>ERZ1669248.75-NODE-75-length-63441-cov-5.648314_pt1 | contig 63441 bp, 67 predicted proteins | sample MGYA00579296_ERZ1669248 | MGnify/ENA primary metagenome ERZ1669248 (study PRJEB41166, sample SAMN08046057) | hot springs metagenome | biome: hot spring; feature: neutral hot spring; material: thermophilic sediment; isolation source: thermophilic sediment from...
CTCCCACTCTCACCCCGGATTGCTACAATTCAACATACTTGTACCAGATGTATATCCCGGTTGTAGCTCCCACTCTCACCCCGGATTGCTACAATTTGACCAGAAACGCATAAATTAGAACATTGAGTTGTAGCTCCCACTCTCACCCCGGATTGCTACAATATTTCCGAAATTACAGCCGTAACGCGCCTTGTTGTAGCTCCCACTCTCACCCCGGATTGCTACAATGATACTGATATTACAAACGTCAATATTGATGTTGTAGCTCCCACTCTCACCCCGGATTGCTACAATATAAATCCGGTCGAACATTTGAACGCCCGAGTTGTAGCTCCCTCTCTCACCCCGGATTGCTACAATCTATTGGAAAACGGGAAAACGTCTAATTCAGTTGTAGCTCCCACTCTCACCCCGGATTGCTACAATGATCGCCTTGGTCGAGACGCTCGCCTTTGTGTTGTAGCTCCCACTCTCACCCCGGATTGCTACAATTCCCTGCCCTTAAACCCGCTTCCGGCTTGCCGTTGGCGGGTTTTTTCGATATTTTTTTGCAGTTAAAGCAGTAATAATTGCTTGGCATTGACCTTTTTTTCCTGCGGTTTTTGCAGCCCAACTAACAGGCGCATTTGAGCATATTGTTTTTCGCTGATTTGCAGGCAGCGCACCGAACCATCTTCGGGGAGGTTTTCTGTGAGCCGTTTGAGGTGCGTTTCTAAATCAGCAGCGCCATTAGTGATGCGGCCATACACCGACCATTGCAGCATGTCATAACCATCTTGAATTAAAAAGCGCCGGAACAGGGTATAGGCGCGTTTGTCTTCGCGGGTTAGCGTGGGCAGATCAAAAAATACCATTAAGCGCATAAAACGGCGGGCTTCATAACTCATGATCCCCGTCCTCGGCAGGTTTTTTTAGGGTGCGCGCGGGTAAATCAAGGGTTAAGCATTCATCGAATAACCGCTGGCTTAAACTAATGACCATCTGTTCGCACGCGGCGAGTACGCTGAAGTGCTCGATGGCGGTGGGTGCCTCCCCCCGGTGCAGCCGAATATCCTCGTGCAAAATTTGCACCATATGGGCTTTATCAGTGCGGCTTAATTCCGGCGGGGGCTTTGCACCTTGTGCGGCAATTAAGCTCAGCGCATGCGCATCAATGAGGGGGCGAAACGGCTCGATTAAATCGTCGGCTAAGTTAAACGCATTTTGTTCGCTGCTGTGATGCAGGCCAATATTGGTGATAAAGCCATAGGCCACCAAATTGCGCGCTAAGGCAGAGCGCACCACGCTATAGCCGTAGTTGAGCGCCGCGTTGTGCCAACGGGTTTGGGCGCGGCTAAACCCATGGCCGAACACGGCTTTGAAATACACTTGAGCGCCGTGGGCTTCGGCATTGCCGGCATCACCTGAGCGCACACGCTGGGCCAAGTGATTTAACGTGAGGGCGGCACTGGCATGGCCTAGCTGGGCGAGCAGATCGGCTTGGTTGTGTAACTTGCGTTGCACGATGGCTTGCCATAGGCGTTTTTTGCGCGGCAGGGTTAAGGCCAGCTGGGCGCGAATCACTTTTAAGGCGCGGCTGTGCGGCTGGTGCGGTAACAATACGCCATTAGGGTGATGATCGTCGCCGACGGTTATCACGGCAATTTGGGCGCTCGCGCAGGCGGAAAGCAGGCTGGCGCTGAGCAACACTTGCGGTTGATCGATAACCAGTACCGAGATGTCTTCCAGCGGTACGCGCACCGTGCCGCTCTCTTGCTCGACGACTAAGGCGCGTTGTTCGAGCTTGAGCCGCGCGGGTTGGGTAATCATCACGCTGCGCCACGCCATGATTTAACCCTTGCCTTTGTTAAGGCGCCTCAGCGCTTGCCGAGCTTCGGGCTTGGCGGGGTAGAGGCGGCCGAGAAGATCGACGTGGAATTTTTGCACCGAGAGCGCGGTTTTTATGCCGATGCCGCGCATTAGGCCGTCTTTGCCAACGGCTTGGTTACGGTCATGTACCCAAATAGATATGGCACCTGTTGCACGATCCAGTCCGGAAAAATAGCCTTCTTTTGCGGCTTCTGTTTTGAATGAAACCCGCACCCAATCATTCGGGTGCAGGCTAAACAGAAAGCGATAACCCTTTTCTTCATCCATCACCGTCCATTCGTCTTCGGGTTTGAAGGCAACCACGGCGCGATTAGGTAGGTTTTCGAGGACTTTCACCGAATCGGCCACATACAACGGCACGGCGTAAAACTTTTTGCCGTCGGTAAAAATATCCACGCGCAGCATGTCGCCATTGGCGGCAATGCCGCCGCGTATGGGCAGGCCGCTTTTTTGGACGGTGGCGAGGTTTACGCTGCGCACGATGGGCGCAGTTTTGCCTTCTTTACTGGGTTTGTAGAGCGGGTCTTTGAAGGCTTTTTTGCCATCGTCGCCGTGCTGTTGCAGGCGCTCGCGAATGGCGTTGATGAGTTGTTCATTGCGTGGGTCATCGAAGCCTACGATATTTTCGAGGTCTTTGAGTTTAAGGCTTGCAAGCGGGGTTTTAACGCTGCTTAAACCTTCATTGAGTTGTTTTGCTGAACGGATAGTTTCTTGGTGCGCCTGCCCGGTGCCACGTCGCAGCGGGGCACGCGAGACGCGCACAGGATGCGCAAACGATAAGTATTGCTTGGGGTAATCCGGCAAGTGTTCTAGCTGTAAGGCGGGATTAGGGTTGAGCCAAGCCATTAACTCATGCCGAAAATGCGGCCATGGGGTAGGAAAGTTCGCCTCTAATTGGCGCAAGGCGGCAATGTCGGCAACCTCACCGGTCACCGGATCGACAAACTGGGTGCGAATCTCAGCCAGTTCTTTGCGACGGCTGTAATCCGAGAGGCGTTTGACCATGCTGTGACTGCACGCGGCAACCACGGCGGCATCGAGCGCGTGATGTAAATCGCCATCGGCTCGCACTTTGAGTAAACCCCAGCGCGCACGCAAAAAAGCGGTGAGTTGCCCAGATACGACAACGCAACGCTTGGCTCCTAAGCCAGTCGCCAGTTGTAGGTGTTGTTCAACGAGGGTTTTGAAGGCGCGGGCGATGTAACGGGTGTCGGTTAGGTTACGCTCGCGGAAGCTGATCGCTTCTTTTTCGTCAAAATCTTTGCGCAGCAAGCGGTCGCGCTTGGCTTGGCGAATTTTTTTGTTGCTGCGCACGGCGGTCTCAAAGCGATGCCAGCGAGGGTCGTCGTGTGCGCCGCCAAGGTACTCAAACGGCGTTTGGTTGCCTTTGTTGCGGTTTTCACAGGTGAGCACAAGCACTTTGTTATTAAAACCATTGTCGAAGCTGCGCGAGTAGGGCAGGGCGTGGTCGATTTCGACATAACCGATTTCATCGAGGCGCTGTAAATCGAGTGCATCTAGGCTGTAAGCGCATTTGCCATCTTGCTCCTCATACAGACGCAGTTTGTCGAGTTGGTCTTTTTTGGGCGCTTGGCCGAACAGTTCGCGGTATTTGACGGCATTTTTTTCTTTGTTGTCGCGGAACTTGTCTTGCTCTTTTTTAATGTCGCGCCGCTCATCAAATGGCTTGCTTAAATCGCGCGCCAGTTCAATATGCACGGCGGCAGGCGCGCCGTATTCGTCAATAATGGCATTGACCAATTTACGCGCCTGATTAAGGGCGCGGTAAACGACGGGATTGGGGAAATCCTCTTTGCTGATGCGCGGGATGCGGCGGGTTTTGCTGTCGGCCTGGTTGAGGTCGCTGTGATGCGCATAGCCTGCGGCAAGCACGGCTTCGTCGTAACGCATGCCCGCTTCCATGTGCGGGATGATTTTGCGCAGGGCTTTGAGGGATAGACGTACGAAATCGCTAAAACTCACATTCAATACGGCTTCAATGATGGCCGGCTCAACACCCTGTTGTGCAAGGCACTCCCGCGCTTCGCGGTCATCCTTGTAGGCAGTTTGCGCGAAGGCGAGGGTATCCAGGCGTTCGGGATTGATCGCATCTCGCGCCCATTCGGTTTTCAGGCCCGCATCTTCGTAGGCTTTGCGTAGCTTGTGGAAGGCTTTGGCCTCGAACAGCACCGCGCTTTCTGGGTCTTTGTCGGCACGATAGGCAAGCCCGACAAATCGCTCTTGCTCGGCGAGGTTTGCTGCGTTGCGCGCTTGTTTGTAGGTGAGTTTGGTTTGCGTGAAGGGCAAATTAATCAACGCTTGACGCTCATCATCTGATAAGGCGCGGGTTACGCCCATGCCGGTAATGCGGGTGTTGTTGAGGCGGGTTAGCCATACAAAGCGTTCGGCGGTGTGGCTGGCTTTGGGGGCGCGATATTCGCCCGGCTCAAAGGTGCATTTTCCGACCATTTTCAGTAGGTTTTCACCCGAAAGCGTGGGTTTGCGCGCCATGAGCAGCTCATGCACGGCGGCTTCAAAATCGTCGGCGGTGTGCGGATTAGCGTGTTGACGTTGTGCGGCAAACAGTTGATGCAGTTCGCTTTCAAGATCGGCGCGGGCAAAGGTGTGGGTGTAGGCGCCGCCCTTGTTGCGCTTGGCGGTCGCAAAGGCAGCATCGTATGCCGCCATTTCGCCTATCGTGCGCCAGCCGTTTGCAATCATGCGTTTTTGGTTAGCCGATACACCGGATAACATTTGCCCGGCTTTTTCATCCTCACTAACTTCGCTTTTGCGGTTAGATTGAAAGCCCCGGTGTTTGACGAGGTGGTAGATCGCCGCCGCCCATTCGGTGGGGTTGAGTCGGCGATTAAGCCCTTCGGCGCGGAGTGTCCACGGTGAGGTTGCGGTAGTGAAGCCTTGTGCGTCGAGGTTATTGATAAGCCCGATCCGCTTGAATAGGCGGCGCAGACGCGTGAGCCTGAAGGCGCGGCGGCGAATGCGGCGGCGAGTGAGACGCGCTTCGCGGCGGATTAAATTGAGCGATTCACCTTCTTTGGCGGTTTCGGCGGCATTAAAGGTGCGTACATGCAGGGCGCGGATGTGGTCGCAGGCCAAAACGGCTGCGCCGACCGAGGCCATACCAATATCGAGGCCAAGTGTGTAAGAAAAATTAAGATGCGCGTGTTCCATGTCATGTCCTTTTGGGTTAGGATCACTGGGTTGTTGCAATCCGGGGTGAGAGCCGTTGTTACAATAAACGATCTTAAATGTATCGAATCCGACCCGCCTTGTGCGGGTCTTTTCGTTCTACTGATTTTAAAATAGTTAACCCTGTCGATTGCCGCTAATGGGGTTGGCTACCAACAATGCCGCATCGCCGTGCGATCAGAAAATCGCACTTGACGCCAGCATAACCTATTGAGTTATATCATCATGTTCGTCGTCGTCTGCATAAGCCGGGGCGAATTAACGCACCAAACCCGCTTCAACCTCGGTTCGTGTGGCCACACCGGCAAGGTGTTCGATTAACGTTAACGCAAAATCCATCGCGGTGCCTGGGCTGCGACCGGTGATGAGTTTGCCATCCACTTCAACCGGGTTGCCGGTGATGATGGCGCCTTGCTGCTCTTGCGGGTTAAGTGCGCCGGGAAAGTGGGTGATGCGCTTGCCTTGAATTAAACCGGCTTTTGCCAGCACTTTGGGTGCCGCACAGAGCGCGGCGACAAAGCGGCCTGCGGCAACTTGGGTTTTGAGCAGTGCGAGCACACGGGCATCGGCGGCAAGGTTGTCGCTTCCGGGCTGGCCGCCGGGCAGCACAATTAAATCAAAAGTGGTTTGTTTATCGAGTAGGGCTAAATTGCCATCGGTGTGGATGCGGGTGCCGCGCGAACCGGTCGCTTCATCTTCGCGCAGGCTATAAACCGATACCTGGCACTTGGCTCGGCGTAATAAATCGATGAGGGTTACGGCTTCGAGATCTTCAAAACCGGGGGCTAACAAAATTAGGACTTTGGGGGACATGGGTGGGGCTCCTTGCGTCAATGGCAGGCAAAAAAAGACCCGCCCAAGGTAACTTGTGGCGGGCTTAAAATAAATAGCCAAATTAACTATAAAGTGAAGGGGCTTTCCCCTTGCGCTTAAAGGCTATTTATTTTTCTCAAGCCGTTGGGCAACAATCGACATGCCTTTGAGTAAGTTTAAGCCTTCGTAAAGCTGGTAATCGGTTTCAACAAGCGGCTTGCCATCGGTGTCGATCATTTGTTTGATGGGCGCTTCTTTCGGTGCCGCATTGGTTTTGCCATCGGTCGCATCCGCAGGCTTTTGGGTCGGGTTGCTGATGTGCCCGGCTAAATCGGCCTCTTTGATGGAGAATACTTTATCAATATCGCTCACTTTTAATTGATGCACTTCAACATCGGGTTTGATGCCTTCGCCTTGAATGGAGCGACCGGCTGGGGTGAAGTAGCGCGCAGTGGTTAAGCGCAGGGCGCCACCATTGGTTAACGGCATAATGGATTGCACAGAGCCTTTACCGAAGGTGCGCTCGCCGGCGATGAGCGCGCGGCCATCGTCTTGCAGGGCGCCGGCGACGATTTCTGATGCTGAAGCTGAGCCGCCATTCACGAGCACTACAATCGGGGCGCCGTTGAGCATGTCGCCTTCGTGAGCTTTGAAGCTCATTTTAGAGTCGGCATCGCGGCCATCGGTGTACACAATCAGCCCTTTGTTGACGAACGTATCCACCACGCCCACGGCGGCTTGCAGGACGCCGCCGGGGTTGTTGCGTAAATCGAGTACTAAGCCTTTGAGGGGTTTGTTGTCATTATCTTTAACGAGCTGATTGAGTGCATCATGCAGCTGGTCGGTGGTATCCGATTGAAATTGGGCAATGCGTACATAACCGAAATTCGGGTCAAGCATGCGGGCTTTAACCGATTTGACGTTGATGATGGCGCGCTCAAGTGTGACATCAAAAGGCTTTTCCACCCCATCACGCACGAGGGTTAAGGTAATTTTGGAGCCAGGATCGCCGCGCATCAACTTAACCGATTTTTCTAAATCGAGCCCTTGGGTTAATTCCCCATTAATTTTGATGATTTTATCGCCGGCTTTAATGCCCGCTTTTTGGGCGGGGGTGTCGTCGATGGGTGAGATGACCGTAATAACTTTATCTTTCATGCCCACTTGCAAGCCTAAACCGCCGAATTTACCGGTGGTGGTTTCCTGCAAATCTTTGAATTCGGCTTTATCAAGGTAGTTTGAGTGCGGGTCGAGTCGATCAATCATGCCGCGAATCGCATTATCCATTAGGGTTTTGTCGGTGACGGGATCAACATAATCTGCCCGCACACGGGTGAGCACATCGGTGAAGGTGCGCAATTCACTTAACGGAATTGAGGATTGATCGGCGGCATCTTTGGCCTGATCTTTATCTGCCAAGGCATTAACCGCGACCGCGACAGAAAACCCGAAAACGGCGGCCACACCAAGGGCAGATGTTTTTCGCAACCATTGAGCCATGAGAATATTTACTCCAAAAACAGATAATTAATTGTGGGCGACACGGCGGGTGGGGCGCTTAATTGGGGTTATTTTACAAAAACCAACCGTTGGCAATCAGACCAAATAATAACGCCGTAGTTCTTAAGAAGAATAGCAAGGATTAAGCCTTGGATGCGCTCGGTGCGGTGATTAACCCTTAAATTTATCGTGAAACGGCTCGGTAGGCCGCCCAGCGGGCGGGGTTAACCGTATCATTGCCGTGGCGTACCTCAAAATAAAGCCCGGCTTCGTGGCCATCAATCTGACCACTGAGCGCCAATTCAGTGCCTTGATTGACGCGCGCGCCGGTTTGAACCAAAAGGCGGCTGTTATGCGCATATAACGACATATACCCGCCGGGATGTCGCACGATGATCAGATTTCCCCAGCCTTTCATGGCATCCGCAAACACGACCTTGCCCGCCGCCACCGCGCGCACAGGGCTATTGAAGGGTGCGGCAAATAAAATCCCTTGTGATTGCATATCGCCCCCGGCAATGGGCGCGCCATAACTGCGAATGATTTTACCCACAACAGGCAAGGCACCTGAGCGCGCGGCGGCGGTGGGCGGGGAGGCTTCTTCATCGGGTGTTGATTCTGCTTCGGCAGGCTCAGGCGTGGGGGAGCGGCTTGCGCGTTCAGGCTTCGCTTGTTGATTGCGCGCGTGCGCTGCATCGGCTTTGGCCTGAGCCTCGGCTTGGGCTTGCGTTTTACGTTCGGCACGTTCGCGGGCGGCTTGGGCATTGAGGCTTGCAATTTGCGCATCTAGCGTTTTTTTCTGTTCAAGCAGGGTGGCCAGATGCTGGGATTGCTCGTCTGCCCGGCTGCTGAGCGATGCGAGTAATTGATTTTGTTCGGCCTGTTGCGCGCGGCGCTTTGCGGTATTTTTTTGAAGCTCGTTTTGCGCTTTATTCAGCTTGGCTTGTGCGTCGAGCAAACTTTGTTGATTGTGGGCTTGTTGGCGGGTGGCTTGATCAAGTTGCGCCATTTTATCCATGGATTGCGCGAGTAATATTTTGATATAACGCAGGTTTCGCTCGGTAGTTAACGCATCATTATAGGCAAAGAGGGAGCCCAAACTGGCCTGATCACCCAAGGTGTAGGCCAGTTTCACGCTATCGGCAATTTGGGGTTTCAGTGCTTGGATGGATTGCTCAAGCAGGTTCGCCTCGGCTTTTAACTTTGATTGTGCCGCTTCAAGCGCGGCGACTTGATCTTCAAGTGCTTCTTGCGCTCGCGCGGATTCGGCCAGTTGTTGCTGAGTTTTTTTAAGGGATTGACGGGTTTTTTCTTGCGCGGCTCGCGTTTTTTCGAGCTCTAATTTTTGTTGTTCGATGGCGCTTTTCAGTTGTTGTGGGTTATCGGCCGCCTTGGCGCCGCTGATCCCTTCCGCCCAAAAGAGCAAGCCCAGCAAGCAAATTAAGCCCAGATTGAGCACCGCGCGGCGGGATCTGGCTGGATACAAAAATCCAAATCGAAAAAATGCAGTCATTACCGGTGTTCACGCTCAAGTTAAGCTGAAAATTCAATTTTTGACGACACAAACATTAAGTGTCGCTAATATAGACGCCCACGATCGATGGCGAGCTTAAGGTTGCGAATGTATCATCAGGGCGAAAATGCTGGCGATATTTTGACGCAGTGATTCTAACCGTCAAATTAGGATGGTCTGGTAGCATATCGAAATTGGCTTATTTTTTGATTGGGAAAATCGCATGATTTTAGAGACAACTGACTGCGGCACCGAACGGCTCATGGCACGAACGGAAGATATTGATCGTGCTTCGCGCTCCCTCAAAGCGATGTCGCATCCATTGCGGCTTAAAATTTTATGTGTTTTGGGCGATCGCGAATTGCACGTGCAAGAAATTGTCGATTCGGTGGGCACCACCCAAAGCAACATCTCTCAACACTTGGCGATTTTACGAGACAAAGGTATTTTAGCCTCGCGCAAAGAGGCCAATCGGGTGTTTTATCGGGTGTCGGATGCCCGTACCTTGCGCTTAATTAGCATGATGCAAGAAGTGTTTTGCCCGTTCAATTAAGGGCATTTTTTGTGCGGGCAGTTTGCCCCCTTATTTTTGATTACCTGAGGTAATAAGATGACGACTGATCGAATTGTCCGCATTATGGCGGGCTTAATGGTGTTAATTTCTTTAACGCTTGCGCACCTAGCCGGCACGGTGGATTTAACCAAGCCTAGCTGGCTGTGGTTAACCGCTTTTGTGGGCTTAAACTTATTCCAAAGTGGCATTACCCGTTTTTGCCCGATGGATTCGATACTGGTTAAGCTGGGCGTGCGCCGAGCGCAGTAATTCGCCGACATTCTTTCATTTAAAATAAGGTTTTTCATGCAGGAATTTATCCACTTTCTGATGGCGCATTGGATGTTATCGCTTGCTGCCATCGTGTTGTCGGTCATGCTGCTGGCTAACGAGATGACGCGGGGCTTGCAAAAGTTCGTGGATGTGTCGGCCACCGAGTTTGCGCGATTGATCGGCCGTGACAACGTGGTGTTGCTAGATGTGCGTGAAACCGACGAGTTTCGGGGTGAGCACATCAAAGGCGCAAAGCACATGGCTTTGGGGTCGCTGGCAAGCAAGCTCGGCGAGCTTGAGTCGCATAAGGCGGATCAAATTTTGCTGTATTGCCGCTCGGGAAATCGTTCAGCTACCGCTGCGAACATGCTGGTTAAAGCGGGCTTCTCGAAGGTTGGTCATTTGGCGGGCGGCATTATAGCGTGGAAAGCGGAACGCTATCCGGTTGTCCGCAAGTAAGGCGCACGAAAATGCCATTGCCTGATTCATTGGGCGCGCCGCCCGCACCGCTGCACGCTGTGGTGTACTTAAGCGCTTTTTGCCCGTATTGCCATTTTGCAAAGCGACTGCTTAAGCAGCAAGGTATTCAATTTATTGAATTATCGGTCGATTTTAATGCCGCTGCGCGGCATGAAATGGAATTAAGGTCGGGTCGAGAGACCGTACCTCAGATTTTTATTGGTCAAACTCATGTCGGCGGGTACGATGATCTTGCGGCGCTTGTCGCGGCTGGCGGCTTGCCGGGCTTGCTGGAAAAAGAGCGGCAAAATGTAAAAACTCCATTCAAAACCCCTCTGGAAAATGATTAATGTGCCCCCATACGCTTAAAATCATTCCCGCTGAATTTTGGAGTTACCGATGAGCGAAACCCCGTCAATCCATGTTGTTTGCCCGCAATGCAGTGCCGTGAACCGCATTCCCGCTGCGCGCGCGGGATCAGGTCAGTGTGGCAAATGTGGTGCCGCGCTTTTTTCTGGCCACCCGATCGTGCTCAATGATACGAATTTTTCGCGTCAGGTGGCGCGCAATGATTTGCCCGTGCTCGTCGATTTTTGGGCGACGTGGTGTGGCCCTTGCCAGATGATGGCGCCCGTATTTGAGCAATTGGCTGAGCGGAAAAAATCAACCCTGCGCGTCGGCAAGCTAGAAACCGACCAAGCGCCACAAACCGCCGCCCAGTTTTCTATCCGCAGTATTCCAACGTTAATTTTGTTTAAAGCCGGCCGAGAAGTGGCGCGAACTTCGGGCGCACTGTCGCTTCCGGCGCTTGAGAGCTGGTTAAGCCAGCACGGCGTGCGTTAGATTAATTTGGGTGCCGCGCGGTGTTTGTCCTTGATTCGGCCTTCGGCCTTGCACCAACGTTTTTGGCTTTTATTTATACTCGTACAACGGAGTTGTTTTCATGACCGATCAATTAAACCCAAACGCCGCCGCCCCGACTGACCACGCGACGGAGCAGCAGTTTGTTATTCAAAAAATCTATTTAAAAGATGTTTCGTTTGAATCGCCGCAAGCGCCTGATATTTTCGTAGCCACCGAATGGTCGCCGGAAGTGAATGTGCAGGTCGCCAATAACGCGCGCAAACTGGGCGAAGGTGTGTTTGAAACTGCGCTGACGATTACTGCCACCGCCACGCACAACGCCGAAACCATCTACTTAGCCGAGGTGCAATATGCTGGTATTTTCACCATTGTCGGGTTCGATGATGCCAGCGCGCAGCAAATTTTGGGTGCGTATTGCCCGAACTTAATTCAGCCGTATATTCGCGAAACCGTGAGCGATTTAGTGATGAAAGGCGGCTTTCCGCAGTTGATTCTCCAGCCGATAAATTTCGATCAGTTATACGCGCAGCATGTTTCTGAGCAAATGGAACAAGCCCACGGCCGCCCGCAATAAAAGGCGACACTCTTGTCTGTTCTCTGGTCTGCCCCAACCCGACCTGAACCGATGACCCGACCGACATTAATCACGGTGATTGGCGCGGGCTCTTGGGGTACGGCGCTGGCCATCGTATTGGCTAAAAATGGTCATGTGGTGCGGTTATGGGCACGCGATGCGGGTTTGGCTGCGCGCAGCGAGCGGGATCGCATCAATGCCCGCTATTTGGCCGATTGCCCATTCCCAGATGGCTTATCGGTTACCAGTGATTTAACCGCCGCTTTGCAGCATGCCGATCAAATTTGGCTTGTTTTGCCAACCAAAGCATTGGCCGAGTTTTTAACCGCGCATACCGAATCGATTCCGCCCCGCGCTGTGATTGTGAATGCGGCTAAAGGCTTCGAACACGGTACCGGGCGGAAAATCAGCGAATTGGCAGCGAGCTGTTTAGCCGCTCGCCCGTTTGTCGTGGTTTCAGGCCCCACCTTCGCCCATGAGGTAGCCACCGGCAAGCCTTCGGCTATTACGGTGGCCTGCACGGATTTATCGGTCGCCGAAGGCATCGCCGCCACGCTGCGCAACCCCACGCTGCGCACCTATCCCACCGACGATGTGACTGGGGTGGAAATTGCCGGTGGTTTGAAAAATGTTCTGGCAATCGCGGCTGGCGTAGCAGACGGCTTTGGCTTTGGCGCCAATGCGCGTGCCGCACTCATTACCCGTGGCTTGGCTGAACTGATGCGCTTGGGCGCGGCCATGGGCGCCCGCGCAGAAACGTTTATGGGCTTGGCGGGGGTGGGTGATTTGGTTTTGACCTGCACCGATGACCAATCCCGTAACCGCCGTTTTGGCCTAAAGCTTGCCCAAGGCTATTGTGCAGAAGAAGCCGTTGCCGCCATCGGCCAAGCGGTTGAGGGCATTGGCGCGGCGACAGAAGGACAGCGCTTGGCGACACGCTACGGCGTGGATATGCCAATTGTGCATGCCGTTTGCCAAGTGTTGTGTGGCGGTGTGCCCGCGCGCGAAGCGGTCGCCCAACTTTTGGCGCGTGAACCGCGTCATAAAGAAGCATAGCTGCTCGCGATGGAGTCCGCCGATAGAGCGCCGCACAGGCGACGGGTTTTGTTCAGTATAACGGGCTTGGTTTTATGTGTGATTTACGCCGTAATCATAGCCCTATGCTTATGGATGGCCTTCAGCGCTGGCGCAGACGCGAAAGGGCAATTTATATTTTTGCAGTTACCGATCGCCTTGCAAATGGCGGGGGTGGTTGCGTTGGGATTGGCGCATTGGCTTTTTTTTGCACTTAAACTGGGCAACGGCCTATCTCGTGTTTGGCCTGCCTACCTTTATCACCCTGTATGGATTGGGGTGGTTGTTCGATTGGGTGCGCCGCTGGGTGGTAGCGCGCTTAGCCCGATGATAAGCACGATGCGGTTTTGCACCCGAAACTGCACATGCCAACCAAATAACGGGCAGTGATACACCCGCTCGGCATCGTCATGAAATGCCGGGCGCGGGTCGAGTGCGAGGGTTTGCTCAATGACGGATTGCTCGTTCATCGTGAGAAGATCGCGCACAGCACGTGGGATGGCCGACCAATCAACCGGTAAGCGCAGCGGCGCCTCTCGCGCCATGCCGCTGTGGGAATTGAGTGGGCAATCGGTAAATGCAATGTGCGGTTTAATGTCGAGAATGGGCGTGCCATCGAGCAAATCCAGCCCACTCACATGAAGCAGCACGTGGCCGTTATGATGTTCCAAGTGCAACAACTTAACGAGTGATAAGCCGATCGGGTTGGGCCTGGCCGGCGAGCGGGTTGCAAACACCCCCAGTTTGACATTGCCGCCCAAGCGCGGCGGGCGCACGCTGGAAGCGGGTTGATGCGGGCGATCGTGCACCTGCCAAATCAGCCAGAGGTGAGAGTATTGCTCAATCCCCACCCAGGCCTCTTGTCGGTGCCACGGTTTAATGGGTTGAATGACGCCCAAGGCATCGGCAACTAAGCCCGATTGCCTCGGGATACCAAAGCGGCTTTTGAAGGGGCTGCGGGCAATGGCGATCGGATGCACGTGCAGCGCCGCGTTGTGCGGGGTATTCATTTTGTGGGTAATTCCCGTCTGCCTGCGCCCACGAAATCCAATTGCCGCCACACTTCAAACACCGCAATGGCGACGGTATTGGATAAATTTAAACTGCGGGAATCGGCGCGCATCGGCAGTCGCAAGCGGGTATCGCAAGAAAACTCATCTAAAACCACTAAAGGCAGGCCACGGGTTTCCGGCCCAAATACCAGCACGTCATTTGGCGCAAATCGTACCTCGTGAAACGGCGCGCTGCCTTTGGTGGTGAGTGCGAATAACCGCCTGCCGGCAAACGCGAGCTTGGCCGCCTGCCAGTTAGGATGGATTTTGATTTCTGCAAACTCGTGATAATCCAACCCCGCGCGCCGCAAGGCTTTCTCATCCATTTTAAACCCCAAGGGTTCAACTAAATGCAACCGCGCGCCGGTGTTGGCACACAGGCGAATAATGTTGCCAGTATTGGGCGGAATTTCAGGTTCAAACAGCACGATGTCGATCATGGGCGGAATTATCCGGTGGGTGTGGCAAAATGTCGCCAATTTTATTGAAATTAAAAGCAATCGAGGCAGAGTCATGAAGGTGTTAGTAATCGGTGGGGGGGGGCGTGAGCACGCCTTGGCGTGGAAATTGGCGCAGTCGCCCCGTGTGACCACGGTATTCGTTGCACCGGGTAACCCGGGCACGGCAGCAGAAGCCAAATGCGAAAACGTGCCAATTGCGGTCACGGATGTGGCCGGCTTGGTCGCCTTCGCCGCGCGCGAAGGCGTGGCACTCACTGTGGTGGGCCCTGAGGTGCCGCTGGTGCTGGGGGTGGTTGATACCTTCCGCGATGCGGGCTTGGCCATTTTTGGTCCTACGAAAGCCGCCGCTCAGTTAGAGGGCTCCAAGGCATTTAGCAAGGATTTTCTCGCACGCCATCGCATTCCCACCGCCGCGTATCGCGTGTTTACCGAGTCCGCGCCCGCTTTGAGCTATGTGCGCGAACACGGCGCGCCCATCGTTGTTAAAGCCGATGGCTTGGCGGCGGGCAAAGGCGTGATTGTGGCGCAAACAGTAGCCGAAGCCGAAGCGGCCATTCTCGACATATTCGGCGGCCAATTTGGCGCTGCCGGCTCACGCGTCGTGATTGAAGCGTTTTTAGCCGGCGAGGAAGCGAGCTTTATTGTTATGGTCGATGGCGACAACATCCTGCCGATGGCCACAAGCCAAGATCACAAAGCCCGCGATAACGGTGATACGGGTCCTAATACCGGCGGCATGGGCGCTTATTCGCCCGCGCCCGTGGTGACGCCCGAGATCGCCGAACTTGTTATGCGCACCGTGATTGAGCCGACCGTAAAGGGGATGGCGCTTGAGGGCGTACCTTACACCGGCTTTTTGTACGCAGGCCTTATGATTGATGCCGCCGGCAAGCCAAACGTGCTCGAATTTAATTGCCGCTTTGGTGACCCGGAAACCCAGCCGATTATGCTGCGGCTGAACACCGATTTGGTGGATTTGCTGGAAGCCGGTATCGCCGGCAAGCTCGATACGGTTCGCTGCGATTGGAACCCGCACACGGCGGTTGGCGTGGTGATGGCGGCAGAAGGCTACCCGTTCGAGATCCGCGCCGGGGACGAAATTCACGGCCTAGATACCCTGCCCACCGGAGTGAAAGCCTTTCATGCGGGCACGCGCCGGGTTGATGGCGCTGTGGTCACCGCTGGCGGGCGGGTTTTGTGCGTGACCGCCTTAGGGGATAGCGTTCGCGCAGCGCAAGCTAGCGCCTATGCCGGCGTTAAAGCGATTGATTTTAAAGGCGGTTTTTATCGAGAGGACATCGGCTGGCGCGCCGCTGCCCGCGAAGACGCAGCGCGGTAACCGCTTGTAACGATTCCGACATCGGCGGGATACAATTTTCGAAGATATTAGCAAAACAGGTTTTGGCATCAGTAAATTAATGCCGACCGAATTTTTGTAAATCATCTTGGGGAGTTATCCATGAGCCCGCGTTTGCCGTTAGTTACCGCGTTAATTTCAGCCACCCTACTTGTTACCGGTTGCGGCGGCGGTGGTTCCTCGCCTACCAGCGGTTCGCCTACCAGCGGCGCGGCACCCGCCGCCAAAGCGCCCACTGAATCGTATATCAGCTATTTGGCCACCAATTACCCGTCCTACACCACCGCAGGCACCAGTAACTCGCCGGCTGCTACTTTCGATGATGCCAATATGAGCGTGCGCTGGGCAATCGCCACCCAAACCACCGAGCAAGCTAATAACCTCAAAAGCCATCTGCTGTTCATGGAGAATGCCATTTTAAGTGGCCAAAATCCGCGTGCTTGGGATAAATTATTTTTAATGGATGCGTATATGGATCAAGCCCACACCTATACCACCACCATTACCGTGAATGGCACGGAAGTGATTATCGATAAGGTAGCGCAGAATGCTTGCGCCTACGCGCTCATCAAAACCCACGCACAGGGCGTGGGTGGCTGGTTTTTCCACGGTGATATTAAAGTCAGTTTCAGTAATTTAGCCGATCAGATTATCGCCTTGCCCGCCTGTGATGCTGAACGCACAGGCTTGAATGCCTATATCGCCGCGCATCAAACCGCCCTGCCAAAAGGTATTACCTTAATTCCCTCGCAGTAAAACGCCATGTGAAGTCATAAAAAACCCCGCTTTGATGCGGGGTTTTTGGTGGGCGGAAAAATTAACCGCGCCGCATCGAATCGTAAAACTCATTGTTGGTTTTGGTTTTTTGCAATTTATCGAGCAAAAACTCCATAGATTCGAGCTCGCTCATGGGATGCAAGAATTTACGCAAAATCCACATTTTTTGCAGTTCTTCGGTATCCGTTAATAGCTCCTCACGACGGGTCCCGGAGCGATTGATGTTGATGGCGGGATAAACCCGTTTCTCTGCAATGCGGCGATCTAAATGCAACTCCATGTTGCCGGTGCCTTTGAATTCTTCGTAGATCACCTCGTCCATCTTCGAGCCAGTGTCGATTAGGGCGGTCGCGATAATGGTCAGGCTGCCGCCTTCTTCGATGTTGCGCGCGGCACCAAAAAAGCGTTTTGGCCGGTGCAAGGCATTAGCATCCACCCCGCCGGTTAACACTTTGCCCGATGAAGGCACCACGGTGTTGTACGCGCGCGCCAAGCGGGTGATCGAGTCTAGTAAAATCACCACATCACGCTTGTGTTCAACCAAGCGTTTGGCTTTTTCGATCACCATCTCCGCCACTTGCACATGCCGGGTGGCTGGTTCATCAAACGTTGAGGCCACCACCTCGCCGCGCACCGTGCGTTGCATCTCCGTGACTTCTTCCGGGCGCTCGTCAATGAGCAGCACAATCAAGTCGCATTCGGGATAATTGCTGGTAATGCTTTGCGCGATGTTTTGCAGCATCATGGTTTTCCCCGCTTTTGGCGGGGAGACGACCAAGCCGCGCTGGCCTTTGCCGATGGGCGATACGATATCGATAATACGCGCGGTTAAATCCTCAGTCGAGCCATTGCCGCGCTCCATGCGCATGCGGGAATTGGCGTGCAGCGGCGTTAAGTTTTCGAACAATACCTTGCCTTTGGAGACATTAGGCTGTTCAAAATTAATGGTGTCGATTTTAAGCAATGCGAAATAGCGCTCACCATCTTTCGGAGCGCGCACCGTACCTGCGATCGTATCGCCGGTTTGCAAATTAAAACGCCGAATTTGCGAAGGCGATACATACACATCCGCAGGGCCGGCCAGATAAGAGGCATCCGCGCCCCGTAAAAACCCAAAGCCATCGGGGAGAATTTCAAGCACCCCATCGCCGAAAATGGATTCGCCGGTTTTGGCGTGCGATTTAAGCAGCGCAAAAATTACATCTTGCTTGCGGGTACGGGCGATATTCTCGATGCCTAAGGATTCTGCCATGGCAACAAGGTCGGTGACGGGTTTTGCTTTGAGTTCGGTTAGATTCATCGGATAGATTTATGCAGCTATGAAAAAGGAAGCCTTACAGCTTGGGTGGGGGAAAATTGAGATTGGCGAGGTGCCAGATGACGATAAAGTAAACGATGAGTATCGTTAATTAAAATTGATTTTGGCACAGTTTCGGCGAACTGCCAACAGGCAAGCGCCGAAACCGCCAGAATTAAAGCGCGCCGTCGATAAACGCGGTGAGTTGCGATTTAGAAACCGCGCCCACTTTGGTGCCTTCTACTTTGCCATTTTTGAACAGCATTAATGTGGGAATGCCCCGAATCCCATGTAGCCTCGGTGTTTCTGGGTTTTCATCGATATTCAATTTAGCCACTTTAACTTTACCGGCGTATTGCTCGGCCACTTCATCTAAAATGGGGGCAATCATTCGGCAAGGGCCGCACCATTCTGCCCAATAATCAACCAGAACGGGTAGATCGTTTTTCAGCACTTCAGTATCGAAGTTGCCATCATTGATATAGGCGATTTTGTCGCTCACGGTGATACTCCTCAGTGTCAATCATTACCCATGAAGATAGATCATGGATGCGCCATAAAAGATAATTGTTCACGGGCTTTTGCAGCTTTGCAAGTTTTAACTGTGAATTGACACCAAACCTGCTTTGATTTTTTAACCAACCGCTGCTGGATTTGTATGACATTAACCGAGTTGAAGTACATTGTAGCCGTTGCGCGCGAACGACATTTTGGCCGTGCGGCGTTAGCGTGCTTCGTTAGCCAGCCGACTTTAAGCGTCGGCGTTAAACGGATCGAAGATACCTTGGGCGTGCAGATATTTGAACGCGCCAGCCGCACGGAATTGCGCATCACCCCGCGCGGTGAGGCCATCATTGAGCAGGCAGAGCGGGTATTGCAGGAAGCCGATCAGTTGCAAACGCTGGCCGATGCCGCTAAGGATCCGTTGGTCGGCACCCTGCGCATTGGTTTGATTTATACCATTGGGCCCTATTTATTGCCGGGGCTTATTCCGGCGCTGCATCGGCGGGCGCCGCGCATGCCGGTGGAAATTGTCGAAGGCTTTACCCACGATTTGGCGCTCAAGCTGCAACAGGGCGCGTTGGATGCGGTGGTGCTTTCGCTGCCTTTCAGTGCACCGCGCTTGGTGATAACCCCAGTGTATCGTGAGCCTTTTACGGTAGCTGTACCAAGCGAGCACCCACTCTCTTCTGAGTTAGCCAAGACGGGCGCGGTGTCGGTGACGTCATTAGCGGCGCATGATTTGCTTATGCTGGGTCAGGGGCATTGCTTTCGCGATCAGGTGTTGAGCATGTGTCCTGCTTGCGCGCAGCCGGCAAGTACGGGGCGTTTGCAAAAAACACTGGAAGGCGGCTCACTTGAAACCATGCGCATGATGGTGGCATCCGGCGCTGGCATTACCGTGTTGCCGTGCTCATCGAACACAACACATGCCGGTCAAGCGGGCGATTTAATTCGGTATTTTCCCTTCGAGGCGCCGGTGCCTTACCGAGATGTGGCCGTAGCTAGCCGCGAGCGGTATGCCCGATGCGCGGCGGTTGATCTTTTAAGCGATTTAATTCGCGCCCATAAACCCGCCTGTTGCCAAGCGATATAGGCGCGCTATTGGAATGTTTATTCCAGCACCACAACCTGTTCGGCTTGAGGGCCTTTACGGCCTTGGCCAATGTGGTATTCCACTTTTTGTCCTTCAACGAGCTGCAAAGTTGAGCCATCCCCGACGGCACGAAAATGCACGAATAAATCGTCACCATTTTCGCGCACAATAAAGCCAAACCCCTTTTCGGTATTAAACCATTTCACGTGTCCGGTTTCGCGGTGCGGCGTTAAGGGTTCATCCCCATGGGTGGGGTTTTGGGTGTTTGTGGACGTTTTCCTAGGTAAAAGGCTGGCTAATAAAATCACAATAAAAATAATGGCCGTGGTTGCGATAAAGCGCAGGGCGGTGGATTCAATCAATTGTGCCGATTGAATTTGAGAAATCGCCAATGCGGCAATCAGGGCAATGCCCAACATAATTAAGGTGGAAAAAATACGGGATTCAGTCAATGTGTTCATTATTACCTGATTCTAAAAAATAGTTTAAAGGGTGCATTCGCAGCGGTAGAGTCCCCAAAGAGGCCTTATCATCGTGTTTGCCCATTGGGGCGGGGTTTGCGCGTGTCAAGTTGCAACCCGATACTTGGGGCGCATTAAGGGCGCGCGTTTTAACTTCCTCACCCACGCGCCTGAGTGAGCCGGGTATTCTGCCCGAAAAAAAGCAGGGTATAAAGTAGCCGCATAGTTCGGGTTGCCCGCTATCTTGTACAGTATCGCGCAGACATGCCGATCCGAAAAATAGCGGATTTAAGCATCTTGATTCATCTATCACCCTGTTTTCTTGAGATATTTTGTTATTTGTCTCGATTTTGGCTGCGGTTGGTCGTAAAATACACCACCCAAAATTGAATGGGGCTGTGTTGTTGCGGCGCGGGTGCGCGTTAAATGGGCTTATATTGTTGATTGATCGGAGTTGTCCGTGCGTTATCCAGAAATTTTTGATGTGATTATTGTGGGCGGCGGTCATGCGGGTACCGAGGCCGCGCTGGCGGCCGCGCGGATGGGTGCTCGCACCTTGCTGGTAACGCATAACATCGAAACCTTGGGGCAAATGAGTTGCAACCCAGCCATCGGTGGCATTGGCAAAGGCCACCTAGTTCGAGAGATTGATGCCTTAGGCGGCGCGATGGCGCGGGCGGCAGATCAAGCGGGTATCCAGTTTCGCACGCTTAATGCCCGCAAAGGGCCGGCCGTTCGCGCAACCCGGGCGCAGGCCGATCGAGTTCTCTATAAGTCCGCCATTCGGCACATGCTGGAAAATCAGCCTAATTTAATGCTGTTTCAGCAAGCTATCGATGATCTCATTCTTGAGGGCGATTGCGTTACGGGCGTGCGCACTCAGGCGGGTATCGAGTTCACCGGCAAGGCGGTGGTGTTAACGGCGGGCACTTTTTTGGCAGGCCAAATTCACATCGGCATGAATCATTACCAAGGCGGTCGTGCAGGCGACCCACCCGCCAAGCGCCTTGCCGATCGGTTGCGCGAATTGTCGCTGGGTGTCGGGCGCCTGAAAACAGGCACGCCGCCGCGTATTGATATTCGCTCAATTGATTTGTCGGTGATGCAAGTACAGCCTGGCGATACACCTGAACCGGTGTTCTCCTTTATGGGCTCGCTGGCCGATCACCCGCGGCAAATCGATTGCTACATCACCCATACCAATGAACGCACGCACGATATTATTCGCGGCGGTTTAGATCGCTCCCCCATGTTCACGGGCGTGATTGAAGGCGTGGGGCCACGTTATTGCCCTTCCATTGAAGATAAAATTCACCGTTTTGCTGATAAAGACTCGCATCAAGTGTTTGTTGAGCCCGAAGGGCTAACCACCAATGAAATTTATCCCAACGGCATTTCAACCAGCTTGCCATTTGATATTCAGCTCGCTTATGTGCGCTCAATTCGCGGCTTTGAACACGCCATCATCACGCGCCCGGGCTATGCGATTGAGTATGACTTTTTCGATCCGCGCGGCTTAAAACCCACGCTGGAAACCCGAGCCATTGCGGGGCTTTATTTCGCCGGGCAAATTAACGGTACCACGGGCTATGAAGAGGCGGCGGCACAAGGATTAATGGCGGGGGCGAATGCGGCAGCAAAGGTGCTGGGGCGCGCGCCATTCAGCTTGCGGCGCGATGAAGCCTATATCGGCGTGATGATCGACGATTTAATCACCCAAGGCACGCAAGAGCCGTATCGCATGTTCACAAGCCGGGCTGAATATCGCCTCATGTTGCGCGAAGATAATGCCGATCAGCGCCTAACCCCGCTGGGCTATGCTTATGGCTTGGTGGATGAGGCGCGCTGGCAGGCTTTTGGCGAAAAACTTGAGGCCATTCAAGCCGAGCGAGGTCGCTTGGCGGATTTATGGTTGCACCCCGATCACCCGGAAGTCACGCAAGTGGCTAGCGTCATTAGTAAAGGCGTGAACGCGCTGGATCTTCTGCGCCGCCCCGAAATGGATTACGCCCATTTAATGCAGGTGCAAAGTTTTGCCCCCTCCGTCCCATTGCCTCTGGCGGTAACAGAGCAAATCGAAATAGAAGTGAAATATGCAGGCTATGTTGATCGGCAGCGCGATGAAGTGAGCCGCACCATCAAGCTTGAAACGCAAGCGTTGCCCGATGAGCTCGATTACGCGCAAATTCATGGCTTATCCAATGAAGTACGCGCCAAGCTTGCGGCACAAAGGCCGAGCACCATTGGTCAGGCTTTACGAATTTCGGGCGTGACCCCCGCCGCCATTTCATTATTATTGGTGCATTTAAAGCGCCGCACCTTATTGGCGGCATCCGCTTGATGGTTTTGTCCAACGCCACGACGCCCTCCTTTGCACGGGCTACGCTGGCTGAACAGATAGCGGGCGATATGGCGCAGATGCAGCAATCCGTTCAGCCAGGGGCGGCGGAGCGCATCGCGGCGTACCTGCAATTGCTGGCCAAATGGAACCGCGCCTACAACCTCACCGCTGTGCGTGCCCTGCAAGACATGCGTGTGCGCCATGTGTTGGATTCTGTCGCCGTGCGCCCCTGGATTAACTCAGAGCAGCGGTTGCTGGATGTGGGCAGTGGTCCTGGCTTGCCGGGTATTATTTTGGCACTTGCCGATGACGCGTTGGATGTCACCTTAATTGATGCCAACCTTAAAATGACGCGCTTTGCCGAGGCGGCCGTGCGCGAGCTGGCGATTAAAAATGTCAAAATCGTGCGCGGGCGCGTCGAAGCGTACACAGGCGCACAGTACGAGCAAATCATATCGCGGGCATTTGCCAGCACCACCGATTTTCTGGCGTTGACCGAGCATTTGGCCGCGCCCAATGGCATGTGGTTAGCCATGAAAGGGCGGGTGGATGAGACGGTTCAATCGCCGTTTGTTTGCCGCGCCACGCACGCGCTTACCATTCCGGGGCTCGATGCCCAGCGTCATCTGCAAATTTACCAAAAAGAGGCCGCATTATGAGCTGGACGCTCGCCATCACCAACCAAAAAGGCGGCGTTGGTAAAACAACCACGGCCGTTAATCTTGCGGCGGCGTTGCAAGTGCTGGGGCAACGGGTGCTCTTAATCGATATGGACCCCCAAGGCAATGCCACCGTGAGCGCCGGCTGCGATAAATCCGCGCTTGCCCTCAGCATGGCCGATGTTCTGCTCGATGAAGCACAAATATCCGATGTGATTGTCCAAAGCGAACCTGCTGGCTTCAGCTTGTTGCCCGCCAATATCGAGCTTGCCGGCGCCGAGTTTGCGCTGGTCAGCCGCATCGGACGAGAAATAAAGCTTCGCCGCGCCCTTATGCCTCTGCAGGCAGATTTCGATTTCATTTTGATCGACTGCCCGCCCGCGCTAAACACGCTCACAATCAATGCGCTGGTCGCGGCAGATGACGTGTTAATCCCCGTTCAATGCGAGTATTTTGCGCTGGAAGGTTTAAGCGCGCTCTTGGAAACCATCGAGCAAGTTCGGCTGGCCTTGCAGCCCGCTTTAGGCGTGGCAGGCGTGGTGCGCACCTTATATGACGCACGAAATTTGCTGGCGCAGCAAGTATCCGAGCAACTCCTGGCTCACTTTGGTGCGCAGGTATTTAACACACTCATTCCCCGCAATGTGCGCTTAGCAGAGGCACCCAGCCATGGTCTGCCCGCTTGGTTTTACGATCGAAATTCCGCCGGGGCGCAGGCCTACGATGAGCTTGCCCATGAGCTCATCACGCGGTCAACCGCGCGCGGTGAACGCGCAAGCAAAACGAGAAGCGCCCCATGACCATCAAGAAAAAAGGCTTAGGGCGCGGCCTCGATGCCCTGCTCCGTTCCAGTGAATCGCCAGAAACGCAGGAAGCGCACTATCGCGATGTCGCTATAGAGCTAATTCACGCCAGCCCGTTTCAGCCCCGCACGCACTTTGATCAAGACGCGCTACAAAGTTTGGCCGATTCAATTCGAGCGCAAGGACTCATCCAGCCTGTCGTGCTGCGCCGGCGGTCGGGTGAATACGAGCTGATCGCCGGCGAGCGACGCTGGCGAGCGGCGCAAATGGCCGGTTTGCAGCAAATTCCCGCCATCATTCGAGAAATAGACGACACGCAAGCTGCCGCACTCGCACTCATCGAAAATTTGCAGCGCGAAGATCTGAACCCCATCGAGCAAGCAGAAGCCATGCGGCGCTTGATTATGGAGTTCAAAATGACCCACCAACAGGTAGCGGATGCGCTCGGCATATCGCGCCCGGTGGTGAGCAATGCGCTGCGGTTGCTTGAGCTGGCAATGCCCGTGCGCATTCTGCTGCAAAATCAGCAATTAGATGCGGGGCATGCCCGTGCCCTAGCTGCATTGCCCATCAGCCAACAGCAGGAACTGGCTGAAAAAATAATCGCCAAAGCGCTCACGGTCCGCCAAGTAGAAACCATGGTGCGCAAGTTCAATGAACCCGCGCCAATCAAAACGGCTGAGGAAAAAGCAGATCCCGACACCGAAGCCTTGATGCGTAAAATGGCCGATGCACTGGGTCTGCCTGTCGAGCTTAAACGCAACGAGGGCGGGCGGGGTATGGTCAGCCTACGCTTCAGCAACGCCGAGCAATTGGATCTAATTTTACGGCGTTTGTTGGCTGAGAATGAACCGAGCCAAGTGCAAACGAGCGGCGCACCCTAATTCATAGCCTTGGCAACAGTTGTTGATGGAGAAATATGACGGTACACTAGTCATTAAATTTTGGCCGCAGAAATGACGAGTAGCACAATGGCCGAGCAGAACAAAACCAAAACAACCGAGTCGGCGCAGCAAGAAAGCTACTTTGCATTGCGTTTGCGTGGCTTGATGAACGTGGGAGCGGGCAACGTGTTTGCCTCAACCGTAATCGCCGGGTTGTTATTGGGTTTTCTGGTTGATCGCTGGCTGGGTATCGCCCCAATAGCCATGCTCATCGGGGGCTTGCTCGGATTTATTGGCGGCATGCGCAATGCGCACCGTTTAATGATAGCGAAACACAATGACGATAATGTCTGAAGGCATCGCCCGGCGTGGCCAACGGGTGCTGGTAATTCAACTGCTCGTCGCACTGGTGGCAGGTGCGTTAAGTTACGCGCTGGCGGGTGCGCAGGCTTTAAATGGCGTCATTGGTGGTTCAATAATCGCCATCGTGCTGATGCTGATGCTGCGGTTTACGATGCAAAAAGCCAGCGAGCTTGCCGTAGAATCCCCGCAAACAAGCATGAGCATTATGTATGTTGGGGCGGTGCTGCGATTCATCATGGTGCTGGTAATGTTTGCCATTGCCCTAGGCGGCTTTAAATTATTGCCAACGTACACTGTTGGCGGGTTCATCGGAATCATGATTGTGGGCGTGGTATTCTCGCGCAGCAATGATTCAGGTCGGCCGATCAGTAAAACAGATTTGAACTAGGATTTAAGGAGAGGCTCGTGTCTACAGAAACTGCCGGCGGAAGCTCGGTTGAGTATATTCAGCATCATTTGGCCAACTTGTCGGTTGGCCAAGGGTTCTGGCAACTTAACATTGACACTTTGATTTTCAGCTTTTTGCTGGGGGCATTGATTCTATTTATTGCGATGAAAATCGGCCAAAATTTGCGCACAGAAACGCCCGGGCGTTTTCAGAATGCAGTAGAAGGCGTTCTTGAGTTTGTGGATAATCAGGTCAAAGATTCCTTTGGTGGTAAAGCGCCCGCACTCATAGCGCCGTTAGCCTTAACCATCTTGGTTTGGGTATGGCTCATGAACTTCATGGATTTAATTCCAATCGATTTACTCCCCGCTATAGCGCATGGGTTAGGCGTTCCACATCTTAAAATTGTGCCAACTACGGATTTAAATACCCCGCTGGCAATGGCGCTGGTCGTATTTTTGCTCACGGTTTATTACAACATCAAAGTCAAAGGATTTGGCGGCTACATTAAAATGTTCTTGTTTCACCCGTTCGGTAAATTTTTTGTGCCGGTCAATGTGGTTATGACCTTGATTGAGGAGCTGGCTAAGCCGATCAGTCTGGGGCTTCGGTTATTCGGCAACATGTTTGCCGGTGAGCTGGTTTTCATGCTGATCGCTCTGCTTACGTTGGGCGCCACCCTAAGTGCCAGCCTGCTGATTTGGTTCCCGCTGCAAGTTGTGCTGGATTTGGCTTGGTTGATTTTCCATATTTTGGTTATCTCACTTCAAGCATTTATTTTCATGGTATTAACCATTGTGTATTTGGGCATGGCGCATATTGATGCGGATTCTCATTGATTTTTAATTAAGATTTCTTGTTTCGTTTTTTCACTGTTCGTCTGAGGAGACTTTAAATGACCCCTGATATGCTTGCGACAATTTATGCCTACACAGCAGTAGGCGTTGGTGTGATTCTGGCTGCGGCTGGCTTGGGCTCAGCGATTGGCTGGGGCTTGATTTGCTCGAAAACATTGGAAGGTATTGCACGTCAACCAGAAATGCGTCCTCAGTTAATGACCAATATGTTTATTTTCGCAGGCTTAATGGAATCGTTTCCGTTCATTATTTTGGCGTTCGCGATGTGGTTCCTGTTCGCTAACCCGTTTGTTGGCGCTTTGACTTCAGCGATTAGCGCGCTTCCTAAATAAAAGTGGTTGAATGTTTGAGCGAAGGATCTGCAGCCCGATCAGGCGCGCAGATCAGTGGTTCAAACTCACTTTAAATTAGCACGAAACCACAACAAACCGAGGGAAAGCTGTGAATATTAATATCACACTGTTAGCTCAGATTATCGCTTTTGTGATACTCGTTTGGTTGGTCAGCAAATACCTTTGGACACCGCTTTCTGCCTTAATGGAAGCGCGTCGCCAGAAAATTGCTGATGGCCTTTCGGCATCTGAACGTGGCAAACATGAGCTTAAATTAGCGCAAGAGCGCTCAGCAGAAATACTGCGCGAAACCAAAGAAAAAGCAAACGACATTGTGGCGCAAGCTAATGCACGCGCCAATCAGGTTCTTGAAGATGCGCGGGTGAATGCGAAGGTTGAAGCAGAGCGAATTGTTGCTCAGGCAACGGCTGAAATTGATCGCGAAGTTAATCGTGCGAAAGAAGCTTTGCGTACCCAAGTTTCTGCCATTGCAGTGACGGGCGCTGAGCGGATTTTAAAACGCGAAGTAACGATTAAGGATCATGAAGCGGCGCTTGCTGATCTGATTGCGCACATCTAAAGATATTAAAGGTAAAGCAATATGTCCGAAAATATCCAAGTTGCTCAATCATATGCAAAAGCAGTGAATGAACTTTGCTGTGAGTCAAACTCTGCTTCCGCGTGGTCAAAGCAGCTTAAATTCTTGGCTGACGTTGTGAATAACACGCAGATGCAGCACTTTCTCGGCGATGTCGCACGATCCTCAGAGGCGCGCACACAAGGATTTTTGGCCGTGGTATCAAGTGAGCTAGATGCACAGGCATTAAATCTTGTTCGGCTAATGGGTGAAAATGGGCGCATTGGGCTTTTGCCCGAGGTGGCTGCTCAATTTGAACTTCTGCGTGCGGAAGCTGAGCACCGAGTATCTGCGACCGTTGTCTCTGCGCATCCCTTAACGGAAAGCGAAATTACCCATATTAAATTTGCGCTGAACAAGCGATTGAACCGATCAATCGATCTTTCTACACGAGTGGACGCTACCTTAATTGGTGGTGCCATTATTCGCGCGGGAGATTTGGTGATTGATGGTTCAATGCGCGGCGGCATCGATAAACTTGCCACTCAACTGAGTCGCTAAGGAGATCACATGATCAATCCCTCTGAAATTAGTAATCTGATTAAGCAACGCATTGAGAATTTCGATCAAAGTGCGGATGTTCAAACTGTTGGCACCATCGTATCGGTTAGTGATGGTATTTTGCGCATTCACGGCTTAAATGACGTCATGCTGGGCGAAATGGTTGAATTGCCCGGCGGCGGCTATGCGGTCGCCATGAACTTAGAGCGTGATTCTGTTGGTGCCATTGTGCTGGGTGGTTATGACCATCTGCGCGAAGGCGACCAAGTTAAATGTACCCAGCGCATTCTTGAAGTGCCGGTAGGCAAAGAAATGCTTGGCCGCGTGGTTAACACACTGGGTCAACCGATTGATGGCAAGGGCGATATTGCTGCAAAAATGACCGCTCCAATCGAGAAAATTGCGCCCGGCGTTATTGAGCGCCAAAGCGTAGACCAGCCGCTATTGACCGGAATTAAGGCGCTTGATGCTATGGTGCCAATTGGTCGCGGGCAGCGAGAACTGATTATCGGTGACCGTCAAACCGGCAAAACTGCCGTTGCGATTGATGCCATTATCAACCAGAAAGGCAAAGGGGTATATTGCGTTTATGTCGCGATTGGCCAGAAAGCCTCATCGATTGCGAACGTGGTGCGAAAATTAGAAGAATACGGCGCGCTCGAATACACCATTATTGTGGCAGCCACCGCCTCTGATCCTGCGGCCATGCAGTACTTAGCTGCTTATGCGGGTTGCACCATGGGTGAGTACTTCCGCGACCGCGGTATGGACGCCTTAATTGTTTATGATGATCTCACCAAGCAGGCTTGGGCTTATCGTCAAATATCACTCTTGCTGCGTCGCCCACCCGGACGCGAAGCCTATCCCGGTGATGTGTTCTATTTGCACTCACGGCTACTTGAGCGCGCCTCGCGTGTGAATGCAGACTATGTGTCTGAATTTACCAAAGGTGAAGTTCAAGGCAAAACAGGTTCTTTGACCGCGCTACCCATTATTGAAACCCAGGGTGGTGATGTATCCGCATTCGTGCCGACCAACGTGATTTCAATTACCGATGGCCAGATTTTCTTAGAGACGGATCTCTTTAATGCAGGGATTCGTCCTGCTATTAACCCTGGTATTTCGGTCTCGCGTGTGGGTGGTGCTGCGCAAACTAAGGCGATTAAGAAATTAGCCGGTGGTATTCGTACCGATTTGGCTCAATATCGTGAGCTGGCTGCGTTCTCTCAGTTTGCCTCTGATCTTGATGATGTCACACGCAAACAGCTCGAACGAGGCAAGCGAGTCACTGAATTAATGAAGCAGAAGCAATTCAAACCGTTATCTGTCGCTGAAATGGCTCTGTCGCTCACCGCAGCCAATGAGGGTTACTTGGATGATGTGCCGGTAGAAAAAATCAACGATTTTGAAACCGCATTGCACGATTACGCGGCTGCCAACGCCAAAGATCTCGAGGAGAAAATTGGCAATAGTGGTGCGTACAATGATGAAATTGCGGCCCAAATCAAGCACGTGATCGAGTCCTTCAAATCGAAGGGCGTTTATTAATCAGGGGGCGATGTCATGGCCGTAGGCAAAGAGATTCGCACCAAGATTAAGAGCGTGCAAAACACGCGCAAAATCACCAAGGCGATGGAAATGGTCGCCGCATCAAAAATGCGGCGTGCTCAGGAAGCGATGGAAGCCACTCGGCCTTATGCTGAGAAGTTTCTAGAGGTGGTGGGTCACATCACCAATGCGCATCCTGAATTTCGTCATCCTTTGATGATGGAGCGTGAGGTTAAGCGGGTATTAATGATTGTTGTTACGACCGATCGCGGGTTGTGCGGTGGTCTTAACGTCAACTTGCTTAAGCAGGTGCTGCTCAAGATCAAGGATTATCAGAAAAATGGGATCGAAGTCGATGTGATTCCCATTGGAACCAAAGGCCGGTCGTTCTTCAAACGCTATGGTGGCAATGTGCTCGCCTCCGTAACGCATATGGGCGACAAACCCAGTTATGCGAAAATGCGGGGTGCGATTACTGCGGCGATGGGTGCTTTTGAACAAGGTCATGTTGATCGCATTGAAATTGCACGTAACACGTTTGTGAATTCAATGGTTCAGCGTCCCGTGGTTGAACAGTTGGCGCCCTTGGTTTATGCCGAGTCGGCCGAGTTGAAGCATCGTTGGGATTATCTGTACGAGCCAGATTCTCATGCGGTTTTAACGGCGGTGTTGAAGCGTTATATCACGGGGCAAATTGTGGCCAGTGGCATTGAAAACGTGGCTTGTGAAATGGCTGCGCGTCGAATTGCCATGAAGAATGCGACCGATAACGCAGGCGACATGATTAAATCGTTGAAGCTGGTTTACAACAAAGCGCGTCAAGCGGCGATTACTCAAGAAATTTCTGAAATCGTATCGGGTGCCGCAGCGGTTTAACAACCAACGGGTTAGCTAATTTATATTTTTGAGGGTGCAGACATGAGTTCTGGAAAAATTGTCGAAATCATCGGTGCCGTCATCGATGTCGAGTTTCCGCGTGACGCGGTTCCCAAGGTCTATGATGCGATTAAAGTCGATCAAACCGGCCTAGTTGTTGAAGTTCAGCAGCAAATCGGCGACGGTGTGGTTCGTGGCATTGCGATGGGTTCATCTGATGGCCTGAAGCGAGGCATGCAAGTTACAAGTTCTGGCGCGCCTATTAGTGTGCCTGTGGGTAAAGGTACCTTAGGTCGCATTATGGATGTGCTGGGTCACCCCATTGATAACGCAGGTGCGGTTGAATGCGAAGAGCAATGGTCGATTCACCGCAAGCCGCCTTCGTTTGATGAACAATCAAACAGCACCGAGTTGCTTGAAACGGGTATTAAAGTAATTGATTTGCTTTGCCCGTTTGCTAAGGGTGGCAAGGTTGGCTTGTTCGGTGGCGCCGGTGTGGGTAAAACTGTGAATATGATGGAGTTAATCCGTAATATTGCGGTGGAGCACAGCGGTTATTCTGTATTTGCCGGCGTGGGTGAGCGTACCCGTGAAGGCAACGATTTTTATCATGAAATGAAAGATGGTGGCGTTTTAGACAAAGTCGCCCTGGTTTATGGTCAAATGAATGAGCCACCGGGAAATCGTCTGCGCGTTGCGTTAACGGGCTTGACCATGGCGGAGTTTTTCCGCGATGAAGGTCGTGACGTGTTGATGTTTATCGATAATATTTATCGCTACACCTTGGCCGGTACCGAAGTTTCTGCTTTGTTGGGCCGCATGCCTTCTGCGGTAGGCTATCAGCCCACATTGGCGGAAGAAATGGGTGTTCTGCAAGAGCGGATTACTTCAACTAAGACCGGCTCAATTACATCCGTTCAGGCTGTTTATGTGCCTGCCGATGACTTGACCGACCCATCACCCGCCACCACGTTCGCCCATCTGGATGCGACAGTGGTGCTCTCGCGTGATATCGCCTCACTGGGTATTTACCCCGCGATTGACCCTTTGGACTCCACTAGCCGTCAGCTAGATCCCCAAGTTGTGGGCGAAGTTCACTATAACGTGGCGCGTTCCGTGCAAAAAACCTTGCAGCGTTACAAAGAGCTGAAAGACATTATTGCGATTCTTGGTATGGATGAATTGTCGGATGATGACAAAGCGACGGTATCCCGTGCGCGTAAAATCCAACGCTTTATGTCTCAGCCCTTCTTCGTAGCGGAAGTATTTACGGGTGCGCCCGGCCGCTATGTTGCGCTTAAAGATACCATTCGTGCATTCCAAGGCATTGTTGCCGGTGAATATGATCATCTGCCCGAGCAGGCGTTCTACATGGTTGGCACAATTGATGAAGCGGTCGAAAAAGCGGCCAAACTCGCCGCCAAAGCCTAATTGGAGGTGCTGATATGGCTATGACCATTCGGGTCGATATTGTGAGTATGGAGCGCCCCATTTTTAGCGGGGAGGCGACTTTTGTATCGATTCCTACGGAAGCGGGTGAGATGGGTATTACCCCCTTGCACACCCAAACGTTGGCGATACTTCGTCCCGGTGAGGTGCGTGTGCATCTCCTAGATGGCTCGGTTGTTCGTTATTACGTGGGTTTTGGTGTGCTCGAAGTTCAGCCGATGGTAGTGAGCGTGATTGCTGACTGGGCATTGACGGAAGCGGATGCCCATGGGATTGACGCCAATGAACTCGAAGCGAAGTTGGCTGAAGAAAGTGTCTACATGCATGATTATGAGCAGCGTGGGCAACTGGACTTCACCTCGGCGCAGTCCATTATGATTGAAGCGGCTGAGCGCTTGAAATGGGTGCGTTCCATGCGAGGCTTGGGCGGCGGACGTCACTAACGATGAATTGCTCGTCGTGAATCTTTTGCGCAAACCACGCGGTTGATTCTTATTTGATTTTAAGGAGCTTCGGCTCCTTTTTTATTGAGGTGGTTATGTCGGATAAGGCAAATGTACGCAATTTGAGACTGCATGTGGTGATTTTGGCCGCCGGCAAGGGCACCCGAATGCGATCAAAATTACCTAAAGTGCTGCATCCTGTGGCGGGGCGCAGTATGTTGGCGCGGGTTTTGGATGTGGCAGAGTTGCTTAATCCGGTTTCGATTCGCGTTGTGATCGGTTTTGAGGCGGCCGCCATTCAAGCGGCTTGCTCGAGGCCTCATGTGAATTGGGTCGTGCAAGCGCAGCAATTGGGCACGGGGCATGCGGTGGCTTGTGCGGTCGCTGATTTACAGGGTGTCGGCGATGCTACCACCCCCAATGATCGGGTGTTGGTGCTGTACGGCGATGTACCTTTATTATCGGTGTCGGTATTGGCGCCGCTTATTGTTGCGGCGCAAGCGAGCGCGCTCGGCGTTCTGTCAACGCAGGTGGATGATCCGACGGGTTATGGCCGGATTATTCGGGATGCGGCAGGCAATATGGTGGCCATTCGAGAGCATCGGGATGCCTCGGCTGATGAGCTTGACGTTAATGAGATTAATACTGGCATTCTTATCGCGCGTTTGGGTGATTTGGCGGCTTGGTTACCCCAATTGGCGCCGCATAATGCGCAGGGCGAGTTGTATTTAACGGATATTGTGGGCTTGGCTCGGGCAGAACATAAGGCGATTACCACGCGCATGGAACCTGATCCCTTGTTGGTTACGGGCATTAATGATCGCTGGGCATTAGCAGAAATGGAGCGGGCATGGCAGTTACGCCAAGCACAACGGCTTGCGCTGTCGGGGACAACGCTGGTCGATCCGAGCCGGGTGGATATTCGCGGTGAAGTGGTCAGCGGCTTGGATAATTTGATTGATGTCAATGTGGTGCTCGAAGGCGTAGTGACGCTGGGCTGCAATGTCATCATTGAGTCTCACTGTGTGCTGCGCAATGTGACCTTAGGCGATGGGGTTCGGGTGCGGGCATTTAGCCACTTAGATGGGGCGCAGCTTGCCGCGGGGGTTGAAGTGGGGCCGTTTGCCCGCCTGCGCCCCGGCACGCATCTGGCGGCGAATAGCCGAGTGGGTAATTTTGTGGAGATTAAAGCCAGCCGCATTGGTGCGGGCTCAAAAATCAATCATTTATCTTACGTGGGTGACACCACGATGGGCGCCGATTGTAATGTCGGCGCGGGCACAATTACCTGCAATTATGATGGGGCAAATAAGCACCAAACATTAATTGGTGATGCCGTGTTTGTGGGTTCAAGCACACAGCTTGTCGCGCCGGTGCAGGTTGGCGATGGAGCCACCATCGGGGCCGGTTCAACCATTACGCACGATGTCCCTGCGGGGCATTTAGCGATCGCGCGGGCGCGCCAAATGAACCGAGCCGGTTGGCAGCGCCCAAAAAAGAAGCCGAAATAGCCGGGCGGTACTAATCGTTTGGAATAAAGCGTTGCAACACATCGTTGAGGTAACGGGTGCCGCGGGCGGTGGGTTTGATGCGCGTCATTTGCCAATCGATGAGTTGCTCGCGCTCCAATTGTTGGAGTGTCTCACTAATTGCTTTGATGGGGAGGCCTGTGCGCGCGGAGAATAGCGGCACATTAAAGCCGTCCATCAGCCGCAGGGCGTTCAGCATAAATTCAAACGGTAGTTCTTGAGTGGGTACGGTGTGCGCGCTAACGGTAGCCTTTGTGCCAAGGCTGGATAAATACGCCGATGGGTGACGCGTGCGCACTCGGCGCTCAATTCGGTTTTCAGCGGCTAGAGTGATTTTGCCGTGCGCACCGGCGCCAATACCCAAATAATCGCCAAATTCCCAGTAATTGCGATTATGTTGGCACTGATGATTGGGCTTTGCGAAGGCGGACACTTCATAATGCTCAAACCCTGCGGCCGCGAGGTGTTTGAGCCCATCAGATTGCATGGCATCGAGCGTATCGTCATGGGGCAGCGCGGGTGGAAAGGCGGCAAACGGCGTATTGGGCTCAAGTGTGAGCTGATACCAAGATAAATGCGGTGGGTTAAGGGCGATCGCTATTTGCAGATCGGTGAGCGCCTCTGCTTGCGTTTGATCGGGCAAACCAAACATCAAATCAATATTAAAACTAGCAAGCCCTGCTGCATGCGCCGATTCAATCGCACGATAGGCGGCGCGGGCATCGTGAATGCGCCCCAGTCGCTTCAAATGGGCTTCATTGAAGCTTTGTACACCAATCGAGGCGCGTGTAATGCCGGCGGCGCGATAATCTGCGAGCTGGCCTGCCATCTCGGTGCCCGGGTTGACCTCAATGGTGACCTCGCGGCAAAATCGTAAATCCAGCAAGGCACGCAAGCCGCTAAACAGCCGGTCGATCGCCTCGGGGCTAAATAGGCTGGGCGTACCGCCGCCCAGAAAGATCGTTTCAATGGGGCGCCCCCAAATCAGCGGTAACTCGCATTCCACATCGCGCAAGAGCGCATCAATATAGGCGCGCTCTGGCAGCGTGCCGCCTTTAAGTCCGTGCGAGTTAAAATCGCAATAGGGGCATTTTTCAACGCACCAAGGCAAATGAATATAAAGCGCGAGCGGTGGGTTTTCGGTAAATTGAAGCAGTTGCATTAGAGCGGATGCGATCCCAATTGGGTAAGAAGTTGAGCCAGCGCGAATGCCCGATGGCTAATCCGGTTTTTTAAATCGGCCGGAAGCTCGGCGGCGCTCTTGCCAAAATCCGGCAGGAAAAATAACGGGTCATAACCAAAGCCCCGCTCGCCTTGAGGCGCCGTTAAAATCTCGCCTGCCCAAGTGGCATAGGCTGTTAAGGGAGCCGGGTCTGTGGCATGCCGAACAAAAACCAAAGCACACACAAATTGAGCCGAGCGATTTTTGCTTGGGGCGGCGGCCAACTCTGCTAACAGCAAGGCATTGTTATCTTGATCGGTCGCGTTAATACCTGCGTAGCGAGCGGAAAAAATCCCCGGTGCGCCACCCAGCGCGGCAACCTCAAGCCCAGAATCATCCGCAATGGCCGGCAAGCCACTCAATGCCGCCGCCGCTCGCGCTTTAATTAACGCGTTAGTAATAAAACTATCGCCGGTTTCATCGGGCGGATCGCCCGCCCAGCGGGTGATGGGGATAAATTCCAGCGCCTTCAAAGCAGAAAACTCATCGCTCATCAACAGACGCATCGCGTCAAACTCACGTAATTTGCCTTGATTGTGGCTGGCGATAACTATCTGCGACATGGGTGCGCATTCCTAAGTGAAATATTGGCCATTAGTATAAGTGAAGGCGGCTACTGATTGCCTGGCCGCCCAAGGGCGAGCTTTTAAGTAAAATGAATCATTTCTTGCATTTAGCACGGCTTTGCGCTAACTTGCCCAACCTATTTTTGGTTCGAATTCGATTAGGCTGAGGCTCTTATGAAAATTTTATCTTCTCTTAAATCTGCCAAGACACGGCACAAAGATTGCCAGATTGTGCGTCGTCGTGGCAAGGTTTATGTTATCAACAAAACCAATCCCCGTTTTAAGGCGCGTCAGCGTTAAGCCCTTGTTTAGCTTGGGTCGGGTGCTTGTCATCCACGGTGCTTAACCCGCCTTTCGGCGGGTTTTTTGCATTTGGCTCGGGCGTAGCGCCGCCGCAAGCTTGGCTTGAAAAATGGCCAAAACCGCCCCACATCTTTACATTAGTTATTTGGTGCTGATGAGGTAACCCCTGTGAAATTCCACGATTATTACGCCACGCTCGGTGTTGAGCGCAGCGCAACACAAGAAGAAATTAAAAAAGCCTTTCGCAAGGCGGCGCAAAAATTTCATCCTGATCGCAACAAAGAGGCCGGCGCTGAAGAAAAATTTAAAGAAATTAACGAAGCTTATGATGTGCTAAGCGACCCAGAAAAGCGCCAGCGCTACGACACCCTAGGCTCCAACTACCGCGCGGGTGAGGATTTTCGACCGCCGCCGGGGTTTGATCCGAGCCAATTTGGCGGGCAGTATGGCGGCGCGGGGTTCTCTGATTTCTTTAGCAGCTTGTTCGGTGATCGGGGGTTTGAGCAAGGGGGTGGGCGCCGTGCCCGTGTGGCTGGGGGCGGGGATTTTGAGATGGCATTGCCATTAAGCGTTCAAGAGATGATTGAAGGCGGCGCTAAATCGCTCACCATCGACCACCCAGAAACGGGGCGAAAAAACCTCAAAATAACCATTCCGAAAGCGTTTGCGCCGGGTAAACGTATTCGGCTGACCGGCCAAGGCGGCGCGGGCGTGAATGGCGGGCCGGCGGGTGATTTGTATTTGGTGGCGCAGTTAGCAAGCGATAGCCTGTTTAAGCTCGATGAAAATAATGTGTTATACGATTTAGCCGTCACCCCGTGGGAAGCCGCTTTAGGCGAAAAAGTGAATGTGCCCACCCCGACGGGGGGCAAAATTAACATGACGATTCCGGCAGGCTCGCAATCCGGCGCACGCTTACGGGTGCGCGGGCGCGGTTTAGCGGGCGGGGATTATGTCGTGACGATTATGATTCATACGCCACCGGCAAAAACCGATGAAGCGCGGGCGTTTTATCAAGAGATGAAATTAACCCTGCCCTTTGAACCGCGCACGTAATATAAGAAGCCTTGCAATGCAAACCTAAAACCGGCCGAGTGCCGGTTTTTTATGGTGGGGCGGAGGGTGTAAGAATTTTTGTGTAAACGGTTATTTGGCAGGAGACTGCCGCCTTTCATGAGAACGTCATTGTGACCGTAAGCAACGAACTGATTGACCGCCTGTTGGCTGACTAGAAAAAACGGAAGATTGGGTCGGCGAGTATGGGCTGTTAAAGCAGTTCACCAAGTGGCTGATCGAACGCGAAGGGAAAACGGGGTCAGGTCTTTCATTGTCATACGCACCACGACACACGTCCGCGCGGGCTCTCGGGAAATGGCGCTCTGGGCGGGTTTCATTCACGTAGCCCGCGTTTTTTGGGTTGCATCAACAAGATTGGGGTTCGTTCTTGCGCAACCAATTGTTTATGCCAGCTGTGCTGGTTTTTTCATCCCGACACCTTGTTTCTCTTTGGTCGTGCGGTTAATTCGTGAGTGCGCCTTGGAAAGTCCGTGATTGGGTGAGATTAATTCGAGTAAACAACGAGTAAGCCCCGATTTTGGGGCTTTTTTTATGGGTGGGCGGGATGTGGTTATTTGGGCAGGGGCGGCAGCCAAGAGGCATCAAAATCGCTGAGGATATCTAAGCTTATGGGCGGGGCGCTGGGTTCTTGCCATTCAAATAAGTCGTTGCTGGGGGTGGGGGTTTGACAGCCGCCCGCAAGGGAGGGCGCGCTGCAATGGCCGGATCCGCAGCCGCCCGTGCCGCAATGGGCGGCGGGTTGCGCGGAAATTTTATGAACCATGCCGCGTTGTTGCCAAAATTCTAGGATGGCGATCACGGCATCGGGCGGCGCGTCGAATCGGTTAATGACATCGCTTAAAGGCGCTATGCCGCGCTGTTTGAGATAGTGTTTAACATGGCTTGGGGTGAGTACGCGGGGGATGGTATTGGGCTGCATGGTGGGCCTCGCTCGCTTGGGCGGCGGTTAAGTGGCGCTGCGTTTGGCACGCTGAAGGCCGTTTCGCCGCAACGCCCAAATGGCGGCAATTAGTGCGGCTGCAATGCCCCCAAGCCAGAAGAGCGCTTGGGTGGGGTGGGCGCTGAAGTTGGCAAACTGGTAATACAAAACGGCCAAGCTGTAGGCGAGCCCAATGCCCCATACAATGGAAAAAAGTGTCCATGCGCGGCTGCCGGTTTCCCGATAAATGGCCGCCATGGTGTTCACGCAGGGAATGTAGAGCAAGATGAAGATGAGGTAGGCAATCGCTGCCGACGACGTAAACAGGCTCCCCATGCGGGCGAGGGTTTGGGTGTTGAGCTTTTGTTGTTCGGCGGCTTGTTGCAGATTGCTGTTTTTCGCTTCTTCGACCGCGCCGAAGCCGAGTGGGTCAAAAAAGCCGTGGGCAAAGGCGCTGGCGTTGGCGGGAATGGTGGTGGCGGCTTTACCCAAATCGCCCCAGAAATCGAAGGCTGCGGGCTGTGCGGGCGGGGTTTGCGCTTCGTCACCGGCGTCCATGCGGGTGTACACGCCGTTTAGGGTGCCCATGACAATTTCTTTCACCACCACGCCCGAAAGCAGGCCGACGGCGGCGGGCCAGTTGTCATCGGTGATGCCCATGGGGTGAAAGACGGGGGTGATGGTTTTGCCAATGCTACCCAAGATGGATGCGCCCACTTCACCCTCGTCTAAGGGTTTTAAGCTTGGGCTGAAGCTTGAGAGCAGGGTGACGATGACTGAGGCCACGATAATGACCTGACCCACGCGCAGGATGAAGACCGATAGTCGCTCCCATGTGGTGAGCAGCAAGCCGCGCAGGGTGGGCAAGTGATAGGTGGGGAGCTCCATGATAAATGGGGTGGCTTCGCCGCGCAGGGCGGTTTTTTTCAGCAGCAGCGCCGTTAAAATGGCGAGCACAATGCCAAGCACATACAAGCCGAACACAATTTGGCCGCCATTTTCGCGGAAAAACACGGCCACAAACGCCATGTAGATTACAAGCCGTGCGCTGCACGACATAAACGGCTGCATGAGGGCGGAAATGAGCCGTTCTCGCGGGTCTTCGAGCGTGCGTGTGGCCATCACGGCGGGCACATTGCAGCCAAAGCCGACAATCATGGGCACGAAGGCTTTACCCGGCAGGCCAATTTTGCGCATGAACCGATCCATCACAAAGGCGGCGCGCGCCATGTAGCCGGAATCTTCGAGCAGGGAGAGGAATAAAAACGTCATGCCGATCGGGGCTATAAAAGTGGCCACCAGTTGAATCGCCCCGCCAACGGAGGTGGCGAGGAAGGTTATCAGCCATTCAGGCGCGCCCACAAGATGCAGCAGATGCGCAAACCCGCTCACAAACACGGTGTGGGCGGTTTGATCGAAAAAATCAAGGAAAATACTGCCGCCGTTAAAGCTCATCACAAACAGCAAATACATCATGAGCAAAAATACGGGAATACCGAGAAACCGGTTCAGCACAATCGCATCAATCCGGTCGGTGAGCGAGCGCCGCAGTTGGCCGCGCTGGGTCACGGCACCGTGGGTGAGTTGGTGGATGAAGGTGTAGCGGGCATCGGCAATGAAGACATCGGGCTCTTCATCGAGATGTGCGCGAATGTTGGCTTGTGCCTGCACGGTTGCGGCGCGCAAGGCATCATCAACGGTGGCCAGCGTTAAGCGGTCGCTTTCTAGCAATTTGACCGCCATCCAGCGCTTATCGACTTTGTGCGCATGAGCAAATGGCTCAACCAGCGGGCAGAGTTCGCGCAGCGCCGTTTCGATGAGCGCTGCGTACTCAATTTTAATGCCGGGTTCATGAGCCTGCGCTGCGCGCTTAATCAGGCGGCGCTTGAGTTCATCTAAGCCTTGCTTTTTAGCGGCGGTAATGGGCACCACGGGGCAGCCGATGCGCTGTTCTAATGCGGCAAAATCAATCTCAATGCCTGCCTGTTGCGCTAAATCCAACATATTGACCGCAAGAATTAGCGGCACGCGCATTTCCAGCAGCTGGGTGGTGAGATATAAATTGCGCTCCAGATTGCTGGCATCCAAGATGTTGATGATGACATCGGCCTCGCCCGAGAGCGCATATTCTCGTGCAATGGCTTCATCCAGCGAGGCGCTGGAGGCGGCATCCAGCGAATAGGTGCCGGGCAAATCTACGAGCTCGATCTGATCGGCGCCCACCTCAAAATTGCCGGTTTTGCGATCAACCGTGACCCCCGGCCAGTTACCGACTTTTTGCTTTAAGCCCGTGAGCGCGTTAAAAAGCGTGGTCTTGCCGCAGTTGGGGTTGCCGATTAAGCCGACGGTATAGGTGGCCATAAGTGCTCACAGTACAATTTTAAGTTAAGCCAAAGCGATGCAGCGGTTTTTGAGAGGGTTAAGCGCTATCGACCCGGGTGATACAAAGCTGCGCGGCCTCATCTTTGCGCAGGCTGAGCGCAGAATTGCGTACCCGAAGCAAAATGGGATCGCCCAAAGGCGCCACGCGGGTCACTGAAAAAGTCGTGCCGGGCGTAAGCCCCATGGCCAAAAGCCTGCGCCGATACTCGGCATTGCCGGGCGCGAAGCTTTGCACCACGCCGTGATCGCCCGGTTTTAAATCAAGCAAGGTGACGGGCGCATTCATACGCAAGGGGTTACCAAAATTTTATGCGCCATGCCGGCACCCAAAGCCACGCGAGTATTCCCCACGCGCACAATGAGCGCACCGGCTTCGCGCTGAATAACTTCGAGCTCACTGCCCGGGTGAATGCCCATGCCCTCAAGCCGCTTGGCCAGCGCGGGGAATTCGCCCGTTAAGCCTGTAACCCGCACGCACGCCCCAAGCGATGCTAAGCCAATACCAAAGCTGGCCGAAGATGGGGCGGGGCGGGGCGCTTGAGCGGGCGAGGCCAACGGGGGGGTACTCCGAGCAAACCAATGAGAAGCTGAAAACATAAGAGCCACCTTAATTGTATCAAGGGTTGTGGGCAAACCGAATGATTGGACTATAGCACGCGAAGCCAAATGCGAACAATAGTCATTTGCGAGTTGGTGATTCCTCAGTTCATGATCGGCTTAACGTTCAGCTTGGGCAGGCTTTTGTCCGACGGCATGGCTGATATACCCCATGCCCGCGTGCCCACGGCCTTCGGTTAAACGGGTGCAGCCTTCGGTGATCAGCCACCAGTCTAAGGCCGGAAAATCCGCTTCAAGTTCATCGGGGGAAAGCAGCATATCGCGGTTTTTTGGCCCGCCACTCGAGTAGCCGAGCTGCTTTGGGTGAAAAAGCTCAATCACCAACCAGCCTTCAGGCGCGAGCGCCGCTTCGATGGCGCGATGAATGAGGAGGCGATCGTCGGGTAAAAAATGCAAAAAGATGGAGACCACCGCGTCAAATTCTGCGACAGGCCATGCCCAACTGAGAAGATCCGCGCACTCGGTTGTAAGAGAAACCCCTCTTTGAGCCGCCAGCTTGCGGGATTTCTCGCAGCCAACTGAGGAATAATCAATCGAGGTTACCTTAAAGCCCTGCTCTGCCAGCCAAACACCATTTCGCCCCTCGCCATCGCCAACGACCAGCACGCGCGCACCGGGTTTTAGGCGAAATATCTGCGAGCGAAGAAAGTCATTGGGTTGATCGCCATAAAAATAATCGGCGCTCGAGAATTTTTGATTCCAAAAATCAGACATAAACGCAGCCTTTGCGGTGGAAATTAGGGGGTAATGATAGCGCAGCAAACTAAATATGCGCCCTATTGAACGTGTTTGCACCTCATGGTTGACGAGGTTCATGGATACTGTTTGGTGTTATCCCCGGATTTAAACGCGGATTCACTCAATGGCGCGGCTATGGGGTTATTTTTTAAGTGCCAAGGCAGTGCTTTTGCAAAGCCGCACCCCAACTCCCGCTTTGACGTCGCGCCAAGATGAGCGCAAGCTTGAAATCACTTCTCAAAATGATGCCCATGCGCCGGTTTTGCTTTGGGCTGCCATTGTTGTTACACGTTGTTCAACAATTCGTCACGGGCTTGTCATTTCATCCTTCTAAGGTTGGATTCAAGCGTATTTATGTCTGGTGCGTATTACTCAAATCTTGGGGCCGACGATGTTGATCAGTCTGGTAACCGAAACTTTTTATCCTGATATCAACGGGGTGGCCACTACGCTATCGCAGTTGCATGCCGCACTGATTGCAGCAGGTCATCGCGTGCAGGTGGTTTGTCCTCGCGCGGCCACATCCCGCGAGCTGCGCGATGGCATCGAGGTGGCGGGTTTCGCACTGCCCTTTTATCCGGCCGTGCGCTTGGGGTTGCCCGCCTCAAGGCAGCTACTCAAATCATGGCAGCAGAACCGCCCCGATTTGGTGCATGTGGCGACCGAAGGTCCTCTGGGGTTTTCGGCGCTGCGTATGGCGCATCGTTTGGGCATTGCGGTGACTTCATCGCTGCACACGAATTTTCATACCTACATGCGGCATTACCGAATGGGCTGGCTGGCTGTGCCGGCGATACGTTATTTGCGTTGGTTTCATAACCGAACTGCACTCACGTTTATCCCGACCGATCAGCAGGCCTCTGAGCTTGGCGGCATGGGATTTGATCGCCTAACCGTGCTGGGGCGCGGGGTGGATACGCGGTTATTTAATCCCAAGCGGCGGGATGAGCGGTTGCGCGCGCATTGGGTTCATCTTTCCGAGGTAAAACCTCTGGGTGAACCGTTGGTGGCGTTACACGTGGGGCGATTGGCGGCTGAAAAAAATCTTGATCTGCTCATCGAGTCTTTTAACGCGATGCGCGCAGCCCGCCCCGATTTGGTCGCGGTGGTTGTGGGCGATGGGCCGGAGCGTGCCCGTCTCGCGCGCGCATTGCCGTGGGTGATTTTCGCAGGCATGCAACGGGGCGAACTGTTGGCGCGGCATTATGCCAGTGCCGATCTCTTTGTTTTTCCGAGCAAAAGCGAAACTTTTGGCAATGTCGTGTTGGAAGCGATGGCCAGTGGCTTATCTTGTATTAGTTTTAATTATGCGGCAGGATGTCGACTGATTCGCCATGGGATCAATGGGTACTTGGCGGATTGTGACGATGAGGCGGGCTTTGTTAAAATTGCGCGCGCGCGCGCGATAGACGGCGTGGGCTTAACGGGTGCTAAAGCGCATGAAACGGCCGCATCATTTGATTGGTCGCTCATAACCAAGAAGTTTGAGCAGTACTTGTACGAGGTTGTCGCCACCCATGCGGCCTCGACATGGAGCCAGCCCAAGGCGGTGCCGGGCGAGTTGGCGAATCGGGGAAAACCGGGAGGTTGATATGTCTATTTCAAGCCGTTCTGTGCGTGGGCGCTTTATCCTAAATAAATATTTGCATTGGGAAGAGGTGGTTATGTACCGCCTAAACCATGTCAATGCGATCCGGGGGTTGCGGCGTATTTTTGCGATTAGCAGTCGGTTAGGCGATGGCGTGGCTTGGTATACGTTGGCCGCTTTACTGGCTTTGTTTGGTGGGCCATCCGCTTGGTTGCCGATGAGTGTGATGATGTTATCGGCGGGAGTGGGCTTGGTTATTTATGCCAGCATCAAGCGCTTTACCGCCCGCCCGCGCCCGCAGGCAGCGCACGATGGCTTGGTTTTAAGCGTCACCCCACTGGATCAGTACAGCTTCCCTTCGGGGCATACGCTGCACGCGGTGAATTTTGCGATTCAAATTAGTGTATTTGCCCCAGCGCTTGCTTGGGTTGTGATTCCGTTTGCGGTGCTGGTGGCCTTATCGCGTATGGTGCTGGGCTTGCATTATTTGTCGGATGTGTTGGTTGGCGCGGCCATTGGTGCCCTGTTGGCTGCTGCCAGCTTATGGTTGGTTTCTGCTATCGCTTGAATTTTGCACCGAGTCTTAAGCGCAAAGCGCGCATTCATTTCTGCGTTCATGCAAAGAATTTATCTGAAGAGTTCCTTGTAAAACAACGCCAAGCGGGTTCGTCATAACCTGTTCATATGCCCAATTCATACTGCGCCACCGCTTTAGGGTGGAAAATGCGCGCGGGCCACTAGAAAATCATCAATATTGTGATTGAATTATCAGTACACTCTTGTATTGTTTTTTGGGCAGTTCGTGGCGGCGACCAGTGCTTGCTTGGCGCGGTGAATGTGGGCAAGCGCGGTCTGATTATTTAACGGGATATCAAGCAATATGGCGCGGTTAGTTCGGGTTTTATTTTGACAAATTCTTGGTTGAATCGCCGCGCAATCTGGCTACCTAATGGGCTCATACTCGTTTTGCTGGGTTTTGCTGGAATGCTTTTGGCGCGCAGTGTGTGGCTTGTGATAGCCCCCCTTTCGCAGCCTGTCGGAGGGGCGCCTATTGCCGCGCCCTCAGCGGTGGTAACCGCCCCGCAAACCCTCGCGGCGGACATTTCTCGTTGGCGGTTGTTTGGCTATGCGGCGCAACCGATGGCGCAGAATGCCACCGCCGTTCAGCCCTCAAGCCTGGGGTTGCAGTTAGAGGGCATTATCGCGGGCTCAAAGCCGCCTTTGGTTATGCTGCGGGTGGGGGGTGAGGTTCGCTTGTTGCAAGTGGGCGATAAGGTCACTTCGCAGGTATTGATCTATGCGATTGAGCCGGATCGGGTGCTGATTTCTAATCAAGGTCGCCTTGAGGCGATCGCCTTCCCCAAGCCCGCCTCGCTCAATCAGGCGCCGCCCCCGAGTGCATCGCTTGCTGTTTTGGGCGGAGTGCCTGCGGTTGCAAATGCCGCGACAGGCGCCCGAGTGGATGCAGCGCAGGTGATGCAAAATCCGCAATCGTTGCTGCGCTTTGTGACTGTGGCGCCCTTACAAGAAAATGGCGCGTTAACAGGCTATACCCTTCGCCCGGTGCCGGGGCAGGAGGCGTTTATGCAACAACTGGGCTTAGAGCCGGGTGATGTATTAACCTCGGTCGATGGTATGCCCATAACAGACCCGGCCTTGCTGCCCCGGGTGATGCCTTTATTGAGTTCTGGCCAGCCTTTAAATGTGATGCTTGAGCGCGGCGGCCAGCCGATGAGTGTGACGATTAATTTGGATTCTTTACGATGATGGCTCATGTGAATCGCCCGCAGGGGTGGCTTTTAGGGATGATGTTGGCGTGTATGGTGCCTGGCCATGGGGCGCTGGCCGCAACCGATGCGCCGCCGGGGGTCACTCAGGTTGAAAATAATCAAGTGACGCTGAATTTTCGCGACATGGATATTAACGCCTTAATCGAGGCGGTCTCGAAGGTGACGGGCAAAAATTTTATTGTCGATCCGCGGGTTAAGGCGCGGGTCACGGTGATTTCCGCCCAGCCGATGAGCCCGCAAAAACTCTACGATGTGTTCTTATCTATTTTGCAAGTCAATGGCTTTGCGGCGGTGCCCGCGGGCGACATTATTAAAATTGTGCCGGAAATTAATGCCCGCTCAGATAACCAGCCGGTAAACCCAAGTTCGGCGGTTGAAGGCGATCAGATGGTGACTGAAGTGGTGCGCCTGCGCTTTGTGCCCGCCGCGCCTATGCTGACGGTGCTGCGCCAAATTATGCCGCAGCAGGCGGCGCTGTCGGTGGCGCCGGATTCCAACTCGCTGATCATCACAGATCGTGCCGCGAACATTAATCGCTTAAAAGAAATTTTGGCAAAGGTTGATCAACCGGCCGTGGGCGATGTGGAAATTATCCGCTTAAAACGCGCTTCCGCCGATGCGGTGGCCGCTACGTTAAAGGCATTATTTGGCGCCAGTGGTGCCGGCGCGGGTGCCAGTGTCGGCGCGAATGCGGCAATGGCACCGGGCGGGGCGGGCGGCGGTGGCACTTTTTCTACCGTGCCGGTGTTCGCGGTCGATGAACGTACCAACAGCATTTTGCTGAGCGGGGATGCGGTGGCGCGCGCCAAAATGCGGGCGATTATCCTCAATTTAGATATGCCTGAAACCAATTACGGCAACACGCGGGTGTTTCGCTTGAAGTATGCCAACGCTGAAGATTTAGCCAATGTATTGAAAGGCATTGTGAAATCCACCGGCGATAGCACGGCTGCGGCGGGTGTGGCAGGTGCCAAGGGCGCGGCGGGTAATCCGCAAGATAACAAGTTGGATGTGATGGCAGATAAATCGCTCAATGCGCTGGTGGTAACGGCATCGCCTAATCGGATGCAGTCGATTGAGTCGGTGATTGGACAGCTTGATGTGCGGCGCCAGCAGGTGCTGGTAGAAGCCATTATTGCGGAAGTGTCGAGCGGCCTGACCCAAAAAATCGGCACGCAATTTCTGGTCGGTGGCAATAACGGCACCGTGCCGATCGGTATTTCCACCTTCAATGGCTTGCTCTCCAGCGTGGCGAGCACGGCAGCGGCGGCCGGCACCGCCACCCCATCCAATGCCTTGGCACTGGGGTTGGCCGGCGCTTTGGGCGATGGCGGCAATGTGGGCGTGGGGCGGTTTGGTCAGGGCGGCACCGATTTTGCGCTCTTGGTTTCGGCCTTGGCTGGGGACGCGGGCAATAATATTCTTTCAACCCCGAGCTTGCTCACATTGGATAACCAAGAGGCCAGCATCGTGGTGGGGCAAAATATCCCGATTGTGACGGGCTCTTACGCGCAAACGGGTTCGGCCACCTCGCCCACCAATCCCTTTCAAACCATTACCCGCGAAGATATTGGCGTAAAGCTTAAAGTAACGCCAACCATCAGCCCCGATGGCACGGTGCGTTTGAAAATAGAACAAGAGGTTTCAAGCTTAGATAGCGCCGCGCAAACCTCGGCAGGCTTAATTACCAATAAGCGGAACGTCACCACCACGGTGCAGGTTGATGATGGCGATGTGGTGGTGCTCGGCGGTTTGATTGATGACTCATCGAATGCCAATCAGCAAAGCGTGCCGGGCTTGGGCGATATTCCGGTGATTGGCAATTTATTCCGCTACCGCACCGCGAGCACCACGAAACGTAATTTAATGATTTTTATTCGCCCCTTGGTGATTAACGATAATGGCAAGCTCGCTAAATTCAGCCAATCGCAATATCAGATGATCCGCGATAGCCAACAAAAAACCTATGATGACCGCTCGTTAATCGAGCCGCGTAATTGGTCGGTTTTGCCGCCCGAGCGCAGCTTCCAGCGCAATCTGCCCATCCCGTTGCCGGGTAACATGCAGCAATTACTGGATCAGGATCGGGCTCGTCAAACCACCGCCAAGGGGCAGTTTGAGCCGGCTTTGGCAACCAACGCGGCGCTATGAGCAGGCTTGCCTGATGCAAACGCCACAAATCTCCTACAGTTATGCGCGCCGATTTGGGGTGCTGGTCGAGCCGCAACCCGGGGCTGAATCGAACGCGGGCGAAAAAAAATCAGCTTGGGTGGTGCGGCATTGCAAACCCCTTGGGGTTTCTGTGCTGGCGGAGCTGGGGCGAAAATTACCCTGTGGCTTTACACTCGATTGGCTTGAGGCCGATGAGTTTGAACGTCGGTTGGCGCGCGCTTATGAGGGCGGTTCGAGTGTGGCGCAAACCATGGTCGATGATTTGGGCGATGGCGGATTAGATGCGCTGGCGCACACGCTCAACGCGCCGATCGACTTGCTTGAGGCCGATGACGAAGCGCCGATTATTCGTTTGATTAATGCCCTGCTGTCCGAAGCGGTGCGCGAGGGTGCCTCCGATATTCATATCGAAAGCTTTGAGACCCGCATGGTGGTGCGTTTTCGCGTCGATGGCATGCTGCGAGAAGTGCTGCAGCCGCCGCGCGCCGTAGCAGGGGTGATTGTTTCCCGCATTAAGGTGATGGCCAATTTAGACATTGCTGAAAAACGGGTGCCGCAAGATGGGCGCATCTCGTTGCGCTTGGCAGGCCGCCCGGTCGATGTACGGGTGTCTACCTTGCCCTCAGGGCAGGGCGAGCGCGTGGTATTGCGCTTGCTGGATAAAGAAGCCGGCCGACTCACCCTCGATAATTTGGGGCTAACCCGCGCTTTACAAACCCGCCTGAATGCCTTGATTCATCGCCCGCATGGCATTTTGCTTGTGACCGGCCCCACCGGTTCTGGCAAAACCACAACCCTGTACGCCGCGTTATCTGAAATCAACACCCGCGAGCGCAATATCTTAACCGTCGAAGACCCCATTGAGTATTACTTGGATGGTGTCGGGCAAACGCAAGTCAATCCCAAAGTGGAGATGACGTTTGCGCGCGGCCTACGGGCGATTTTGCGTCAAGACCCAGATGTGGTAATGGTGGGCGAGATTCGCGATGTCGAAACCGCCGAAATTGCGGTGCAAGCGAGCTTAACCGGCCATTTGGTGTTATCCACCTTGCACACCAACTCGGCCGTGGGCGCCATTACCCGGCTGCGCGATATGGGCGTGGAGCCTTTTTTATTGTCGTCGAGTTTAATTGGCGTGCTGGCGCAGCGGCTCGTGCGCAGGCTCGATGCCCGCTACACGGAGCCCTATCTGCCCGATGCGGCCGAATGTGCGCTTTTGGGGTTAAATGCCGAGCAGCCACCCACCTTGTATCGCGTCGAAGAATCGGCGCGCCAGCGCGGGCAGGGTTATTTGGGTCGCACCGGCATTTATGAGCTGATTGCGATTGATGCCGCCGCGCGCCATCTGATTCACGAAGGCGCTGCGGAATCGACGCTTGAAGCACAGGTGCGCCAACACAGCCCCTCGATACACCAGTATGGGGTTGAGCTCGTGTTGGCGGGTGTTACCAGCACCGAAGAGTTGCTTCGCGTCACGGCGTCGGGGTAGAAAACCATGCCCGCCTTTGAATACAGCGCATTAGATGCGGCCGGCAAAACCCGCAAAGGCGTGATTGAAAGCGATAGCGCCCGTGGCGCGCGCGGTTTGTTGCGCGATCAAGGTTTGGCACCACTCACGATTGAGGCGGTGGCAAGTGAGACGCTGTCGGCCAGCGGTAAGCCCCGCTTTGCCAGTCGCTTTCAAACCTTAAACCCAACTGAACTTGCGCTCTTTACGCGCCAAATTTCCACGTTAATTGCCGCCGGTTTACCGATTGATGCCGCTTTAGGCGGCATTATTCGTCAAACCGAAACGCCCCGCATCCGGCGCATTATCACCGCCGTGCGGGCGCGTGTGGTGGAAGGCCAAAGCTTCGCGCAGGGCTTGGCCGCCTTTCCGCGCGCCTTTAATGATTTATACCGCGCCACCGTGGCGGCGGGCGAGGAATCGGGGCATCTACCCGCCGTGTTAGAGCGCCTAGCCGATTACACCGAAGGGCGACAAGCCACCACACAAAAAGTGCAAATGGCGCTGTTTTACCCCGCGCTGCTCACCTTGGTCGCCCTCACGGTGGTGATTGGTTTGGTTACCTATGTGGTGCCGCAAGTGGTGCAAGTGTTCGTGCAAATGAAGCAAACCTTGCCGCCGCTGACCCGAGGCTTAATTGCCGTAAGCAGTTTTCTGCGCGAGCAATGGCCTTGGATTATTTTAGGTTTTGTGGCTTTGGGCGTTGGGTTTGCTTGGGCGTTGCGCAGACCCGCGTTTGCCTTCCGCTGGGCGCAAATTCAATTGAAATTACCGCTGATTGGACGCCTGATTCGTGGCTTTAATGCCGCGCGGTTTGCCCGCACGTTAAGTATTTTGAGTGCCGCCGGTGTGCCCATGCTCAAAGCGCTGGCCATCAGTGGTGAAGTGGTGGCCTCAGAGCCGATGCGCCGCGCGATTTTACAGGCGGCCGATCGCGTGCGGGAAGGCGCGCCGATTGCCCGTTCGCTGGAGCATTCGCGCTTATTTCCGCCGATGATGCTCCAGCTCATCGCCGCCGGTGAGCAAAGCGGCGCCTTGGGTAACATGCTGGAGCGTGCCGCCGTGCAACAAGAGCGCGAGTTAGATACGTTAATTAACGCTTTGCTGGGGCTATTTGAGCCCTTGCTGATCTTGGTGATGGGCAGTGTGGTGTTGATGATTGTGCTGGCCATCCTGATTCCGATTTTTGACCTCAACCAAATGGTGCATTGAGATGAATGTATTCCCCAAACGTGGCCGGATGTCTGGCTTTACCTTAATTGAAGTGATGGTCGTGGTAGTGATTTTGGCGATTTTAGCCACCATTGTGGTGCCGAAAATTATGGATCGCCCCGATGACGCGCGCATTGCTAAAGCCAAGCAGGATATTGTGGCCATAAGCTCGGCGTTGAATCTCTACAAGCTCGATAATCTACGTTATCCCACCACCGATCAGGGCTTAGATGCGTTAATTAAACCGCCCGCTAATGCCAAAAACTGGCGTCAGGGCGGGTATTTAGATCGCCTGCCCATTGATCCGTGGGGGCATCCGTACCTGTACTTAAGCCCCGGCCAGCATGGCGCGTTTGATATTTATAGTTTAGGTGCCGATGGCCAACCCGGGGGTGTGGGCGCCAACGCCGACATCGGTAACTGGCAAGAAAGCGGTGCCGCGCCCGGTGGCGCCCTGCCATCGAACGGCCAATAAAGCCGGTGATGGCGCGTGGCTGCTAACCTGAATCGATTTGGGGCAAGCCCGAACGGCAGGGGCAGCGTTGGTGGGTTTACCTTAATTGAGCTGATTGTGGTGATCGTAATCATCGGCATTCTGGTGGGCTTTGTGGTGGTGAGCATGAATCGCACCGCGCCCGATTCCGTGAATGCCTGCCGCGCGCAATTGCAATCATGGTTAGCCACGCAAGCGGTTAATGCCAATTTGACGGGCAGCACGGTGTATATCCTAAATGAAGCACCCGCGCCAACGGCCATTACGTTAGCTGCAGAATCCCCCGCCCCAATCGCGCGCGCTGGTGCGGGTTCTAATGCAACCCAAAATTCTGCCGATAAAACTGAGGTGCCCAATCCTTCAATGAGCACCCCATCCGCCTCGGGTGCCGCCCAAGCCGAGGCCGTGCGGTTACGCGCCAAACCCTTAAGCACGCTTAACTGGCCGCAGGGTTGCGTCTTGGTTGCCCCAAAACCGAGTGGCGCTTCAGCCTTTGATGCCGCCGACCCTCGGATTACCGCCATTTTAGCGGTTACCCCCGGGGGCGTGTGGTCGGCACCTTTGAGCTTAAATTCGGGTAAGCCCACGATTAGGGTGGCCGGCGCCTCCACGCAACGCAACGCGCTAAGTCCTCAGCAAGCAATTGATTTACGCCCCGCGCCCGAACGGGCGCAAGACCTAGGAGCGCTGCCATGAGCCGGCCCGCCCAAAGTCAAGGGTTTACCTTGCTGGAAGTGCTGGTAGCGCTCGTGATTTTGGCCATTGCATTGGGCGCGGTGATTAAAGTCAGCGGCCAGAGCGCGCAAATGCTGCGCTCCCTACGTGCCGATACCGCCGCCACGGTGATCGCCGAAGATTTGTGCGCCCGCCTGCAACTGGCCGCGGTGGCGCCCGAGGTGGGCACCCAAAATAGTGTGGTGGTCATCGAGGGGCAAAATTGGCCGGTGCGCCAAACCGTGGAGGCCGGGCAAATTCCCGGCGTGCTCAAGGTGAGCTATTTTGTGAAAACGCCGGCGCCGTATGAAGGGCAAGCCAGCATCATCACCTATTTTTATCCGCCGCCGCCCGCGCGCCCGAATAATTCGCCAGCCACGCCCCAAACCCAAACTCCGACCCCCGCTGCGCCACAAACGCCGAGCAAGATGCCATGAAGCGGCGCACACGGGGGTTTACCTTGCTTGAATTGCTGGTGGCGATTGCGATTTTTGCAGTGGTCGGGGTGATGGCCTACGGCGGTTTGAATACGGTGATAAAACAAAGTGCGATTGTGCAAGATCAAACGGAACAGCTGGCGCAAATGCAAGCGGGCTTGCGCCAGATGCGCAGCGATTTAACGTTTTCGATTGATCGTGCCGCGCGCGATGCCTTAGGCGGCGAGGTGCCGGAATTTGCCGGTGGTGGCATGAATTTATTAACCCTAACCCGCCTAGGCGCCGCCAATCCCTGGGATGCTGCCCAATCGCAGTTAATGCTGGTGCGTTGGCGGCTTGAGCAGGGCAATTTAGAACGTGCGCAATTTATCCCGGTGGATGGGGCGATTGGCAACAGTGCCGCCGACCCCGATTGGCAGATACTGCTGCGCGGTGTGCAAAAAATTAACCTTGTGTTTTTTGATATGAATAATCAAGCGATGAGCGATTGGCCGCCCATCAATGAGCCCTCGGCGGGCTTACCCAAAGCCATAGAAGTGCAAATTAGCCTCAAAAACATGCCGCCTTTGCGCATGACGGTGGCGCCGGTGGCTGATTGGCCTCTGCCCGCCCCCGTAACCCCGCCGCCGCCGGCAAACACCGTCGATAATGAAGTGGGTGGGCGTGCACCATGAGGCTTTGGCATCATGCTCATCCCAAGCGCCAAGGCGGGGTGGCGCTGATTGTTGCCTTGCTCGTTTTGGCTATTGCCACGGGGCTGGCCGCAACCCTAATCACCCGCAACCAAAATGCCTTTAATGCCACCGCCGCCTTTGAAAATGGCGCGCGCGCCGATGAACTGGCCAACAGCGCTTTTATTTTGGCCGAAGCTTTGCTCAATCAAGATGATCGCAGCATCGATGGCCCTTCGGATGCGTGGGCGCGGCCCTTGGCGAGTATTCCCATCGATGGCGCCACCATCTCCGTGCGGATCACCGACATGCAAGGCCGGTTTAATCTCAATAACCTCATCACGCGAGAGGGTAAAGTCAATGTGCTCGAACAAGAGCGCTTTCAAAATTTACTGCGCGTGTTGAATTTAAGCCCCGATATCAGCAACGAAATCATCGGGTTCATTGACCCAAGCCGCTCGCTCGATTTAGGCTTTAGCAGCAGCGCCGCCCGAGCAGGCCAAATGCCCGCGGGGCAAGCGATGTTTTCAGTCACCGAGTTGCGGCAACTGGCCGGCGTAACCCCGGCGTATTACCAGAGCTTGGCACCGTTTGTCACGGCCTTGCCTGTGGGCACGCCCATCAACCTCAATAGCGCCTCGCCCACCGTGTTGCAGGCCTTGGGTGCGAATACGGCTAATTTGCCGTCAGCAAATCCTAAAACACCGCCTAAAAATATCGGTTCGGTGGCGGATTTTCTGGCCGGACCCTTGTTTGGCGGGCGCGTTACCCAGCCCGATGGTTTATCGGTGAATAGCCAATTTTTTTTAGTTGCCGTCACGGTTTCGATGGATACCGTGACCCGTCATCGGTACGCGATGATTGAACGCCCAAGTTCGGGCAATGCCCGCCTTATTGCCCTGAGTGATCACGCATGTCTGACTCTATTATCCTGTTTGTAACCGATCTTACCGTGACCCAATTGCTGTGGTGCGCGCCCGCTGCAGAGCCGATGCGTGGCAATTGGACCGCGTTTGCGGATTGGCTGGCCGAGCGCCCCGAGCGCCGCGCGCGACCCCTGTGCGTTTTACTGCCCAATGCCGGATGCAGCCGGATGCAGGTATCCATCCCCGGCACCTCGCGGGAAAAAGCGCTGCAAGCCCTGCCGTTCGCGCTGGAAGATTTAGCCTTAGATGAACCCGAGCAATTAGTATCGGTGTTGGGGTTGCGCCCGCAAGCCCCTGGCCTTTGGCCGGTGCTCTTAGTGAACGCACCCTTAAGGGACCAAGTGCTCGCGGCGTTAGCAGAGCTTGGACTGGCGCCCACGCAGATGCTCGCCGCCGCCGCTGTGTTGCCTGTACCTGAACCGGGCGAGTTTGCGGTGTGGGCAGAGCCGGCCAGTGGCAGCTTGAGCGTGCTGACCGGCGCGCACGAGGGCATGGCCTTTCCCGTGATAGCGGGCGCCAATCCGGCTGAGCAATTGGCGCGCATTCTCACGCGTCTTGAGCAACCCCCCGCGCGGGTGACCTTGCACATGGTGGCCGCGCAGCCACCCAATTGGCCGCCGGCCATCCAATTTAACACGCAGCCCGAGCCTGCCTTGGCTGATTGGTGCCGCCTTTGGCGCGCAGGCTTGAGTGCGAATCAGCCCTTATCTGCGATCGAATCCCCCCGCGCGGCGGGACAGCAAAAAAGCCTGCGCCGCTGGCGGCAAGCGGCGGGCGTTTTGCTGGCGGTGCTGGGCTTAACGTTAATCAATCAGAGCATTGATACTTGGAAGAAAGATCGGCTCATTCAACAATTAAATCAGCAAATCGAGCGCGATTTTCATGCCGCCCTGCCCAATGTGACCCGGGTTGTGAATATTCAAGTGCAATTGCAGCAAGCGCTCGATGCGCGCAGTGCGGGTGCTGCGTCGGATGGCTTATTGCCCATGCTGGCTTATTTTGGTGCCGCCTACCACGCAGCCCTGCCCGAGGATCCGAAATTGGCGATTGAATCAATGCAATGGCGTGAGCAAAAACTCACCCTCTCGTTAGTGGCAGAAAAATATACGGTGCTGCAAAAATTGTTCGAGCAACTAAAACCCTCGCCCACGGCGGCCAATGGCTTTGCCGTGAGCCAAATTGATGCCGGCGTCGATGCCGGCGTCGCGCATATGCGCATCGGTGTGGAGCAAATCCAATGAACCCTGCAACCCCAATGATCCAAGCGGTTCGAGCCTTTTGGCGGCAACGCACCCCGCAAGAGCAACGCACGTTACGCCTAGCTATGCTAGTCATATCGCTGTTACTTGCCTATCAGCTCATTTGGAGCCCCATACAGCAAGCCGCCAAATCGGCCACGTTGCAGCTAGAAAGTACCCAAAAGCTGGCCGCATTCACCCAAGAGGCCAAACAAACATTAATGCGTGCCGGCGCGCCTGCCAAGGCCAGCCAAACCCAATCGGTTGCCTTAATGGTGTGGGTAGAGCAAGCAGCGCGCGCCATGGGGATTGAGCCGCAACTCACCCAGCGCCAACCGGTCGCCAATGACGCAGATGGCCGCGAGCGCGTGCAGTTAAAGTTTTCAGCCGTGCCGTTTGATTCTTTGCTGCGCTGGTTGGCAGAGGCTAGTAGCGCAGGTTTTGGCGTGGTGCAATTAGAAATTACCCCGCAGCCAGGCAGCAAAACCGGGCTTGTGGATGCCTCCATTCAATTAGGGCGGCGGGCGGGCGTATGAACCTCGCCCGAGCACCTCGCCGTGAACGCGCGGCACACAGCCCAAAACCCCAACAAGCTGAGCGGCGGCGTTTTTTTTGGCTGGCGCTTAGCAGCCTTGTATTGAGTTTTATCGTGACCCTAGCGTTGACCGCGCCGCTCACCTTGCTGCGCGTGCCGGCGCAAGCCCTGCCCGCCGGGGTGTCGCTTGTGCCCATCGCGGGCACTTTTTGGCACGGGCAGTGGCAGCTTGGCGCCCCACAAATTGCCCCCTTGCAGGTAACAACCCAATTGCAGTTAAGCTCATTGTTTATGCTCAAGCCCACTTGGCAGGTAAAGATTCAAGGCGCCGGGGTTGAGGCAAGTGCGCTCGTCGCCACGACGCCCCAGCAAATCCGCCTAACCGCGCTGCAAGCGCAGCTCTCGGCGGCAAGCCCGCTCTTGAAATTACTCACCGCTTGGCCGTTGGGCGGTACGGTGCAATTACAAGGCAATGCACAGCTTAATCGGGTGCCCACCGGCTGGGCGCTCACCGCGGCGGCCGGCACCGCCCTGTGGCAAAATGCGCAAATCACCACCACCGCGCCGCTGGCGTTGGGTGATATTCAAGCGGTAGCCCGATTGGATCAAGCGCAGCTCACCCTAACGCTCACCCCCCAAGCGAGCGCCACCGCGCCTTTAAGTGGTGAACTTGTTGTCACGAGCGGCTGGCCCATTATCACCGCGCCCGCCATTGCGGGCAGCTTGAAGCCAAGCGCGCAAGCAAGCGCCGCCTTAGCCGAACAGCTTAAGTTGCTCGGGCGCCCCGATGCCACCGGGGCAATTGCCATCAGCGGCGTTTTGCCCGGGCGGTATTAAGGCGTTTTCCAAGCGGCGTTGGCCGAATGAACAGACCGCGCGGGCCGGCAGGTGCTAATCCCGAGTATCGGGCTTAACAATCTGGCATAAGAAAGCTCAATTAGAACTTGCTAATCAATTGGCTCATGCTGTTGCCCATAAACTGTGCGAATAATAAATTCAGGAGCGCTCAAATGTGGCAAGTGATTAAAAATCTTTGGTTTCGTGATCCCAAAGAATCCCCCGTGATGATTAACGATACGGCCGTTCGCATACGCGCCGGGTTTTTGTTGGTTATTCCGCTCTACATGGGGCTCACGCTGTGGTCGGCCATTTTTGGTGGCCACTGGATTGTCGATGGCGACACCATCAAAGACACCCTCGACACCGATTGGGATGGGCATATTATTTATTCGGCGAACGTCATTCGCCGCACTTGGGATTACACCTACCAAACTTGGGCTTTGCTGTATGGCCTGTTTGAAATGCTGGCCGGCTTATTCGTGTGGAGCTCGCGCCTATCGCCCACGATTTTGATTGCCAGCTTTTTAGCGCGCAAACAACCGGCGGTCTGGAAGCCCTTAACGCCTAAGCGCTACGCGTGGGGGCTGGGCTCGATTATGATTATGCTGTGCTTGGCCTTCTTTAACCCCAGCACGCTGGCCACTTGGGTCAATACCCTCGCGGGGCATCATTTGCTCCCTGAAACCGCCAACTACATGGCGTTTTGGATTCCCTTGCTGATTTTTGTGTGCATTGCTTTTATGTGGCTTGAAGCCGTTTTGGGGTTTTGCATGGGCTGCAAAATTCATTGGCTGCTGGTTAAACTGGGCGTGCACAAGGAGCATTGCGAAGCCTGCAATAACATCGACTGGGATGAAATTGCTGCGCGCAAACACACCTCATCGTCAAAATAGCGGCATTAAGTCCGCGCGATGCTTGCGGGTTCTTGTTGGGCGCGCAGGTTAGGTAAAAATAAGGCCAAAAAGCCAATCAGCGGCAAAAAGCTGCACACCAAAATCAAGTGGGCAATGCCAAAGCGATCAGCGAGTTGACCTAGCACCGCCGCACCAATTCCTGCGGTGCCAAATGCAAAGCCAAAAAATAACCCTGAGATGGCGCCGATTCGCTCGGGGAATAGCTCTTGGGCGTACACCACCATGGCCGGAAAGGCGGAAGCCAGCACAAAACCAATCACTAAAAGCAGCATGGATTGCGCCGCAAGCCCCACATGCGGCAACAAGAGGGTGAAGGGCGCAACGCCTAAAATGGACAACATAATGACCCGTTGGCGGCCAATGCGATCGCCAATGGGCCCACCGAGCAAGGTGCCGGCGGCCACGGCAAACAGCAAAACAAACAAATGCAATTGCGCATCGGGCACACTGAGATTAAACCTGTGAATCAGGTAGAAGGTGAGGTAGTTATTCATGCTCGCCAAGTACAAAAACTTGGAGAACATTAAGGTGAGTAACGCGGCCAAAAGCCAAAGCCGCAAGCGGCGTGATAGGTGCACGGGTGGCAGTTGACGTGCCGTTTTGGGTTTGCGGTGTTGCGCGGCGGCCCATTTCCCTACCTGATAAAGCACCAGGACGGCCAGCAGGGCGGCGATGCTGAACCAAGAAATACTGATTTGCCCGTGCGGAATCACAACTAAGGCGGCGAGCAAGGGCCCCGCTGCGGTGCCGCCATTGCCCCCCACCTGAAAGATGGATTGTGCTAAGCCGGGGCGCGCACCGGCGGCCATGCGCGCCACGCGCGAGGATTCGGGGTGAAAAATCGATGAGCCTATGCCCACCAACGCCGCGCCCGCCAACAAAAAACCATAGCTGGGCGCTAAGGCCAAGGTAATAAGCCCGCTGAAGGTAAAGCCCATGCCGTACACCAACGAATAAGGCATGGGGCGTCTATCAATGGCTTGCCCAATGAGCGGCTGCAAAATAGCGGCGGTGAGCTGAAAGCAGAGGGTGATTAAGCCGATTTGCGCAAAACTTAAATCAAAATTGCTTTTGAACAAGGGATAAATCGAGATCATGAGCGATTGCATCATGTCGTTCAAAAAATGCGACACACTAATCGCGCCCAGCACGCGGTATTGGGTGGCGGTGGCCAAGGGCGGCGTTGAGGCGGCGGTGATGGGAGCGGGCATAAACATCCCTTCAATGTGGGGTTGTTGCGGTGATTGGCATGGCGCTACCCCATAGGTTAGCAGCATCAGTGCCCGCGCCGCAGCCTATTAAGGCAGGGGATCGGTATTTTGTAAGCCCGCCCATAAGCGCTTGGGGTGCAGGCCTACTATTGCAGCGGCTAGGGCAAACACACTAATGCCGCCGCCAATGAGCCCGAGCAGCCAACCGATGCGGCTTAAGGCGGTGGCTTGCGTCCAGTCGCTGGCAGCGGGTCGCAACCAAATTAACATCGCGGTCATCATCAAGGTGGCGGCGAAGACTTGGCGAATAAAGCGCCACAAAGCGGGGTCGGGTTTCCAAGCGGCGCGTTTGTGCAAAAAAAACGCGAGTAACCCGAGGTTCACCCAAGCGGCCATGGCGGTGGTGAGCGCAAGCCCCACATGCGCGGCATAACCACCCAATAAAAACATCCACGGCAGCACGATGAGGGCTTTGAACAGCAAATTGGCACCCACGGCGACCAAACCAATTTTGACTGGGGTTTGGGTATCTTGCCGCGCATAAAACCCGGGGGCGAAAATTTTGATCAGCAAAAAAGCAGGCAAGCCCAGCGCATAGGCCGACATCGCGAGCGCCACCATGTGGGTATCAAAGGCATTAAACGAGCCGTATTCAAATAACGTGGCCAGCATCGGTTGCGCCAGCACAACCAACCCCGCGCAAATGGGCAAGCCCAATAACACGGTAAATTTAATCGCCCAATTGAGCGTGCTCGAAAAGTTTTGATGGTCGGTTCGGCTGAACGCGCGCGCGAGCTTGGGCAAAATCACGGTGGAAATGGCTACCCCAAACACGCCAAGCGGTAACTCGACCAGCCGATCACTGTAATACAGCCAAGACACGCTCCCCACCGCCAGCATTGAGGCCAAAATGGTATCGACCAGTAAATTAATTTGCGTGATGGAAGCGCCAAACATGGCCGGCACCATCAGGCGAATGGTTTTACGCACCCCGGCATGGCGGCCAAAGCGCGGGCGCGGCAACAACCCTAAGCGCGCTAAAAAAGGCAAAAGGAAAAACAACTGCAAAATACCGGCAAGGAACACGCCCCAAGCCAGCGCCATGACCGGCTCTTTGAACCAAGGGGCGGCAAACAAGGTGGCGATAATCAGGGTGATATTGAGCCAAATGGGCGCGAGTGCGGGCATGGCAAAACGGCCAAAGGCGTTCAATGTGCTGGCGGCAAAGGCGGTGAGTGAAATAAAAAATAAATACGGGAAGGTAATCCACAGCATGTGCGCCGCCAAAGCCCGCTGCATCGGGTCATCTGAGAAGCCGGGCGCAAACAGCGATATAACCAGTGGCGCGGCGCTAATGCCTAAACCCACCACCACAATGAGCACGGCTGCTAACGTGCCAAACATGTGGTCGATAAAGTCTTTGAGTTCCGCTTGGGTATTTTTCTCGCGATATTCCGAGAGCACTGGCACAAAGGCTTGCGCAAACGCCCCTTCAGCAAATAGCCGGCGCAAAAAATTGGGTATTTTGAAGACCACAAAAAACGCATCGGTGGCGGGGCTGGCGCCAAATACCCGCGCCATGAGCATATCGCGCACAAAGCCGAGCACGCGCGAGATCATCGTCATGCTGCCGATCACCGCGGTGGAACGCAGCATGCTCATGCGCGAGTCGCCCGCACGATGGTTCGGCTGCCTGCGATAACCCAGTTACCGGTCATGGTGCGTTTGGCGTGTGTTGAGCTGATTGAGCAAGGCTTCATAAATTTTGGATAAATCGATTAAATGCGCCACCGGCACCTGCTCATCGATTTGATGGATGGTGGCGTTGAGCGGGCCTAATTCAATCACTTCGGCGCCGGTGGGGGCAATAAATCGGCCATCCGAGGTGCCGCCTGCCGTTGAGGGCACAGGTTTTGTGCCGGTAACGGTCATGACGGCGGCTTCAACGGCTTCAACAAAATCGCCCGTGCGGGTGAGAAACGGCTGACCGGAGAGCGACCAATCGAGGGTGTAACGCAATTGATGGCGTGCCAGCAAATCGGCCACACGGGTTTGGATGTTTTCAACCGTACTTTCGGTGTTAAAGCGGATATTAAACTGAATGTTGAGCGCGCCGGGAATCACATTATTCGCACCGGTGCCGGCGTGGATATTGGCAATTTGCAGGGTGGAGGGCGGAAAGTGCGCATTGCCCTTGTCCCATTCAATCGCCGTGAGTTCAGCCAAAAACGGTGCGGCGCGGTGCACCGGGTTATCCGCCAAATGCGGGTAAGCGACATGCCCTTGTTTGCCGTGAATGACCAAGTTGCCGGTGATTGAGCCGCGCCGGCCGATTTTATATTCATCGCCCAAGGCCAATCGGCTGGAAGGCTCGCCCACCAAGCACCAATCGATCTGTTCACGCTGGGTTTTGAGCCACTCGACGACTTTAACCGTGCCATTAATGGCCACGCCCTCTTCATCGCTGGTGATTAAAAAGGCGATACGAAACGGCGGGCTTGGGTTTGCGCCCAAAAAGCGCTCAACTGCGGTCACCATGGCGGCGATGGAACCTTTCATATCGGCGCTGCCCCGGCCAATGAGTACATCCTCGGCAATGGTCGCGGCAAACGGCGGCTGGCGCCAAGCGGCGGCATCGCCCGTGGGCACCACATCGGTGTGGCCTGCAAAGCAAAAGAGCTTGCCTTCGGTGCCATAAGTGGCCCAAAGATTATCGACCTCGCCAAAACGCAAACGCTGAATGGCAAAGCCTGCCGCCGATAAGCGTTGCGCCAATAAACTCTGGCAACCGGCATCATCGGGGGTAATGGATGCGCGGCGGATTAAATCTTGCGCCAATAACACGGTGGCATTTTGGGTATCAATCGACATTATTTTACTTCCCTCTGCCAGCGCTCTGGCTCAAAACCCACCCAAGTTGCGGTGTCAGACACCAAGATGGGGCGTTTAATTAGGCTTGGGTTATGGCGTGCCGCGCGGCGGGCGTCAGCGGCATCCATGGCTAGGCGCTCGGATGGCGGCAGCGCTCGCCACGCGGTGCCCCGCCGATTAATGACCGCTTCCCAACCAAATTCGGCCAGCCAGCGATCCAGCAAATCTTCGGGCACACCGGCTTTTTTATAATCATGAAATTGATAGGCAATCGCGTGTTGATCAAGCCATGCGCGGGCTTTTTTCACGGTGTCGCAGGTTGGGATACCAAATAACGTCATCATGATAGGGGCATCTGCGTCGCGTAAATTAGTATATTCTGTTTTAGAATCATTGATTTAGGTTTGGTCATATCAGAAAGTTTAATCGGGGTATGATAATTGTGGGGCTAAACTCAAAGGGTAGCGTAAAAAAATCACTTGAATGCATTAACCGAGGCGATTGAACACCGCAGTAAGCGGCAGGCATCAAAAACCCTCGTTCTTAGGAGCCACTATGAATTCAGCCTCATCTTCCGTCTCATCTTGCCGCCCGGCCAAAGCCCGGCTGCTGGGCATTTGCTTTGTGGCCTTGGCAGGTTTAGCCGCGCATCACAGCGCCGCCGCCGAGGCGCACGATCCCAATTGGGGCGCCCAATTACACGCCGAGCACTGCGCTGGTTGCCATACCGCCCCCCATGATGCGGCTTTTTATGAATCGCGCCGGGGTAAAAAAATCCAAAATTTGGCGAGTTTGCGCACGATGGTGGCAAGCTGCGCTAATCATTTTAATATCGCTTGGTTTGAAGAAGAGAACGAGGCCGTCACAAATTATTTAAATGTTAATTACTACCAATTTAAGTAATTCAGCTCGCGCCTTAGTCGGCCGAATCAAAGCGTAACGATAAATCAATCGCGCGTACATGCTTTGTGAGCGCGCCGATGGAAATAAAATCAACGCCCGTTTGTGCGACGCTTGCCACGGTGGATAAATCGACATTGCCGGAGGATTCTAACTGCGCGCGATTTTGATTCATCGCAACGGCGGCGCGCAAACCGTTCAAATCAAAATTATCCAGCAAAATCTGGGTAACGCCGACCGAGAGCGCCTCTTCGAGCTGGGCTAAGGTTTCCACTTCAACCTCAAGCGGAATATCTGGGTTAATGATTCGGCTTTGGTGAACCGCCGCGCTAATCGACCCCGCCGCCATAATGTGGTTTTCTTTTAAGAGCACCATATCAAATAAGCCTAGGCGGTGATTTTGCCCGCCACCGCAGGTTACGGCATATTTTTGTGCCAATCGTAGCCCTGGTAGGGTTTTGCGGGTGTCTAATATTTTGGCACCCGTGCCGGCGACGGCATCCACATAGGCGCGCGTGGTCGTGGCGGTGCCGCTTAAGGTTTGCAGAAAATTTAACGCAGTGCGTTCGGCCGTGAGCAAGGCCCGCGCCGGGCCTTTAATCGTGCAGAGGTAATCCCCTGCGGCCACTGGGTTGCCATCATGAACATGCCAGGTGATTTCGATGCGATTCGACACTCGTCGAAAAGCCGCTTCAGCCCAAGCCAAACCCGCAAGAATGCAGTTTTCACGCGCCACAATCCGCCCGCGCATCACAAGCTCCATCGGAATTAAGCGGGCAGAAACATCACCGGCACCCATGTCTTCCGCCAAAGCGCGGCTCACGTCATCGGCGATATACTGAGCATCAATCATGAGGTCATTTCCAAGTTGCAGGATGTTAACTCTACCGATTGGCTGGCAGCAAGACCAGCATAGCGCGACGAATTTATTGCGATTGCGCGCTATTTTGTTGCAGTTTTCGCTTCTAGGCGCCGTGTTCTGTATGATTGTCATATTGTCACAATCGTGTCATGCGGTTGATATTAAATGGTAATCACATTGCAACACGAGTACGCACCATGGCCTTGCGCAAAACCATTCTAATTGTTGAAGATGAAAAACCCATTCGGGAAATGGTTGCCTTCGCCTTGGGGCGTGCGGGCTATGATTTAGTCGAGGCGGGCGATGTGGCTGAAGCGTTTGAACAGCTGTCAGTCAAGCTGCCCGATTTGGTGCTGCTCGATTGGATGCTGCCCGGCGCCAGCGGTATCGAATTTGCCCGCCGCATGAAGCGTGATGAGCTCACGCGCGACGTGCCGATTGTGATGCTCACCGCGCGCGGCGAAGAGGAAGATAAAGTCAGCGGCCTTGAGGCAGGGGCAGATGATTACATCACCAAGCCGTTTTCCCCGAGGGAGCTGATGGCGCGGATTAAAGCCGTGCTGCGGCGCGCCTCACCCGAGAGTGAAGGTGGCTTGATTGAAGTGGCCGGGCTTAAACTGGATCCGGAAAGTCATCGCGTGACCGGTGGCGATGTGGATTTAGAGGTGGGGCCTACCGAGTTTCGCCTGCTCACCTTCTTTATGACGCATCCCGAGCGCGTATTTAGCCGCACGCAGTTGCTGGATCGCATTTGGGGGCGCAATGCCTATGTGGAAGAGCGGACCGTGGATGTGCATATTCTGCGCTTGCGCAAAGCCCTCACACCGAGTGGTTTTGATGGCTTAATTCAAACCGTGCGGGGTGTGGGTTATCGGTTGTCCAGCAAGGCCTAACGTACTCATTTGCCACGCAAGTTTTCTGACCAATTTTAAGCACGCCACAGGGTTCGGTTTGATTAGAGGCCGCTCGGTTTTGCTCACGCGGCCTTGCCCTCCCAGTTTCATCTTGTGGTCTTTTGAGTGTTTTGCCTTGTCCCAATCTCAACCCTCATCGCCGTTATCACCCAAACTAACCCAACCAGCCCCGGCACCGAGTTCACATCGGCGGCGCACCCTGCGGCTGAGCGCGGCGCGTTGGCGGCAAGAGCTGGCGCTGGTTGCGCTGTTTGTTTTATTGGGGGGCGTTGTTTATGGCGTGCAAGCCCATGTAAGCTGGGCGCTGGCCGTGGCGTTGGCGGGGTATAACCTCTCTCTCTTGTACCGATTAATGCGGGTGGCACGCGGTGCGCGCAAGCATCAGCGCGGCGCCATTGTGTATGGTTTGCCGGGTTTGATTGCCGATCGGCAGAGGCGGATTCGTCAAGCCTGGGGGCGGCGTCAACGTAAATTGACCAGCTTGCTTAAGCGGTATCACCACTCGGCCAT
>ERZ1669248.76-NODE-76-length-62088-cov-64.184869_pt1 | contig 62088 bp, 61 predicted proteins | sample MGYA00579296_ERZ1669248 | MGnify/ENA primary metagenome ERZ1669248 (study PRJEB41166, sample SAMN08046057) | hot springs metagenome | biome: hot spring; feature: neutral hot spring; material: thermophilic sediment; isolation source: thermophilic sediment from...
TATTATAATTATATATATGTGAGCCATTTTCTATACTTTGGTATTTTGCCTCTTACTACATCCTCGTATAATTGCTGTAAAGCCTTGGTAACAGGCCCCGGCGTACCACTCCCTATTTTTATATTATCTACCTCAACTATGGGTGTTATCTCAGCTGCTGTTCCTGTGAAGAAGGCTTCATCAGCTGAGTATAGCATACCTAAACTAATATCATCTTCGAATACGTCAATACCTATTTCTCTATCAAGTAATATCTTAATTGTCTCTCTTGTTATACCTGGTAAAACTGATGCGTAGAGAGGAGGTGTTATCGCTTTACCATTCTTAATAATAAAGATGTTTTGTCCAGGGCCTTCACTTACAAAACCTCTTATATCGAGGAGTAGAGCCTCATCGTAACCTCGTAAAGCCGCATCTATACTGGCTAAGTAACTATTTATGTAGTGTCCTGTTGCCTTAGCATTCATAGGTAAGCTATTGGGAGGTATTCTTCTCCAAGCAGAGGTTACTACTCTGGCTCCTTTTGTATAAGCTTCTCCCATATATTTACCCATTTTAAGAACTCCTATCGCTAAAGAAGCCTTTCTCTGAGGAGGTCTGACACCTAATTTAGGTATGTTTAGGAATACGAGAGGTCTTATATAACATTCTTCAAAGCCTGATGCTTTAACAGTCTCAATAATAGCTTTTTCAACTTCCTCCGGTGTATAAGGAATCTCCAGCTTATAGATCTTCATTGAATCAAATAATCTTTCAACATGCTCTCTTAATCTAAATATAGCTGTTTTGCCATCAACAGTCTTATAAGCTCTTATCCCTTCAAAAACTCCTACTCCATAGTGAAGAGAATAAGTCATTACACTGATCTTTGCTTCATTAAATGGAACTAATTCTCCGTCGAACCAAACGTATTCTCCAAATTCACCTATAGAGTCCAAGAAATTTCCCTTATTAATTATTCTTTAGATTACTAATAAACTAATCTTTTATTAAAAGGTATCTGTTTACTAACCTGTACACAATCTGTTGAATAGATATTGATGTTATGAAGTGTGTGCATGAAGAGAGCTCTTTACGAAAAAGAATTTATTGATGAAACTAAGCTTGTAATCTTAAACTGGGTCTTGCAACACTACTTCTTTGGGAGAAGGTATTCTTTCTCTCTTATGCTTATTTTTAAGATATCTATCAACAACAAAATCTACTAGTCCCTTAGGATAGTTAAATTCTTCAACTACTCGATCCTTGCTTATTCTCAAGTCAAATAGAGCATACATTATAGGATCCAGGATATCGTAATCAGCCGGTAATTCATCTAATAGTTTATGTCCAGGATATAGTTGAGGGGAAGACGGTTTATAGGCTATTCTATCTGGGAGGCCTAACCATCTAGCGAATCTTCTTAATTGCGTCTTGTATATATGTGATATTATGAAAAGATCTGCTGCACCATCACCATATTTGGTAAAGAAGCCTAGTATATATTCACTTTTATCAGATGTGCCTGCTACTAAATAATTTCTCTTATTAGCTAGTAAATAGAGAAGTGTCATCCTAACTCTAGCTCTTAGATTAGCAACGGCCATCTTATCCTGTACTTCATTGAAGCCGATCTTTTTAATATATTGATTCACTATATCGTCTATTTCAATGTACATAGTCTCTACACCTAATCTCGACGCTAATTCTAAAGCGTCTCTGATATCCTCCTTTGGAGTAAAATATGTAGGCATTATAAGAGCCAGAACCTTAGAGGAACCTAACGCGCTGGCTAAGATAGTTGCTACAACAGAACTATCTAATCCTCCGCTTAAGCCTACTATCACTCCTGATGCATTTGCTTTTTCGAGATAAGTTCTTATAAAATTTGATATAACTTCGTACTCCTTACTCCATTCAAGTTCTACTGGGAAGAAATCTTTTTTCATTTTTATCAATTTTACTCCTTTAAATCATTCATTTCTAAATAATAATAAACCTAAATTAATTACTTAGAGGAATATCTCGCCCTTGGCTGCTGTCTTTGGTTTTATGTTGGTTTATGGCTATTATAGTATTCTCGAGGAGGTGCTCATAATTTTTCTGTAATAAGTATTTTGAGAAGCCTACTAAGAACTCGATGAATAGTTGCGAGAGGGAGGATGAGCTTCTATGAAGCCCCTCATTCGCTCGAGGGAGACTGGCTCCTGAAGAGTGAGTGGAGAGACTAGATAGGGGGTGATGAGGCAAGCGGTAAAACAAAACCATAGTGAAACCAGAACCCCTCTTACGAGATTATCTTACTCAGGCACCTCATATTCCCTACGAGATCACCACGGGAAGGAGTATTTATCTATTTTTCCAGTAAGAGCCATTCGAGCCTCAGCGGGTGTGAGAACAGGTTTGTGAAAATCTGATAGATCATCTATAGGTATTCTAGGACATGCTAGGACAACATATGCATCAACCCACTCGGTATCGATATTGAGTAGAAGTTCTCTAGTAATATTCTCGGAAATGTAGGTGATGTATTCTCCTTCTTTATCTCTAATGAGTTTCTCCAAGTATTTCCTATACCACTCTCTTCTCTGACCTCTTACGCCATCAATTAGTATCCAATGCCTAGCATTTAGAGCTTGCATAATCTTATAATACCTTATTCGTCTAATCCTGTGTATCTCCTGCGTTAAATCAATAGCTTTTCCTTCGTAAGGATCTATTTTAATTACTGGTTTAGTAATCTCATAGAGACCTAGTCCCAAACCATGAAACACTCCACCCGAGACAATAACGAAAGCGTCTACTCTATGAATCACGGAATAAGGAGCTGAGTACTCACAACCCATCACAACAGATCCTTTTCCAGAAGATATTATATCAAAGTATTTAGATAATTCATTTCTTATCTTAGGTAAAAGTCTTTCGTGCTGTATCGTTGAGAATATCCCTATTCTCTTAGCATTATAGCTTCTTAGTATCTCTATAACTCGCTCTATGGTTCTCTGATCCACGTCTAGAAGACTGTATGCTGGGATATAAAGAGTATTAAAAGAAGATTTGTAGTACGGATACTCTATATGTCCTATATGTACTAAAAGATCATAATCTCCTTTTTCAGCCTCGTGATCAATTAACATACAGGAACCCCATGCACTATCTCCTGAAAAAACAATCTCAACATAATCTCTAAGTCTTCTTTTTAACTCATTATAGATATATGGAACATAGATCTTTAAACCATCAGGTATTTGTATCAGAATTTTTTTATAATTCCTCTCCTTAATGTAATTCACTAGACGTTCAATCTCAAAATCATAAGGTGGATGATTATCCTCTGTATTCATAGCATATCTATATAATTTGTCTAGAGCTAATATCTTATAATTGTGTGACCTCATCCTAGATCTAGATTCATTACGAGGAAACTACTCAAGAGAGTCAATAAAGCGCTTATAGAAGTAATATAGGAAACTACTTAATAGGCCAAGTTTTTAATGAGATTTTACAAGATTTTTAGTAGAGAACACATCTAGATATAGAGAATCTTAGGGGGTATTATTGAACGAGATAGAATTAGATCTCGTAAGAGAAATATATTCGTGGAGGAAGAAGGAAAAAGAAAAACATGTCAGAGATCCCAAAATATATTATGTAACAGATCTTGTGAGATGCTCGCTTAAGAGAGAATACGAGGTATTGTATCCTGATCTAAGTGCTTACGAGATTTTCTACCCACCTTTTGTTTTGGGTGATTTTCTTCACAAAGGACTACAGAATATACTCCGAGAAATATTTGGAGAAAGAGTATCAGTAGAGGTTGAGGGAGAAAAAAGACTTTTGCTTCCAGAGGGATCCGAGATTATTATAAGAGGTAGAAGTGATGGTATAATTAAACTAGAGAATGGAAAGAGGGTAGGTGTAGAGATCAAGAGTAGCAGAACAGACTATAATATACCCATGGATCATCATATAGATCAAGCAAAAATATATAACTGGTTATTTGATCTGGAAGAGACAATATTACTTTATGCAACATATGATAGAATAACTCAATATAGAGTAAGAGAAAAGATTTCGGAAGAAGAGATTTTAAATAGAATAAAATATATTAGTGCACCAAGATACTCTTGGGAGTGCTCTTATTGTCCATTTGCTTCTATATGCCCATTCAAGAAAAAACAGCAGTAGTACCAAGAAGGCCTAGAGCTCTTTCTCTAGGAGATCTCTTCAATACGATGAGATCGTAATATATCCTCATCATAGATCCATACCCCTACATGTCCTAAGCATTTGATCGAGTAGCACCCGCTGAGGATCTTATTTGAATCAATAATACATGTGCAGAAACCTTCATTTCCACTAATTATCTTAAGCTCAATATTTTTGCCTCTAGATACAGCTACTATACTATCAGGTTTCTTAGATAGTTTGGGTATATATATCGCGTATTTCTTTTCACGAATTTTTAATTCTGCTATTAACTCATATTTTCCATCAATTGTTCTCATAACTCTTTTTATCTCAGCCAAGATCTTAGGAGATTCAGTTGACATTGCTGCCCAAAATAATTTATTTAATGGAAAATATTAACAAATGTGTATCTATAGTATTAACCCTATATATAGATCTCCTACATTTACTCCTGTGGGTCCTGTCTCTATTGCTCTATTTAATAATTTGAAGAAAGTGTATGAGTCGTTTCTATCTAGGTAATCTTGAGGATCTATATTTCTTCTCATAGCTTCTTCATATACTCTATGATCTATTATTGCCCCAGCTGCGGGGCTATTACCATCGATTCCGTCTGTACCGATGCAGGCAAAATACACATTAGGGAGATCTTTGATCTCTATAAGTATTGATAAACACATCTCTTGATTTCTACCCCCTATCCCACGTCCCTTCACAGTAACTGTGGTTTCTCCTCCTCCCAATAATACGACCGGAGGCTCTACAGGTCTTCTAAGGATCTTGATACTTCTAGCTATAGAAGCTAAAACTTTCCCTACCTCCCTAGCCTCACCCTTGATGTAAGGACCTAATGAAAGAACTTTGAAGCCTAGATTTAGAGCTTGTTTCTCTATAGACTCGAGGGAGATTATATTACTAGCTATAATAATGTTTTTAACCTTATTTAAAACAGGATCTCCTGGTTTAACACTCTCTTCAATTTCTCCCCTCATACCTCGTATTATAACCTCCTTCACATTATCTCTAATCCGGCTCCAAATACCTCTTTTAATGAGTATATTGTAAGCATCTCTATAGGTTGTTTCATCAACTGCCGTAGGCCCTGATGCTATGAAACTAATAGGGTCTCCAATCACGTCACTTATTATTAACGAAACAATTTCTTCACTATTCACTAACTTAAGTAACCTGCCTCCTTTTGTCATAGACAAATGCTTTCTAACAGTATTCAACTCAATTATATCCGCTCCTGCCTTCATTAGCATCTCTGAGATCTCTGCAATATCTCTGAGATCTACGCCAGGTAAAGGAACTTCAAATAGTGCTGAGCCTCCACCAGATATTAATATTATCGTCAAATCATTTTTATCAATGTTCTTTAGGTATTCTATTAATTTCTTAGATGCTCTCTCGGTATTAGTGGAGGGTATAGGATGATCTCCCTTAACAATTTCTACAGAACCTAGCTGAAACTCTTTATCAGGTGATATAACGACGCCTCCGACAACATCATTACCTAATAAATCCACTACAGCTTTAACCATACCAACACTAGATTTTCCAAATCCTATTACGTGAGTTTTTCTCCTCTTAACCCTATACTGATCTTTGATAACTATATTCTCCTTATCAATACGCAAGTTTCTTGTTACAGCCTCATAAGGATCCGCTGATTTAAGACCCTCCTTAATAAACTCCACTAAGATATTCTCGGGATCCATGTAGCAAAGCCTCTCCATAGTTGATATTTAAATGTGACAATAAGACTTTTAAATAATAATGTTTTTCGTTAAATCTTTTATTGAGATATAATGCCTAAGATATCTAAATACTCCTGCGTCATAGATCTACCTAGAATCGTGTCCTTCTCGTATGGAGAAGATTTAAAAGATCTAATTAGAGATCTCTTTAAAGAACTTTCCTATCTCTATCAGATTAAATGCAGAATATACATGTCCCTGGAACCTTTCACAAGCAACGTTTCTTATCTAGATAAAATATACAGGATCGCATTTAGCATGGGATCAATTATTGTGAACTGTGAGGAATATGATAAGAAAATATACTCAAGTAAACTATGTAGGAAAATAGGATATTTTACTCAAGAGGATTTATGGCTAAGAACCCGCGAGTACATTCCTTGCGTGAATACTTATATAGATGTATTTAAAGAATTCTTCAGAGAGTTCAATATTAGGAATAGATGTAAGTGCCCAAGTATAATTAAGTTCTATTCTGTCGAGGATTTTCTTAAAGAAGAAGATAAATTACGTGGCTCAGAGAATCCGATCCTTATATTTCTTAAGTCAGAAAATCCCTCAGCAGAGAGAGTCATTGATATCGTTCCTAGAGAAACTATTTATAGAGCACATCCGGTATCTATGCTACTAAAGGGGTTAAGAACTAGATGCATTATCTACAGCGATGTTGTAGAGAAGGTACGTGAGAAATTGTTTTTATATGTAGAACCTATTTTACGTTCTGAAGAACTTAATGTAGATCTAATTCATAGTATAGGTACAGAGACTATAGTTTCTCTATGTATCCCAGCAGATGTTAGAGATGTTTTAGCGGAATTGCTTCTTCTCTACATACTTTTTAAAAAACAAGATATAGTACAAACATGCTCTATTACAAATGATCTTGTTCATGATGAATACTACTCCGCGAGTGCTGATACGCTACTGAATAATTTTTTATAAGGAACTTGCTATTAATATATATTGGCGGAGGCCGCGGTAGCTCAGCCTGGAAGAGCGCGGGACTGTGGGCTCCTAATAAGCCGTGTGGCCGGGGGTAGACATCCCGAGGTCCCGGGTTCAAATCCCGGCCGCGGCCTATTAGATTCCTTCTCTCTTAACCCATCTAGGATATATGCCTGGACGCATTATTACTCTAAGTGTGGTCGCCGCAATACCTTTATCTCTAGCTATTATTTCTTCAGTACTTAATTCAGCTCTTGCTATTGCAACAAGCTCCGCTTTAGGAGATAGAATAGCTAGTATGTCTCCTCTAGCTATATTCTTGTCTATCACAGATATTCCTGGCACTGCTAACTGTGCTCCTCGAGCAATGGGATCGACGGCGTTTGTGTCTATAATTACTTTAGGAAGATGAGCCACTCCTACTTCGATAGGCATAATGTATTTTCTCAGTAGTTCCTCTTTATTCTCGTTCTTATAGATATACATAGCTTCTGAAAGCATATGCAATGTAACTATATTGAGATCCTCTGTGAAAATACCTGATTTTATTCTTCTTAATTCACGCATATGAGCTCCTACACCTAATAATAGACCTATGTCATGGATTATTTTCCTGATATAGGTACCAGGGTCGGTCTCTATTCTCATAAGAACCCAGCGATCTCTTTTGTCTATTACCTCTATTTTATGTACCCTTCTAATCCTTAAGGATCTCTTTACGGAAGATCTGAGAGGAGGTCTCTGATAAATCTCTCCCTTAAACATATTGATAACCTCGTAAAGCTTATCATCACTAACTAGTTTATGAAGCTCCATGAGAGCTACATACTCCTTTGTTGTATGAGTGAGTATTCTCAGTATCTTAACAGCTTCTTCAAGAGCGATCGGTAGGATCCCAGACACGCTGGGATTACCCCTCATAGATCTAGGGTCCCAGCGTGCCCAGCTTTACTTACACCTAATATCCTCTTAACCCACGCCGCCACCTCGTGGCTTGTGGGACCAGGTGGCTTATCTAAATTAATTAGACCTAGTTTAATGTGTTGCTCAAGAGGTCTCATCCAAGGATAAGTGCCATGGGGCACTTCACTAGGCCTTATCTCTTCTCTCACAATATACTCAGTTCTTCTTCCACTGATCTCATCTAGGTATCTAATGAAATCAAATGTGTCTCTAAACAATATTTACTACACCAGTATAGTTTTTATCTTATAAACATTTAGATATTATATCATAATTGGGGGCCGTTCACAGGGCTTACGGGGGCTACGTGCCTCTGAGGAAACTCCGCTCTCCGCACGGCAACCGACCTCGTAAGAGGAGCGGCGAGAGGCCGCTGAACCGGCACAGAAACTCACAGCCCAAGAAGTATGTGGATGATGGGGCAGATCCCCTGACTATTTCTTGGGCGTGGTGAAATAGTCGGTTCTCGGTGGAGCAAGGCCGAGCAACGCCGATGAGTGCCGTGCGAGGCGTGGGTAGGCCGCTTAGCCTAATGCCCTACATACAGAAAGCGGGTTATGTGAACGGCCCCCCAGTAACACAGATAAGATCTGTTTAAATATATTTATATAACCAGTCACTAAGTATATACATGGTAGGTGTTATTTAATCATGTCTTCTAAAGATGTCGATAAGTGGTACTCGATAGCTCTTAATGCTCATAGATACTATGGAGGTAAAATTGAGACCATACCAAAGGTTCCTGTAGAAAAACTTATATATTTCGCTGTATGGTATACTCCTGGGGTCGCTGAACCTTCAAGAGCTATATCTAGAAATCCTGATCTCAGTTTTGAACTTACTTCTCGATGGAACACTATTGCCGTAGTAACTGATGGAACAAGAGTACTCGGTTTAGGTAATATAGGTCCAGAAGCCTCGTACCCTGTTATGGAAGGAAAAGCATTGATATTTAAGTTCTTAGGGGGAGTAGATGCTGTACCACTACCTATAAGAGCAAAGGATCCTGATGATTTCATAGAGACAGTTAAGAAATTGGAGCCTGCTTTTGGAGGTATAAATCTCGAGGATATTGAGAGCCCTAAGTGTTTCTATATACTTGATCGACTCAGAAAAGAGATGAACATACCTGTATGGCACGATGATCAACAGGGAACAGCTACAGCAACATTAGCCGGTTTGATTAATGCATTAAAAATTGTTGGTAAGAAGATCTCTGATGTAACTATATCTCTGATAGGAGCTGGCGCGTCTAACATAGCTACTTACAGATTATTAGTCAAATATGGTGCCAAACCCAAAAATATTATTGCTGTAGATAGTAAGGGTATTCTACATCCAGAAAGAGAAGATGTTGATAAAATGGCTTTCGAGAATCCTTGGAAATATCAAATAGCTCTGGAGAGTAATGGAGAGCTGAGGAAAGGAGGTATTAAAGAGGCTGTCGAAGGAACAGATGTTGTAATAGCTGCATCAAAACCCGGTCCTGGCGTCATTAAAAAAGAGTGGGTTGCTAAAATGAATAAAGACGCAATCGTATTCGCACTAGCCAATCCTGTTCCTGAGATATGGCCTTGGGAGGCTAAAGAGGCTGGTGCCAGAATAGTTGCTACTGGTAGAAGTGATCTCCCGAATCAAATCAATAACAGCTTGGCTTTTCCAAGCATATTCAGAGGAGCACTTGATGTGAGAGCAAAGACAGTTACAGATGAGATGGCTATTGCAGCTGCGGAAGCAATAGCGAAATTCGCTGAAGAGAAGGGGGTTCATGAAGATTACATAATACCTACTATGGAAGAGTTCGATGTATACATAAGAACAGCTGTCGCAGTAGCTGAAAAAGCTATTGAGCAAGGTGTTGCTAGAATAACAAGGACACGTCCAGAACTCGAGGAAATAGCTTCCAGAATTATTAAAAATACTAGGGCTAAGTACGAGACATTGGTTAAAAATGGATTTATTAAAGATATTGTACAATTATGAGGGAGATTTTATGAATCCAGATCCCTACAAGATAAGATTCGCGGAGAAAAAAGATATTGATAAATTAGTTGATTTAGTAGTAAGATTAAAGAAATTAAATGAAGAATTCGATCCTTTGTACGCCGTGCGAGAAGATATTGTTGATGCCACCAAGAACTACTTAGCTAATTCTTTCGATAGAGAAGATGTGTTTATACTAGTCGCTGAGAGCGGGGAGAAAATAATCGGATTAATAAGAGTTGAAATAAGATCAAGAGTGTTTTATCAGCCTCTCTTTGAGGGAGTAATAACAGATCTTTATGTGTGTCCAGTTTATAGGAATAAGGGTGTAGGCGGCTTATTAATAGAGGAGGCTATCAATGTCTTGAGAGGTAGAGGAATTAGCTTGGTAAGTGCAGAGTTTCCACCAATGAATAAGATAGCAGTAGATTTCTATCAAAAGAAAGGATTCAAACCCTTGCTTTACAAATTCTTCAAAGAGATATAGTGTAACTTGATTAAATAATTCCTTTTTATAATATAACTAGTTTTTTATATTTATTCTATCCTCTCTATAGAAACTGGTATTGCTCTAGGATCAGGTAAGATCCTTATTATAGCATCCCCTCTTTTCATAATCGTTATTAAATCTTCTAGAGTTCTCCATCCTATTTTCAAAAAATTAAGTGACTCTTCCCAAAATCCTCTATTCGGATTATTCATAATTATGAGAAGACCAGTATTTTCCACAACAAGATCCCATAGATCCCCAAAATCTCTAAAGCTTTGTGTGGCCATAGCAATAGATAATCCGTAACCTCTAGCTAATCTTAACAAGTTGATTATTCTTCGCGAACCTCTCCTGCTTAATAGGATCCATGCCTCATCTAAGCCTAAGAATGTATTAACTGATGAGTCAGGATTGTTTCTAGACATCATATTCATTACATCCTGGAAAATCATGTTAATACTGAATCTCAATAACTCTTCTCTTTCTTTAGTTAATGATCTCAGAGAAATAACATTAACAGAGCCTTGAATTATTTCGTAGTGTTTTTCTGAGTATTTATCTAACTGATTAATCTCTCTTATAATTCTCTCAATAATACCGCTTAAGCCGTCATGAGATGATATATTTAGTCTAGAGAGTACATCACTCCACTCAGGAGAGTAACTATATTCGTAGGTGTCGCGTAGTATTTCGAAGATAATTCCTTGAAGTCTCAAATCATTTATCTCGTAGCTCTCAATAATGCTATCGAAGACCTGATATAGCCTAATCCAAGGAGAGGTGTGATAAGGCTTTAAAGCCCCTAAGGGTTCTCTTGGGATATCGATTAGGTGAAAATCTATATTTCTTTCTCTTAATCTTTTAACAATATCACCTCTGATATCTATAAAAATAACCGTTGATCCATATATAGAGTGAGCTCTTTTTAGAATAGTTATCAGGGACTCTGTCTTACCACTACCACTTGGACCAATTATTAATATATGTGGATTCAGAGCTTTCTGAGGATCCCAGAGAACTAATCTTCCATCATTAATGATTCTTCCTATAAGTATACCTGTTTTATGTGGATTTCTACTTATATATATTGTTTTGATGAGTGGTGAGAACATTATTGAGGTCTCGGGGAAAAAGATCTTTTTATTATCATAAATGAATTTTCTGAGCACATTTATTAGAAATCTAGATCTAAACCCGAAAAAATCTGTTTAATATCTCAAGGATATGAAGACCTTTAATTTCTTCAACAACTATCCCTAGATCACTTAATTCTTGTTGTAAGATTTTGATTCTATTCATAAGCTTGTCCCTAGCTTCATTTTCGTTTTTCCCTTCGGAAGATACTGTCAAGATCATTGCTATGTTATACGGAGTTTCTCCCTCCAAGATCTTTTTCTTTAACTTTTTAAGTCTCTCGATCTCTGTAACTATTCTTTCATTTGAAGGATCACTTTGTTTGATAATTTCTTTAGTTTGTATCGCATTATCAATTTTAGATATTATTTTTTCTCGATCTACTGGTAAGATAATAGTTCTTATTTCAATTGGGAATGGTTTAGATAGTATCTTGATATAGGAGTTAAGAAATCTAACAAGATCATTACTGTCCAAAAATTCATCTGCAGATCTAGAAATATCTCTGAGGATCAGGAATCCCTTTGCTACACATGATACTTTGTCGCATCCGATTATGTAGCTGCCTCGAATCTTTACTTCGTCAACACCTAAGACATATCTCAGATATTTCTCTAACACCCTATCTCCCCCTTGGCATAAGAACTTCTTTTAAAATGTTGGCATGCTTATGAGCATAGATCAAGTCTCTTATATAATTACTTGTTTTAATAACTAGATTCTCCTGATAAAAACCATCGAAGATCCTTAGCCATATATACTCCTCTGATGTTTCTTTGAGAGGGATAATATTTTGACCTCTTCTAAGCTTATTAAAAAAGATCTCTCCATCACCACTATATATAATATATGAATCAGAGAGTACTTTAACTCTAAGCATCTTTTCTCTAGGTAGTATTATAACTTCATAATCCTCTACTAATCTATTATTTGATGAAAGCCTTGATTTCATTAGAACGGTGTGTATTCTGTCCTCAGGTATCGAATATGACAATCTCTTATTATCGGAGATACTTATCTTTCTTGAGAAACCCCATATAAACTCTTCATCCTCTACCCATAAATCAATTCTGACCTCTTTTTCGCACAGATCTTTTAGATCTTTTTTATAAATCACGTACTTGTTCATGGGATCATTAACTTTAAACATGTTACCATTTTGGCCACATTGTATTCTAATCTCATTTAAGAATGCCTCGTTCCTCTCATCCATTATCTCGATATGTAAAGCATCTTCAACTTGATTAAATAAGATATCTATATCTCTTTGAATAATATTTACATCAGATGTGTTAATGATATATCTATGTTCTATATTATCTTTATCAACGATGTATAAGTCCACATATAATTTGCCCATATACAAGACATCTTTATCCACACATAGCGTAATTTTGTGATTCTCATTATGAATCAGATCACTTCCCGAGAAAATATACTCGATATAATTTCCATCAGAACTAGAATTTCTTAAGACAATTAAGTAATTGAATTTACTTGCTAATTCTCTATCAATAGTCTCTAGATATATATTCAAAGAAGGTTTTACTCTACAATATTTGCTGAGACCTTTTGATGAGGTCTTTAAATAGGCATTTTTGATCCTTATGATAGGTTCTGGAGTATCTAAAACCATGTTTTCTCTATACTCTCCTAATATAAATATACTATGAATCTCTATACTATTTGAATTTTGGGTAGGATTGAGTGGTGTGTATATATAGAGAGTATTATCATGTAATGATTTTATGGATGGTTTTATCTCAATATCCAAAACATCTCTAAATTTACCTATATAGACCTTAGCTAATCCCCCCTTCAGATATCCTATATCTATGGTTTCTTTTTTTAAGAGATCTATTCTATACAATACATTATTTATCGTATCTAAGCAGTACAGATCTTCTCCATATGCCATACACTTAATAAACTCTCTCTTAGGGATCTTCTGAAGCACATTATTAGAACGATCTATTATTTCTAAGTAATTTCCTCTATCAATTACTAGGTTTTCGTTATATACACTAACAATTTCATTATTTAGTACACTCGAGATTACTTTTGAGTAAATACCTCTATAATCTCTAACGCTATTTCCTATTTGAATAATTAATGAGTCCCCGATCTGATCAATGAATCTTATTTTTTCAAAGGGATCTACTCTAGTTATGTACTTTATCTCTTTTTCAAAGTATCTAGTGAGCCACTTAGTTGAGGGGTTATATACCAGCACAGAGTCTTGTAAAATAGCCAAAGCCTCAACTTCTCCTGGAATCTCGTATATTTCTTGATCATTTATTACAAAAGTAGTTTTATTATCCACCGAAACACTACCTACATCACCTCTCGTTAAGCATTTAATTCTTTTCCCTAGTGTCTCAATATATTTATATCCTCCATGGAGCGAACCGTGAATTGCATAGATCTTGTTGCCTGTTTTAAATGCTAGTGTCTGCCAAATAGTGTCTCTCGAGTAGCAGTATTCATCTATTTCAAAGAGTTTTCCATTAATAAATAATTTTCTTCTTCTTTTCTCGTCTAAGAGCAACAACTCAAGATCTTTATAAGGAATCTTTATAATCTCCTTGAGAGACTTAGTATAGTAGTTGAAATTTCCATCAAAGCTTCTGATGATCACCTCATCCTTTTTATTGCCTAATACTATATACTTATTCAAAGAATCGATTATGTCTAGGTTATCATCTTCTTTTATTTCAAATAGATCTTCGCAATTTGATAAGTCAGCCTTACACGAATAGAGCCTTCCTTTCTTAAAGTAGATCCATTTGCCCCAAGCCCCAAGGCCTCCAAAAAGTGGTTTCTCAAAGATCTTTATATCGTTTAGTATCTCCACATCTTTGATAAATACAACGACTCCTCTTGTCCTCGTGGGGACAAGATCCAGTGTTTTATTTATAACATCTTTAGGAAATATCAAGTTAGTACTTTCAAGGATTTTATACGGCTTGGTTATGTATATGGGATTCATGATTCTCTCACCTCATCAAAGAATTATACAAAAGAATTGTAGAAGAAATTACAAGACCATTATATGGGAAACCAAAGATAATTTTGGAGGTAATCATAGAAGACATTATAGTCGATATAAGAAACAATTCTTGAGCTCCTAATACATTCTGAAGCATATATTCTGTTCTAGTGAAGATGTATGGTTGAAGTAGTAGTATAATTACGTATAGAATACTCTGAAATATATAATTTTTGTAAATTGATAATATCTCAAGTGTTCTATCAACAAATTTTTCATATAATTCTTCAATTACAACGCCTATGTCTTTCATATAATTGATTGAGAATATTATGTAATTAAGAAGCCATGACCTCGGTTTTTTGCTTGGATCAATATATCTACCGATATCAAATCCTCCTAATTCTTTAAAGATTCTTAAGTGACTAAGAGACTGAATAAGAATCTCCTTAGCTTTACTTAACTCATTAAGGGAGTATATATACTCAAATAATTGATGGGTACCTAGTAAACCTATAATGATCATAAGAATCAATGTATTACTTAGCGTATATACAGAGATCAACGAAAAATTTGTAATTATTAAATAAGTTACGAAATCAATTGAATTATATACTATATTCTCTAATTTTAGGATCATATAGTGTCTAACTAGCAGAGAAAAGATCGTTATCACAGTAATTATTGCGACTATGCCATCTCGTAGGTAAAGTATTCTCTCTTTATTCACTAATCTCAAAACTAGAGGATTACGTGGAGTTATTGCGAGTAAAAACACAGAACTAAGTATTATGAATAGATCTGTTTCTAATGGAAGAGCGCTACCTTGAATTCGTGAAATCGATGAAATTATTATAGGTGTAAGTGTCATTATCACCAGAGAAATAGCTTGAATATTGGTTTTAAGAGAAGACTCTCTTTTGACAGAATTGTTTAGTTCCCTAATCATCTCCTCAGATAGTAGTGATAAATATTCTCTCTGTGATCCATGTACCTTATTATATAAGTAATCTTTTACCAATTTCGAGAATTTTTTTACGGGAATTAATGAAGAGATCATTTTCATAGATTCAGCTATGCTAGTGTACTGAGCTAAGTTTATTATCTTGTAAGCTATTCTTCTGTATCCTCCGAAGACATAATTACTTTTATCAAAAGATATTTTTCTTATTAAATGCTCGATCTCGTAACCGCTATAAGGAGATGTGGAAGCAAGAAGTATTAAGAAGGGGGTTTCCTCATCGATTAAGCTTTTGAATCTATAGTATTCTCTTAGTACGCTATTTAATATTAAAAAAACTGTTAATATACTCATAATGAGAAGTGCTATAAATGATATTTTTAGATAAAGAAATAGATCTTTGGTTATTAATTGTTGATTATATAATCTATTACTCTCTATCAGTAATAGCGCTATGCTAGATACCGCAACAATAGATAGAGATACTGTGAAAGTATTCCTAAGTTTTAACAGATCTGTCTCTGGATTACTTATATAGATTATCTGGTATAACTTATTCATAACACTTCTCATAAAAAGATCACCTATGATATAACGAATATATTTGATCGCTTTTCACATAATAACTTTTCTCAATAAGGAACGATCCCCTGTCTCTATAGTAATCATATATATTTCTTACTCGTATCTTACTGCTTTCCGGGGAATATATGATCTCGCCTATATTTTTCACAATCCTCTTGTTATTTTCGATCCCCAACACTATGATAGTGTTTATTGATTTTATTTGATGGATCTTTAGAGAAATTGGTGGGGACATAAGTCTTGTTAGTACCTCTTTTACAGAACCACCGTGAAAAGTTGTTAATGCCCCTATTCCGAGATTCAAGGCTTGCGCTAGAACCCTAGCCTCTGCGCCTCTGGTCTCGCCTATGACTATTATTTTATTTACAGAAGATCTTAAGGCCGCCTTAGTTAGTATATACTGATCTATTTTTAAGTAACCACTTTCATACGTTGAATATCTAACCCAGCTACTATCTGGAGGGATCTCGATCTCTGGTGTATCCTCTATTATAATAACTTTCCAGTGCTTGGGAACGAATGAATTCAGCATTGCTCTCAGCAATGTTGTCTTACCACTACTAGGCGGCCCTGCTATTATAATAGATCTTCTCATTTGAATAAGTTGCCTTAAGTACTCCTGAACTTCTGGAGGAAACATTCCTTTCTTGACAAGATCTTCAATAGAGACTCTTCTTAAAATATTTTTTCTAATCACAATCTCGGCTCTTTCCCCAGCTATAGATGGCGAAACTAAATGAACTCTGTGGCCTCCATCTTCTATCGGTAGCTGAACATCTAATATAGGATTTATGTAAGATAATGATCTTCCGGATTTATTAGCTATTTTATTTTGTAGCATCATGATTTCCTCGAGACTGTTGATTCTTATATTCGTTTTTATGAGATCTGCGCTAGGATCTATCTCTTGGACATACGAGTGTCTGACCCAAACCGTACCTACCCCACTTATACTTATATCTTCCACATATGGATCATCTATAAGAACCTGTAGTTTACCATAGCCCAATTCCTGCTTTATTAGATAAAAGATCATGTCATGATCTTTTTCATTATTTTCAGAAACAAAAACTTTTTTAACAAGATCTCTTAAATCATGCTCTCTTAATAACTTATTATCAGGGAGACTAAGCAAAAATCTGTTATATGATTTGTTTATTACATTGAGTGATTTAAGATAACTATCTCTATATTCTTTCTTAACGCTTATGTAATATAAATACTCCTCGTTATTTTTAATAATCTTAACACTGTATATGCCCAATTCGTAGTCCATTATTTTCTCTTTACTCAGATGATCGATTTCTTTATCAATATCTACAGGTCCTACATACTCAGCTGAACGTACCTCGCTGGAGCCATTGACTGATTTTATTAGTTCTAAAGATCTTTTACCTATGATCTGAGAAAAAATTTTCTTAGGATCAAAATAATAGTAAAAAAATTTATTGTTTCTAAGAATCAATTCTCTTCACCTAATACTTTTTATTTAGACCCTACAACCATGATTTCTTTCACAGTATTTGGCGACTCACTTGAGATATAACTCAGCACTATTTTTTGTATTGAGACATTGCTATTCCCTGAGATTATAATTACAGAGCTTTTTCCCGGTGATACAGTTATTGGGTAATTTGCTGGATTAATTAATTTAAATGAGGAAAGTGATGTGCTGTTCCCAACATAGCCTATATTGAGGGTGGAGGATTCGGAAAGAAGCGTGTAAACGATGCTTATATTAATGATGTTTACAGGATTATTCGCGTCATTGTCTACTTTAATTGTAATTAGAGTTCCAGTGGATCCTATGTACTCCACTGTGTATGTGGCCCTTAATTTTTCTATTGTAGGTAGTGTAGTCATTTGAGTATTTAGCCATGACTGTAGTATTAGTACTGCTGGAATAGCTATCGCAAGGATCAGTAGTATTATCACTAAATCGCTCAATCCTTTTTTCAGAGACTTGTATCTTAATCTCATGGATTGTCTCCATTATATAAAAAAACTTATAAATAGGGAGAGGGGTGGCCGAAAACTGAAATTTTATAATTTAGATACTCACATTTCTTCTCAGGAGAATATTGAGTGAAACAAATCAAATTATGAAACACTATAATCTAGAACCAGGAGATCTTGTAAGGATCAAAAAAAGAGATCTTGTTATAGAAGGAATCATTATGCCACCTTACATTTTCACGGATCCGTGGGTGCTCGTTGTTAAATTAAGGAATGGCTATAATATAGGAATTCATATAGAAGAGATTAAAGAACTTGAAATTATAAGTAGAGAATCAATTCGTGAGCAAACAGAAGAGATTAAAATAATTAGTCAAAAAACTGATCTTCCACATATAAAGATCATAGGAACAGGAGGAACAATAGCCTCGTTCGTAGATTATCTAACAGGAGCTGTTAAACCAGCTGTCTCAGTAGACGAGCTTTTAGAAATGATACCTGAAGCACTCGATATAGCATATATAGAGAGTGAGAGTATAATGAATATCCTATCAGAGAACATGAGACCAGAATATTGGGAGATTATAGCAGAGAAAATATATGATGTAATGAAAAAAAATGTTTACAGAGGTATTGTGGTTACACACGGAACAGATACTATGAGTTTTACAGCATCAGCTATGGCATTCGCTATACAGAGTAAGAATATCCCAATCGTTTTCGTTGGTTCCCAGAGAAGTAGTGATAGACCCAGTAGCGATGCAGCACTCAATTTCATAGGAGCGTTAGTAGCGGCCTCTAAAGCACCTTTCGCGGAATCTGTTATAGCAATGCATAATTCCTCATCGGATGATTTAATAGCTGTTCACAGAGGCGTTAAGGTTAGAAAGATGCATACTTCTAGAAGAGACACTTTTAAAAGTATTAACGCAAAACCTCTTGCTTACATAGATCCTATAAAAAAAGAATTAATCATTGAAGAAACCATTTATTCACCCAGATCCTCTGAAGAACCTATTCTATTAAATGGCTTCGAAAAGAGAGTCGCATTAATATACAGCTACCCAGGTATTCAGAGAGATCTAATAGAGTATATAATAGATTCAGGATACAAAGGAGTAGTAATAGCAGGGACCGGATTTGGTCATGTGCCCCAGGATCTTATACCGATACTTAAGAGAGGAGTTGACAAAGGTGTTGCTATAGCGGTGACTTCACAAACATTATATGGGAGAGTGAATCTAAAGGTGTATCAGACAGGTAGAGAAATGCTTAGGGCAGGTGTTATACCCTGTGAAGACATGCTTCCAGAGGTGGCTTATGTCAAGCTTTCATGGGTTCTTTATAGAGCATATGATATGGATAGAATTAAGGAGATGATGCTGAGAAATTATGCTTATGAAATCAGTATGAGACATACGGAGGATTTGTTCATAAGGTGATCTCATGAATCATTACAGGCTTGATTATTCCGAAATAGATCTTAGAGTTGGTTTAGAGATTCATCAGCAACTAGATACAAAGACCAAACTCTTTTGTTCATGTCCAACATTATTATCAGAGGATCCTCTCAAGAATAGTGTGATTATAGAGAGAAGATTAAGAGTAGGTAAGAGCGAACTGGGAGAAATAGATCCCGCAGCTCTTTTCGAGTATAGGAGAGGTCGAGTATTTAGATATGTTGCTCCTAGAGATAACACTTGTTTAGTAGAACTTGACGAGGAACCTCCACACGATGTGAATAGAGAGGCTCTCGTAATTTCTCTAGCTATAGCAATGGCTCTGAACAGTACCATAGTAGATGAAGTTTATTTCATGAGAAAAATAGTTGTAGATGGCTCAAACACCTCTGGTTTCCAGAGAACTGCTATAATAGCCTTAGGAGGATTCGTAGAAAGCTCTCAGGGCAGAGTGAGAATACAGACTATAGCTCTCGAGGAAGACTCTGCCAGAAAATTATCGGAAGAGAATGGTGTAGTAACTTATGCACTAGATAGATTGGGGATTCCATTAATAGAGATCTCTACAGCTCCGGACATAAGATCCCCAGAGCAAGCTGAGGAGGTGGCTTATAGAATAGGTATGTTGATGCGTTTAACAGGTAAGGTTAAGAGAGGCTTAGGAACTATTAGACAAGATCTGAATATCTCCATAAAGGGAGGTGCCAAGATAGAGATCAAGGGTGTCCAGAGACTCGAGTTAATATCCAAGATAGTGGAGCTAGAAGCCTATAGACAATATAGACTTCTTCAGTTAAAAGAAGAGATTATGAGAAGAGGATTATCGGAGGAGCTTATTTCCGAAGAATCTATCAAAGATCTTACTGAGGTAGTCAGCAAATACAAAAATAAGTTGGCTCGATTCATTAGAGAGACTTTAGATAAAGATGGTAGAGTATTTACTTTACCACTAAAAGGTTTTAGAGGATTACTAGGATTCGAGTTAGGACCAAATAGACGTTTTGGTACGGAGCTGGCTGATTACGCTAGAGCTTGGGGTGGTGTAGGAGGATTAATACATAGTGATGAACTTCCAAGGTATGGTATAGATGAAGAGATTATTAAAAAAATATACGATACTCTTTCTTTGAATAAAGACAGTGATGCTTTCATAATTATAATAGATCAGAGAAATAAAGCTCTTAAAGCTTTTGATGCAGTGATCAAAAGAATTAAACAGGCCTTCAGAGGAGTTCCTGAGGAAACCAGAGCTGCCAATGAAGATGGTACAACAAGATATATGAGACCCCAGCCGGGAGCTGCGAGAATGTATCCTGAGACTGATATTCTTCCCATAAGAGTCACAAAAGAGTTAATTGATGAAGCCGCTAAATACGTTCCTGAACCTTTTGATGTAAAATTAAAGAGATTTATTGAAGATCACAAGATCAGTAGAGATCTTGCAGAGGCCTTAATAAGATCTAGGTACTTAGCGTTATATGAGGAATTAGTAAATAAACTTAAAGATAAAGTTTCTCCGCAGCTAATAGCCTCGACACTAATTAATACTCTCAAGGCATTGTCTTCAGAGGGTTTAGATACATCGGTTATTGAGGAGAAAGATTTAATAGATATATTCACAGAACTAGCTCAGAATAGATTCTCGAAGGAATTTATTCCAGATATTCTAAGAGAAAAAATAAAGGATCCTAAGAAGAGTATTGGTGACATAGTTTCTAGCCTAGATATAAGAATTCTCTCGTTAGAAGAACTAGATCTCTTAATCGATAAAATAATAGGTGAGAATAAAGAAGAGATTATCAAAAGAGGAGAAAGAGCATTCAGTTTTATTATGGGTAAAGTCATGGATCAAGTTAGAGGAAAAATAGATGGTAAAATTGTTGCTGAACGCGTAAAAGACAGACTCAAGAATCTTTTAATATAGCTATATTGGCTAATATAAATAGCTCTAAACGCTTATTATGAAGATCTCTTGCATCTTTCTTTATAGATCTTATAATATGTTGGGGTTACCCACATGACCCATGCAGGAATTTTCTTGACAAATTCATACGCTTGCTCCCAGTTCTCTAATCCTAATTTCTCAGCTAGTTTTTCCAGACTCATTGAAGTTTTCACATACTCGTTTAATATTTTAACTATATTTTCATCTACTATTATTTGTTTACCTGCTACCTCAACAGAGATCTCTTGACACGGCATTTTAATCTATGAAAATATGTTTAAATATTCGCCTATAAATTTTACGAGTTATAGCTTATATTACTTAGTCAATATATTCTTGGTGGGCTTTGAAGGAAGAATTTGTTCATGAACTAGATCATCCTTTAGCTAAAGCTATACTAACAGTCTTAAGAGATAAGAGAACAGGACAAATAGAATTTAGAAAGAGTCTAGTGAGACTGGGGAGAATAATTGGTTTAGAAATTGTGAAATTTTTAGATGTCGAGAAAGCCAAAGTGGAGACACCCTTAAATGTTGTAGCTGAGGGCATAACAATACCTGATATGAATAATACTGTTATAATAAGCGTATTGAGAGCAGCTATGCCCTTAGTTGAGGGTCTAATAAAGATCTTTCCTAACGCTCGGCAAGGAGTTATTAGCGCGAGAAGAGTTGAGGAGAAAGGTATGAGACCTGATTACAGCTTTGAGATCGAGGTAACATATCATAAGATACCTGAGATAAAAGAGACTGACATAGTTATAATAGCAGATCCCATGTTCGCCACAGGATCCACTATAATAGCTACCTTAGAGCATGTTTTAAAGAGAGGTACGCCAAAGAAGATATTTGTAGCAACTGTAATATCAACAAATATAGCTATTGAAAGATTAAGGAAATTCCTGTTGTCAAGAGGTTTATTAGATAGAGCTAAAATTATAACAGTAGCTATAGATCCTATGCTAAATGAACACGGATATATTGTACCAGGCCTCGGAGACGCTGGAGATAGAGCCTTTGGAACATAATTACTCATAGACATAATAAACTAGGAAAACATAAAAGTTTCTGCTAAAAAAATCTATTGGATGTGTGCGGGGGTGCCCGAGCCAGGTCAAAGGGGTCGGGCTCAGGACCCGATGGCGTAGGCCTGCGTGGGTTCAAATCCCACCCCCCGCACTAATAAAAAGATCTAGATTTTAGCAAAGTACTCTATATCATTTATAGAACCTCTTCTTTCTTTTCTGAATACCGGCTTTACTTTGATTCCAATCTTAATTTCTTTCGGATCTATATTCACTCTGTGTATTAATCCTCCATAAACGCCAGGGAATCTTATTAAGGCTATTATCTCTGGTTTTTCCAATTTTCTGCCCTGATTATCTCTATATATAATTGCGTAGCTCTCTATATATCCTGTATCGTTAATTTCCACGAGATCTGTTGCCTCAGAATAGCATTTAGGGCAATATATTTTCGGAGGGATATAGATAGTTCCACACCTACTGCATCTAGCGGCTTTAAGCTTTCCATCTTTAAGAGCATCTAGCCATTTTGTTCCTAGTGGTCCAGCTGTGTAATGATATGCATTAATCTCCATCTCGATGTTTTTACGATAAAGTTTCTCTAGAGATATTATATATTTAAATGTAGGTGTCTCACTCATCCTCTTAGCACCTCGAAGCACTCTATATCATTTATATCTCCTATTCTCTCCTCAGGAGGTTTCCATCTGGCTTTTACTCTAGCATCAAAAATGCTCTGATTAATAACTTCCTCTGGAGAAACGTTGCAGAGTCTGTGTAAAATCCCTGGGAATCTATACGAGGTAAAATGTTTACCTGGCACATCTAATTTTATTACGCCTATGATCTCTGGCTTCTCTAATTTCTCTAGAGTAGCTGAGTAGTAGCTGACTACAGCTGAAATAACTTTACCCTCATCCTTAACATCGATCCATTTGTCTAGTTGTTTGAAGCAGAATGGGCAGTATATTTTGGGAGGCACATAAACCATGCCACACTCTTCGCAGTAGGTTCCGTAGATCTTGCCTTGTTTTAAACCTTCGAAGAATCTGCTATAAGCCTGCCCAGCAGACACACTGTACCTAGCCTTGGGTTTCATGATCTCTCTAACAAGTTTTTTGAAATCCTCCTCTTTTAGTGGAGTTCCTCCGAAGAGATAAGAGCTCAATTTAATCACCTCCTTAAAATGATTACTGTACCTATTTGCATCAGATCTCCCCAAGCCTGTGCTAGTCCTGTATATACTGGTTTCCTAACTTGTCTCTTACCTGCTTCACCTCTTAACTGCCAAAAGATCTCGGCTACCTTCATGAGACCCGCAGCCGCTATAGGATTACCTACACCTAGCAACCCTCCACTAGGATTAATCGGAAGATCACCGTCTCTTTGCGTCACTCCCCCTTTTGTTAGTTCTGCAGCCTTGCATCTAGGGGCTAGTCCGAGACCCTCCATATGATGTAATTCTTTATAATCAAATGGGTCGTAAGGCTCTGCCACATCTATTTGTTTCATAGGATTCTCTATTCCAGCCATTCTATACGCCATTTCAGCCGCGGTTTTAACATATACTGGAAACGCCAACTCTCGGTTAGTCCATGAGGTAGTGTCTAGAGCAAACCCTACACCCTCAACCCATATAGGTGTGTCAGTATATCTTCGCGCTACATCTTCCGAGACCATGACTAAGGCTCCGGCTCCATCACTAACAGGGGATATATCTAATCTATTAACAGGATACACTAAAGGTTCACTCTTTAAGACATCCTCAACTGTTATTTTAGCTGCTGCCTGAGCAATGGGGTTGTCTAAGGCGTTTGCTTTGTTTTTAACAGCTACTAATGCTATATCTTCTTTAGATACACCGCATTTATGCATGTACCTATGCATTTCTAAGGCAAAGATCCATATTAGATTAGGATTAAGAGGTTTCTCAATAAGAGGATCCCATATGTGTCTAAACACAGCTTGCGGGTGAGGATCGGCCGCAGAACTCATTTTCTCCTCAGCTACTATAAGAGCCTTCTTACACAAGCCTGAAGCAACCATCCACCAGCCTGCTACAGGCACAAACACGCCTGTTCCACCACCAACAAATACTCTAAAGTGCAGTTTTCCATAGGATCCTGCACCCTCAGAGTAATACTCACCCTTCATGTGTACACCATCAAATGTGTCTGGAGCACTTCCACTGATTACGCAATCAATATCTCTGAAATCCATGTTTGCTTGCTCAAGAGCTTTCTTAGAAGCTATCCAAACCATCTCCTGAGGTGTCTCTAATAGTCTTCTTCTAAAGAGTGTTAATCCAGCACCTACTACAGCAACTCTGTTCTTAACATAAATATTAAATCTCATACGATCACCTCGATAATAAAGCTATTGTAGTTGTTCTTGGGAAAGGCCATCTTCTACTGTGAATAAGTATTCTCTCAGGATCCTTTGACCCCTTAATTCTTTTTAAACCTTTTAATTGTTCATATGCGATTAAGACTCTAGCTATGCCGTGAGCCTCTAGAGGATTTCCCTCGCTTAAGGCGCCTCCGAATGGATTTAGAAGTATCTCTCCATCTACTTCGAATATATTACTGTGTATATCTTCTTTAATATTACTTGAGATATTCAATGCTTTTAACACCATAAGAGGTATATAACTAAATCTCTCATCAATTTCTAAAGCATCTATTTCCCGTCTAGGATTTCTTATATTTGATGCCTCAAACACCTTATTGCCAGCCTCTCTAGCAGCGTAATCAAATGATAGATCTTCGTAGGCAACTGTCGATGTTCCTGACGTTGTCCAAATACTATCGATCCATATCGGTGTGTCAGTTAGTTTCTTAGCTATCTCCTCGGATGCTACAACAGCCACTACCGCAGCATCTGTTAATGGTGCTATGTCTGACTCTGAGAGAGGCTCCACCACAAATTCTTCATCAAGATAAGACTTTAGAGATTTAGTCCTTGAATAGCTGGCTCTAGGGTTCTTCAATCCTCTTTTGAGACTATTAATAACATAGTGACCCAGAACTTCTCTGCTTATACCTTCTTTCTCCATAAAAGCTCTAGCTTCTATAGCATTTAAAAAGTAGATGTTTTTTGGATCTATAGGTCTTATATAAAGCGGATCATAGGAGAACATTACTATGCTATCTAAAGTATTAATCTCACTAGGTTTACCATGAGACTCAATGACTATAACGCTGAACTGACCTGTTCTGATCATAGCATAAGCATTTAAGAAACACTGAAGACTATCTCCAGATACCGTAAATCCTGGTTTTAGAACACCTCCGAGCTGCTCCGGCATAAACTCATTTGCTATGGCTATACCCTCCCAGAAGTCTTCCTGGCACGATATAAAAGCATCAACATCTCTTCTAGGGTTAATGTTTCCAGCATCTTCGTACGCTTTTTGAGCCGCTTTAAAAATCATTTCTCTAAATGAGAGATCTGGTGAGGGAGCATAGAAACCTGAATAACCCATACCGATTATAGCTACTCTATTCATGAAAAAATTACCCTTTATAATTACTTTAATGAGTATATATTTAATTATAGCTCAATAAATATCTCGAATAAAATTTTTTATATGGTATACTAAAGTGTCTTGTTTCACATTATTATTCGAGATAATATTTTCATTAAGTGACGAGTTTACCGGTTTATTAGATGAATTAGCTAGAGAACTCAGTAATAGAGACAAGAGTAAAGTGATATTATTCTCCTCTGGTATCATCTATACCTCTGAGAATGCTCTTTTACAGCTATTCTTTTCATCCGATGAAACTCTTTATTCGCCTCAGGTGATTATTCCAAGAGGTTTTTTCAGAGCTACTGGAAAAATCACTTGCACAAAAGCTATTGAATGCGGTTTTCTCTACGAGACTCTTTATAATATTGCCAAAAGCAAGAGACTTAGAATGAGAATAGTACAGTGATCCGAGGGTGTGGAATGATTTGCTGTATATTACTAAGCGGTGGTTTTAGCAAGAGATTCAGAGAAAATTCGCAGGGTGTCAGTGATAAGGCTCTCTACAGAATTAACGGCGAACCCATGATTCTCCACATATATAATAGACTAAGAGAATTTTGTGGACCCGAGAATATAATTCTCTCTATAAGAAATGAGGAACAAATCAAAAGTTACACCGCATATATACACGAGGAGATCATTTATGCTTTAGACGAAGTGGAGGGCGGAGGACCTTTAATTGCTCTCTATTCATCTCTCAAATACTGTAAAGGTAAATATGTTCTTGTGTTGCCTAATGATACACCTTTCATTTCTATAGATATATTAAGGGAATTGATCCAAGTAGTCTCACAAGATTATGATATAGCCTCACCCATGTTACCAAATTCTTATGTAGAGAGCCTCGTGATAAGTGCTCAGAAGGACATCTTAATAAATACTCTGAGGCTACTAGTTAAAAGATATAGTAGAAGAAAAGCATCAGATCTTCATAGAAGCTTACCTAGAGTTTATCTTTTCAATATTGAGAAACATGGGTATTCCTATAAGGAGCTTGTTAATGTAAACAGAGAACATGATCTATTCAGACATAGGCTACCTACTAATTTAATAGATGATGACATTGTTCTTGACAGAGAGTTTTCTTTACTAGATGTAAAGAGTTATAATCTCGCGAAACTAGATACTAGTCTTTGGATGGGGTTATTAAATAAAGACTTCTGCGGAGAATATTTATATTATATGAGAAAAAAGATCTATTATTTAGCTATGCAGGTCATAAAGGATCTTCTGCTTGACAAGAAACAATATTCAGAGAGTGTTGATTTAATGGAGCAACTCTTCTGGATCGGGTCCTAGGATACGTGGATAATAGGAAAACTTTACAGAGAATCTATATATAATAATGCCTGATTAATATAATATCGTAGGGTGTCTTGATATGTTGAGTAATAGACTCTTGTTTGCATTGGGAGTAACATTGTTTATAGCATCTTTCTTTATAGGGACTTATCTCCCAAGTAATTATAAGAATGAACTCTACAAAGGCTTTAGTGAGAAGGTTAAGAGTATAGTTGGTGAGAGCAGTACCTCTTTAAGTGATCTAATTATACTTCCCTTTAAAATTTTCCTTAATAATCTTACAGTAGTTTTAGTAATATATGCTCTCTCGGTAACAGTAGTAGGATCATGGATCTTTCTAATGTCACAAGGACTGTTAACAGGCGCTATAGCTACAGCACCATTAGTGGATCTCGAGATAATTAAGAATATAAAGAGCTTATTTCCGCAATGTTCGATCTCTCAACAAGATCTTATTTATATAAAAGTTTCTCTCCTAATACCTCATGGGATATTTGAGATCTCAGGCATAGTTCTTGGTTTGATTGCTTCGTATTATGTATCCACAATAATAATAGATATTGTACGCAGAAAAATTTTTAAGAGAGAGGAAATTAGTATTAATGCTAGAACAAAGATCCTTAGATCACTTAAATTTATTTTATTCTCCGTAGTGTTCTTAATAATCGCGGCATTTATAGAAGTTTTTGTCACACCTGTTATAGGAGGTTTAGTTATTTACATGTTATGCCTATCTAAATGATTATATCTTTATTTTGGAAAGGAAATATTACTCTGATAGATCCTCTACACCATTTTCTGTTATAACAAATACTGCCTCTCCCTCTGGTAAATGAGGCGCGTCAATGACCCTAGCGATTCTCTTATTACCCTTACTTTTTCTCAGCTGTACTCTAACACCTGGCGCATGTCCCAGAACATGTCCTCCTACAGCGACTGTGGGATCTCCGTAAAATACATCAGGTCGAGCCATTACCTGGTTCGTTATTACCACTGCTATATTAAACACCTCAGCTAGAGAGAGCAGTTGATGTAGGTGTTTATTTAGTTTTTGTTGTCTCATTGCAAGATTCTCTCTACCTGGGTACTCCGCTCTGAAGTGTCCTGTCACCGAATCTACTATAACCAGCTTAATATTTTTCTCGGGCACTAATTCACGTAACTCATCTACAACAGCCATTTGATGATCACTGCTAACAGCTCTTATGTATAAGATGTTCTCCATTACTTTATCTGGATCTAGATTCTTGGCTCTTGCCATTGCCTCGATTCTCTCCCACCTAAAGGTTCCCTCAGTATCTATGTAGACAGCTGTTCCATTCAAACCGCCTTTTTCAATAGGTAATTGAACATTAACTGATAATTGATGACATATCTGTGTTTTTCCTGTTCCATATTCTCCATAGAACTCTGTAATAGTCTTTGTCTCAACCCCTCCTCCTAATAATTGATCCAGGGCCTTGCTACCCGTGGTTATTCTCCCTATACTTAATCTCTCCATTTTAACCTCTTTAGCCGTCTTGAATCTTATGTCAAGAGCTTCTCTCGCTGAGGCAATAATTTTCTGAGCCGTGGGAAGAGGGACACCTATTATAGTGCTGAGGTCCTGGGCACTTAATGTGACTAGTGACTCAATTGTTGTGAAACCAGACTCTTTCAACTTCTGAATGAGCGTTGGCGAGAGATCCAGATCCTCGATTCTTCTAATTTTCTTACTCTTTTCCTCAACCAATACGGTCTCCATAATTATTCAATAGGATAAAAGTTTTTTATATTTAGCTATTAAGAAATATTGTTTTCAGTATTCATCAAAATTTTATTTAATTCTCCAATGGGTAATACCCCTCGAAACGGTACTTTTGAATGTATTCAATAGAGTTTTTAAGAGCTTTACTCAACGACTTAATAGGTTCTTTTCTTAGCTCTTCTTTCCTCGCAAAACACTCGTATCTTTCCAATGCAATAAATTTATGCGGTAATTTATACTGGATAGCTATGTGTAGAGGCATTACACTTACATCGGCTCTGCCTTCAATAATGTTTCTAGCGATCTCCTCATAAGTATAGTACTGAGACTCAAAGCCTTTAACATTTTCAATACTTTTTCTCATTAACTCAGCCTTTTTCCTTAATAGATACTCGAAGAATACTCTTGTCCCAGATCCTCTATTCCTCATAGCAACTACGTAGTGTCCCTCTAAGATCCGATCCAATATATCATTTATCTCTAGATCTCCTATATCAAGTCCTTTCCTATAAACCAACACTTGCTTACGTAAAAATCCTCCTATGAAGACCACAAGATCCTTTATCCAAAATCTTTCTAAATAAGGTAAATTATATGTATCTGTCACAGGATCATACAGATGTGAGCAAGCAACATCCACCTCGCCGAGTGAGATCATGGCTAATGAGAGACCTGAACCTATGCAGAGACCCTTAATATTATATTTAGAGCTCATCTCATTTAATATAGATACTAGTAATGGATCATCGCTATACGCTATGACCATATCCGGTATCTCACTAACCTCTCGATAAATAAGTGAAGAACCTAACTTTCTCTCGAGATCTCTTCTAGCGATTAGATACATATCAAGCAAATTTTCACCGGTCTCTGTCAAGGTTGTATACCCACCTCTTCTCCCACCTTTCTTTGAAGCAACAATTTTTGCACCTAATATCCTCTCGATCCTAGATATAAGCTCCCATAAGCTAGAGTATGAAATCCCAATACTCCTAGAGACTTTGTATAGAGACTTCTTATCTCTTATAGTCTCCAACACTTTCGCAATATAAGGATCTATAATGATCTTGCCTCCGTACTCGATAAATACTCCATATTTAATAATTAATTTATTAGAGTTAGGGATAGATATATCACATACCCAATTAATAATCCCCGAATCTTATTATATATTTTGTTATCGGATATCTGATAACCAAAAATTTTATTATATCCTTATCGAATATAGACACGGTGAGAATATGAGTAGAGGTTTATCTCAAAGCTCTTTAATTATATACGTAATTTCTCTGATAATAGTAGCTGTAGTATCTGGAGCCATAGGATATTATGTGTCTAAATCCGGACCAACACAGGGTTTCATAGGCCCAACATCTACATATACACTTGTCCAAACACATACTCGGACGTATACTGAGGTGAGCACTGTACATTATACCAAAACCACATCATCTGTCTTTACCGTATATACTAATTACCCATCACCTCCATCTACAGAGGTTAGAATAGTAATAAGTACAACAACCTCTCTATACGCAACAGGATTACTGGATTACTTAGCTTCTGAGTTCAATAAGATATACCCTAATATAAAGATCAATTTCGTAGCCGTTGGAACAGGAGCAGCTCTAAAAATTGCCGAGAAGGGAGATGCATGCGCAGTATTTGTTCATGCACCAAATCTAGAGCAAGAATATATCAACAAAGGAGTTATTGAGTACGGCAGGATCATAGCCTACAATTTCTTCATTATAGTCGGTCCGCCAGATGATCCGGCTAAAGTCAAAGATGCGCCGAATGTTGTGGAGGCCTTCAAGAGAATTTATGAAGCTGGTGAGAAAGGTCAAGCAATATTTATTAGTAGAGGAGATAACTCTGGAACACACGTAAAAGAATTATCTATTTGGAACAAAACAGGCTTGAATCCTCGTGGAAGACCTTGGTATAAAGAGGCTGGCGCAGGAATGGATCAGGTTCTTGTAATGACTAATGAATTAAGAGCCTACACACTAAGCGACATAGGCACATATCTTAAGTTTAAGAAAGAAGGTCGATTACCAAACGTTGAGGAATTATTCGCTAAGGGATCTGATCTTATAAATATATACAGTACCTACTTAGTCAAGAGTTGTCCAGATAATATAAAGATCTATGCTAAAGCCTTCTTAGACTTTGTATACAATAATCAGAAACAATTAATAGGCACCTTCGGAGTAGCAGAGTACGGAGCACCACTATTTAATCCAGCAATAGATAAAGAAAAAGAACTTGCTTGTACATGGCTAGAGATTGCTAAAGGTGGATAAAATTTTTGAACAATACTACAATGAGTTAGCAGATATAACCCTGAGATCATTATATGTTTCGGGAACAGCAACATTATTAGCTTTTTCTTGGAGTATTTTTATAGCATATTTCTTAGCATTAAGAGAAAGAATCGAGATCGTATCCTCAATTATAGAATCCATGGTAGGTATGCCAACAGTTGTTTTAGGTCTCTTACTATATTTTCTATTTAGTCACTCAGGGCCATTAGGAGTATTTAATCTCTTATACACTCCTTCAGCAATGATTATAGGAGAATCTGTTCTTGTAACACCCATAATTATTTCAACAACTTTTCGTGTATTAAGAACCGCTTTGCAGACATATGGTGAATTTGCTCTAAGTATAGGAGCCACTAAAGCACAAACAATGTATTTAGTATTTAAGGAGTCTTACCCAGGTATTATCGCGGCTATAGTAATGGCGTTTTCAAGAGCTATAGGCGAGTTAGGAGTAGCATTTATGGTAGGAGGCAATATAAGGGGTTACACGAGAGTTTTAACAACAGCAATAGCCTTAGGAGTGTCTAAGGGTGAGTTCGAGTCCTCACTTTTATTAGGTTTGATATTGCTGAGTATAATGATAATTACCTCGATCTCTCTAAAAATCATTAGTAGGCTATACAGGGTCTGAGGAGATCAACTATAAAGGTAAGCACTATAGAACTGAGAGATATATGGTTTAGATACAGAGGATCTGGGGATTGGGTAATTAGAGGAGTTGATCTCTATATAGAGAGAGACAAGATAGTTGTTATTAGAGGACCTAATGGTAGTGGAAAAACCACATTAATGAAAATAATGTCTCTCCTATATAAACCAATTAGAGGTTCTGTTTATGTAGATGATGTAGATTACTGGAAAATAAATAATAGAGAGCGTCACTTTATTAAGAGAGAGATTGTGTATGTTCATGAGAGACCTATCCTATTAAGAGACACTGTTTTAAATAATATAGTGTACGGTTTAAAGATCCGGGGAGAGTTGTCCAGAGATTCTCTTAATGAAGTAAGAGATCTATTGGAAAGATTCATGATTAAGCATTTAGAGAATAAGAAAGCTCATGAATTATCAGCAGGTCAAGCACAGCTAGTGTCTATAATTAGAGCATTAGTCCTACATCCCTCATTCTTAGTAATGGATGAACCAGTCTCTAATCTTGATAGAGACAGGAAAAGGTTATTGATTAAGGTATTAAGAGAATATAAAAATAGATTAAAAATGGGTTTGATACTCTCACTTCATGAAGATATATTACTGAAAGACTTGGAACCAGATGACGTATATAGAATAAGTGATGGAATGGTTCTTAAAGATCAAATGTAGATTTTAAATTGATTTGCACAAAAAAGACCAAAATTAACAATTACTAAAATTTTTGCTAATTTAATGATTCACAGATCCTGCGTTGAATGAAGTGAACTATTAAAGATCTAGATGCGGGGGGTGGGATTTGAACCCACGCAGGCCTACGCCATCGGGTCCTAAGCCCGACCCCTTTGACCTGGCTCGGGCACCCCCGCACACATCCAATAGATTTTTTATACGTAAGAAGTTTTTAATGGTTTTTCTCAAATAATGTTTTAAGATCCTTATTTCCACATGTTATTCTTATTACTCTTATATTTAATTCATCAAGATATAGATCTAGGTTATTGAAAAAGTCTCGGAAAAATGCTATTGGTAGTATAATAACGCTATTCTCGATTTGTTTAATTTCTGTTTGTCTGAGAGTGACTATGAGAGGAGTAATGCTTTTCGCTAGATAGATCCAAGGATGATTCCTCGCTATTAAGAAACATCTTCTCATAAAAACATTAATTTTATTGAGCATTTCGATAGCTACTTGTCTAAGCTCGCTTTCTCTAGATCTTTTCCAATGTTTACAATCTATGATAAATAATCTTCTTAATTTCTTGTCGAGCGCCATAACATCGATTTCTAAACCTCTTGGAGGAGGTAGCCTAATAGATCTAGCAACTATGTATCCGTAATCTTCTAGAGATCTTCCAACAAAACTCTCAAAATCTCTCCAATTTAAATAGTTGCTTACTCTCTCCGGATCTCCTCCTAAGCTCATGTATAACATTGCTAAGGAGGTCTTGTCCAAATAACTTATTTCTAATTCATTAATTAACTTAGATACAATCTCTTTAGGAAGCCTCGTATTTCTCGAGATAATCTCGGCATCTAATGTTCCTAACTTAAGTATGTTGATAATTAATTCTCTCTTATAAAAACTTTCTATTTCACTACTCATTTAAAATCATCTAAGAGACCTACTATATTATTCTGAATCTTGATTTTTTTCTAAAGTCCTTCAAGACTATTGCTGCAGCTCCTATCAACACAACATAATCCCCGAATCTAGTTATTGAGAAGATAGGTTTTCTATTTATAAGGTATTTATCAACTCTCCTCGATATCTCATTCAGAAGCCATCTATTATTCAACATTATTGAACCCCCTATTATGACCTTCTCAGGATCATATGCGTTTATCACGGAAGCTACACCTGCTGCATGGATCTCATTACATTCTTCCACCACCTCTATAGCTAAGGGATCTTTATCGTAAAAAGCCTCATAGACTTCTTTTGCAGTTACTCTGTTCTCAAATATTTTCTTAGCTAGAGGCGAATCTTTGTACTTATCTCTATACCTTGAATAAATTACTTCAGCTAATCTACCTATTCCTAGACCTCCACATAAAGCCTCCCAATGACCTATTCCTCCACAGCTACACCTTACTCCTGAAGATCTCTCAATTACTAAGTGTCCTATTTCATGAGCATTCCCGTCTTTACCTATCAGTGGCTCTCCATCAACTATGACACCAGCACCTATACCTGTGCTAAGAGTTATGTAGACAAGGTTCTCCACTCCGACGCCGTCTCCATAGAAAAACTCTCCTAATACGGCAGCTACAGTATCATTAGCCAAATAAGCAGGTATTCCATTAACTATTCTACTAAATATTTCTCTCATGTCAATGTTCTTGGCTAATATATTAGGTGGGTTCAGTATTCCTCTCTTAAGATCCATGGGACCAATACTTCCAATACCTATGCCAACAACTTCTTTGATTAGGTCTTTCGGTAGTGTGAAATAAACCTCTTCAATACTTTTTCTAAACGTATTTACACTCTCGCCACGTGTCTCGACTCTATTTATGTGCATAATCTCTGCCTTATCATTTATTATGGCTGCCCTGATCCAGGTAGCCCCTATATCAATTGCTACAGCATACTTCATCTCGATACGTACCCTCACTTAGTTCATGAGCTCTATATATATTAAGCCACTACCTGCATTATTTATTTTGAATGAGACTATTTGCTTAAATCCTCCTAAGTCAATATTATCTTTAGGAGCCTTTACTATAAATTTTTCTATGCCCAGGAGTTGTGGTGGTAAACCTAGATCGTATTCGTATATATATAATTCCACATCCTTATTTAGCAAATAAAATGAAAGATCCTTGTTCTTATATCCATATAAAGGAACTCCACCAAAGATCCTGCCTCCTATATTTTCTAAAGAGATTTTAGCGTAGTATGGTGGGCTTGGTCTATTTACCACATCTTCATCTATTATTGTGATTCCTCTAACCCCTGAATCTATTATGGAAGCATCTCTACCACCTAAGTTTGCTGTGGTTGAGTAGCCTAAGAGGATCTTACCTCCTAACTTCTCCATTGAAGTGATCCTTGCACCATAAACTCCTACGATTCTTGCTTGAGGAGGTGTTATATATAGAAGTACTGACGGAGAATTTATATAGTTAAGAGTTTTACTTAACTTAAGTAGTTCAGGGGTCTCTAAGTGGTACGCTGCTTCAACATAGGAATTGTATGCAACCAAGACTCCACCTCCGACCACTTGTGAATTAGATCTTCTAGGACTTAATGAGTTCTTAGAATAATCAAATAATCTAATGAACATAATATCTTCTAATTCGGGCTCAATTGGGTTCCCAACAAAGAGTCCTCCTCTTACAAAAGCGAAGAATCTTCCATACGCCTCTGTAGCTGAACCCATAGAGTAGTTAGGTAGATCACCCCCATCAATAGATTTCTTCTTCAAATCATCTATTCTATGAAGAATCCAGGAATCTCTGTAAAGATCTAGGCATTGAAAACCTTCAATACCTTCAAAAATTGATATATCAAAACATGCATAATCCATAAAATAAGATCCTTTTAGAGCAGGTCTGTTGCTTATTCTCTCTATTTTTCTACTATTGGGATCTAGTCTATATACACCTAAATTTTCGTGACCATCAGCTCTTGCTAAGAGAAGTTTTGTAGACACCGGATCAAAAATTATTTCAGATATTTCACCAACCCACTTCTCCAGATCACCAAGACCCTCTTTCCATAGTAAACTTACTCTACCTTCTGATATGTTGTATTCGTGAACATGACTATATTTATTGAGAAAAAGGATTTTTGAGCCTACCTCCTCTCTTCCCTTAAAAACAGCTGGTGCGTGAACCCACCCACCAAAGAATATCTTGTCATCTACTGCATCTACTGCGTTATAGGTGTCTCCCCCCGAAACAGGTTGTGGACCAACGAGTTCAAATTTATAGATTTGGTCCATGTTTCTCGTTATAAAATGACTCTCTGCTTCAAAAGCCAGCGTGAAATAGAGCACGCCTTTATGATATTTTAATCCAAATACTCCCCCCGAGCCCCACTCGGGGCCTAGTCTTGATGGAAAGGTGGTTGGGATCTTCTCCAAAACCAATTGAATCACCTATATCTAAAGCACCAATATAGTTTTAGATAGTAGAAGAAAATATTTTGAGACATAATGTTATACATATATTTATTATTTTTGTAGAAAAGCTTTAATCTGATATGGCAAAGTCGGGTATCATGCTCATATCAATAATATTTATAGCTATGCTCTTATTAGCTAATTTTATTGTTTACTCAGAAACTCTTCTGGATAGTGAATGCTATACATACAAGATCTATATCCCAGCCATCTCTGAGAGAGGTTTTGGGGAAGCTGTGGAAACGAATATTATAGTTATAAAAAATGGGGGAGAGCTTCATGTTGTTGGAGCATCATCGGTGGGTTTAGATACGCTATTATCTCTCTTAATTGCTTACATATATTCTTATAATCTAAATACTAGCTTCTTTAGAAATTACACTATTTACATAATACTGCCTAGTGAAACAACATCTGTCAAGGGTCCTTCAGCAGGTGCCCTACTATATTACATATTCACATCTCTATCATTAAGAAATTATGTTCCTATAAATATATCTGGTACAGGAGCCTTGAATCTAGATGGAACAGTAGAGAATGTGGGAGGTGTTCCTGAAAAAATTAGAGCTTTAGAAAGTGTTGGTGTCATAAAGAGTGTATTTATACCTTCTTCAACAGCTATTTACTATGAGAAATCTCTGTCTAGAGTTAATGTGTATATAAGTCCTGTGTCTAGCATAATTGATTTAGCAAGGATCTATGGTATTTATAGCTATACTAACGCAACTTACATCAAACCTTACCTCAGGAAGATCTATACGGACTATATTAAAAATATTAAAAATCTGTCTATTAAAACCTATGAATACGAGAAAAAACTCTTAGATCTATATACCTATGCAAAAAACATAGCTTCTTCTAAAGGTATTCATTTCTCGTATGATACTCAACTCCTAGAAAATATATATAGGGATCTTCCAAAAAACGACACCTATTCTTACGCAAGAATTAATACTCTATTTCTATTGATCATAAATAGTTACCGTGATCTACTCACACAACTCTACTACATAGATAAAGATCTATATAGTGAATTAATCAATGATCTAATTAATAGAACAGAGATCAGTAGATTATTAATATCTAAATTCGTCTTAGAGACCAGAAAAATTCTTGAGCCAGATTTAATTATTCTTTACATCATATTTCTCAGGAGATCCCTAGATCTCTTAGATCTTTATGAGAAAAATGGTGGTTTTAGAGAAAAAATTATAAATATAAGTGATCTCGTTTACGCATACGCTAGATCTATTTCTTTAGAATATTGGTACAACTTAATTAATGAATACACAGATTACTATAAGAATTTATCTCTTTACTCTACTGATCAAGATATTAAAGATCTCTACGCGCTTAAAGAAACTGTGAATAAGATCTATGGTATATTAAATATATCCTATATGCTTAGAGAAGAACATAATCTATTTAATAAGATTCTTAATTTTACTTATATAGGATCTTCTGAATTATCAGAGTACGATAAATTCTTTATTAAATTATTAATTGATCTTGTTATCTTAGAGAATCTATTTGAGAACTACTCCTATAATCTAAGATCCTCATCTATTATAACCGCGTATCTATCCTCGGGAACTGAGGGGCTAGAGAGACTTTTTAGCTATTATAACTATTTAGCTTCCGCTGAGAATTTCATTAATATTTTCTCTCCAATTTTTTTACGGAATATGTTTATCTATTCAATAAATGTATTATTAAGTTATTATTTTGCTAATACAACTGTTTATTTTTCCGCAATAAGAGTTTTAGCAGAAGTAGAATCTTTGATATTTGTTCTAATGTTACTGCTTCATCCAGAGGAGGTGCCTAGTATACATGTTGAGACTAAATTATCTCTAAGCACACTCAGTTGCTTAGAGACACAGAGAATTAATAAAAGTGCTTTACAGACATTTCCTGAAGGAAATCAGTTGCTGTCAGCAAAAGGTTGGATTAGTTTATCTATATTATTTGTAGTTGTAATAGGGTCTGTATTTATACTCATTCTGTCTAGAAATTTAATGCCAATAAGAGATTAATTCTTCTTAATAAAATCATAGAGAGTGAGGCCTGTAGTCTTTTTCTTATGAATACTTAAACTGAATATTTTCTCAAGATCTTTTTTAATGATCTCTGGATCAACACTACCTCTCACCGCGGCTGATGGGTGGTATGTGGGTATAACTTTTATCTTTTGGCCCTGAATAACTAGTTCCTTAACTTCCCCGTGCTCTCGAGACATAGAGATCCACCTAACACCTGCTTTCTCGTGGATCCATTGTGCGGCTACGTTTCCTAACACTACTATTGTTCTTGGCTTAATTAATTGAATCTGTTTTTCGAGATAAGAAGAACAAGCCTCTATCTCTTCTTTACGAGGGGTTCTATTATTAGGTGGTCTGCATTTAACAACATTTGTTATATAGATTTTGTTTTCATCTAATCCTAGTTCTTTCAGCATTTTTCGTAGAAGACTACCAGCGACACCTACGAAAGGTCTTCCAGTCTGGTCTTCTGTCGCTCCTGGGGCCTCACCTATGATCATGATCTCTGCATTTGGCGGACCTTCTCCTGGAACAGCGTTTTTTCTATTGATCCATAGATTACATCTTCTACAACTCTTAATCTCCTCATACAATTTTTGGAGCTCTTCTAATTTACTCATTTTATCGCTCTCTTTATTTATACTCATACAAATTAATGTCTCTTCAATCAAATTTAATTTGTGGGATTAAAATTATTATTTTATGGTGATTTAGTGTCTCAACAAAGCACTAAATCAAAAGATCTAAAGATAGTGTCTAGACCTGTTATAACAATTGATCAAGTTAAGAGTAACACTAGAGCAGTTAAATTGCTTCATCTAATACATGTCTTAGGTAAAGTCTCTGAAAAAAGTCTTCCTGTAGTCATTAAAGAGCTCAAAGACAATGGATTAGATCTAGGCTACAACATAGTGACAATAGCTGGGAGCATTGTATCTAAGGAGCTTAAGGAAGATCTAACAACTCTTCTATATACAGGTTTAATAGAGACTAATCAAGTCAATAGAGTCATTAATTTAACGAGCTTAGGTAAAGAGTTTCTCTCTAAAAATACTGATGAACAGCTACTAGATAAAATAAAATCTAAGGTTGAGGAATTAAGACCTAAAATCTCTATGCTCTTGGCTGAATCTGAATTAAGAAGAAGATAATTTTTCGACTAAAGATTTTTATAATATACTATTTCTCTGAATCCTCTTAATATCCCAAGTATATTTAATATATCTCTATTCTTAACACCGCTCCATAATAATCCGTATAATAATGCTCCCTCCACAGATCTTTTTACATGAGTCTTACCATAGTAGCTTGGTAATATATCGATTTCATTAAATCCGTACTCTTTTAAGGATTCTATGATCATTGGCAGAGCTCCTCTCCCAGATAAATAGATCTTTATTTCACTTTTTATTTTACTAGTTCTTCTAATAGAAACCTCAAGCATAGCTATTGTTTTTGCTATATCGTCAATGTATCTATTATACGCCGTGAAGCACTCCTTTTGAATTTTCTCAAGATCCGTTGTTCCACATAAGTCTCTTAGACCTCCGCTAAAAACATCCCTCTTATAGATTCTTCTCTTCATTGACACAGCGATTTCTGTGTCTAATCCTCCTCTTGATACTAATCCTATGGGAAATAAAGATCCTCCTACACCATCAATTATTTCACCATTAGCTATTGCTATACCTGCTGTAAAGGCCCCTAATTCTATAACTACTATATTTGCTTTCTTAAGTTTCTCAACATCCTCACCTGAGTATATTACGCCGGCTAATATTGCTAAGGCTGTCTTATCAGAAGTGCCCAGATCTATTCTATTATATACTCTATACTCAGGTACCGTAATTAAATTATACACTGATGGTAAACCTACTACAGGCATCTGTAAAGAATCAATATTATTAAGAAAGAACGAGATAAATCGTAGCTCCTCTATCCCTGGATCATCAGCATATTTTAGTAAGGCCGCTAATCTACTCTTACTCTCTATTCTTCTCAGATCTATTGGGGGTAAACCGTATCCCGAGGGTGCGATCACAAGATCCGGATCTAAATTATTTATTATCTCGAATAAATACTCGGGTTTTTTACTAAGATCTTTGGAATTTACTTCATAGTAAAATTCTATACTTGTTTCATCTCCCACTGCGACAGCTGTTGTTATGGTCCCAGGATCTATTGCTAAGATCCTCATAGAGATCCTTCGAGTTTTTTAATTGCCTCTGAGATCCTCTTTCTAGTAGTATTCAGATCCTCTGGTATAGTCTTCGTATTTGATATAATAGGCAGAAAATTTGTATCACCAATCCATCTAGGTACAATATGTATGTGGATATGATCCTCTAGACCAGCTCCTGCGGCTTTTCCGATGTTAACTCCTATATTAAATCCGTGAGGTGCATATTCTAGCTTGAGAGCTCGTAGAATAATCTTTGTTAATTTCATTAGATCTATTAATTCGTTATCTGATAAAAACTCTAGATCTGGAGTATGTTTTTTTGGAGCAATCATTACATGTCCTGTGTTGTAGGGATACGCATTTAACATCGCTATAGAGTACTCTGTTTCTTTGACAACATAGTATTGGTCAGGATTCTTAACTGCTTCACAAAATATACATTCTCTCTTTTCTCCTACTTTAGATACATAACTCATTCTCCAAGGTGTCCAAAGAATCTTGTGTCGAGTCTCTATCGACAAGAAGTCTCCCTGTTTATTTATTTATTGTATTAACATAAATATTGGGTGCTATTTAATATGCCTCTCTTCAAGAAGCGTAGTCTTCCTTTGAGAGTATCTGATATAATGACAAGAGATGTTGCTACAGCTACTGAGAATGCTACACTATCCTCTATAGCAGCTATAATGTATGAAAGAGGTATTGGTAGTGTGATTATAGTTGATGAAGAGAATAAACCTATTGGGATCGTTACTGAGAGAGATATAGTCTATGCCGTCGCTAAAAACCTCCGTAGAGACGCTCCTGCGTGGAGTTTCATGACAGAGAATCCTGTTGTTATAAAAGAGAGTGACTTAATAACAGATGCTATGGAAAAGATGAGAGAGCTGAACATCAGACACTTGCCAGTAGTTAATGAAGAAGGTAAATTAGTTGGTATGGTATCATTTAGAGATATTGTTGATTCGGCTTCACTACTACTATCTCTCCTCAGACCTAGGTAATTCTATCCTTTAGCAACTCCTATCGGTCTTAATCTAGCCACTAACTTACTTATTTTAACTTTATCAGCTACGAGAGCGACTTTATCAACATCTTTATATGCCTGTGGTGCCTCCTCCGAAATGATTCTCTTATCAACAGCTCTCACATATATGCCTTTGCTACTTAATTCACTCAACACTTTGTCTGCAGGGTAGCTTCTTACAGCACCTGCTCTACTGGACCATCTACCAGCTCCATGTGGTGCCGAATAGAATGTTCTTATACTCTCTTTTATCCCCACCATCACGTAGCTAGCAGTACCCATGCTACCCGGTATAAGCACTACTTGCCCGATCTCTCTATGAACATCTGGTATCTCTGGATGTCCTGGCGGGAAGGCTCGTGTAGCTCCTTTTCTATGCACAATAACTCTTCTTCTTTTTCCATCGATTTCGTATTCTTCGATCTTAGCTATATTATGCGCTACATCATAAATTATGTTCAAATCTAGTTTCTCGGGATCTGTTCTAAAGACTTTTCCAAAACTCTCTCTACTCCAATGAGTAATTAATTGTCTATTTGTAAACGCGAAATTAGCTGCAGCAGCCATCGCTTTGAAGTAGTCCTGGCCCTCCGGAGAATTAAATGGGACAGATGCTAATTCTCTATCTGGTGGTTGTATACCGTATTTCCTCATGGCTCTCTCCATTATCATTAGATAGTCGCTAGCAACTTGATGACCTAATCCTCTGGATCCTGTATGAACCATAACTACAACTTGATTCTCGAAGAGACCTAATACCTTAGCTACTCTCTCATCATAGATCTTGTCTACTACTTGCACCTCGAGGAAATGATTACCTGCTCCTAAGGTGCCTAGTTGCTCTCTTCCTCTCTCCTTAGCTACTTTAGATACTTTGGTGGAGTCAGCCCACTCAATTCTTCCCCTGGACTCAATAAAATGTCGATCTCTGTCCCATCCGAAACCTCGATTAATAGCCCATTCTACTCCTTCATCTAGTACCCTATTTAATTCATCTATAGTTAGTCTCAGTTTTCCTGTAGCACCAACACCACTTGGTATATTCTCAAATAAGGTATCAACTAATTCTCTTAGTTTAGGTCTAACATCTTTCTCTGTTAAATTTGTTCTAAGTAATCTAACTCCACAATTTATATCGTACCCTATTCCTCCAGGAGAGATCACTCCTTCATCTATATCAAATCCTGCGACTCCTCCTACTGGAAAACCATATCCCTGATGTCCGTCTGGAAGCACATGCACTTTACCTAGTACACCAGGTAGCGTTGCTACATTAGCTCCTTGAATAAGTGTGAGATCTTCTCTCATTTTACTTAGTAAAAAATCATCAGCATATATCATAACGTCTGTTCTCATACCTGACCTAGATCCTTTGGGGATTATCCATACATATTCTTCGCTTGTTTTCTCTACTCTAATAGACAACTAGTCCACCTCACTATTCTATGCGACACTTACTAATAAATCTTTCTTATTTAAATTGATCTTATTACTTCTATAATGCCTGTTTTCATACTTAATTATACATCCCTATTTTTAAAGTAGGAATCGAAAAAGAAACCCTGAAATAGTTTTTATTATAATAAAATAAGTGATATAGTTATGATCTATAGATTACCTATAGATATCTTATAAGTTATTTATTATGTAGTTCCTAGGGAGGCAATGTGATCTCAAAGCAGATTATAAAGGATCTTTTACTAATTAGAGAGAGAAAACCTCTTGTTCATCATATAATGAACTTTGTTGTTATGAATGATAGTGCTAATATAACCCTAGCCATGGGTGCTTCACCTATAATGGCTCACGCTGTTGAAGAATTAGAGGATTTAGTCGCGGTTGCTGACGCTATATATATTAATATAGGCACACTTGATTCTTTTTGGATAGACTCGATGTTTCATATAAGTAAATTAGTTGATAAGTATAATAAACCGCTACTCCTAGATCCCGTAGGTGCTGGGGCTACTAAATTAAGAACTGAGGTCTCTAAAAAACTCTTGGAGAGAGGCAATGTATCAATACTGAAAGGAAATGCTGGCGAGATGTTGTCTTTAGCAGGCTTAGGCGAGAAGGTTAAGGGTGTTGATTCTCTCGTGGAGGTAGGTTTTGAGGCGGTGGAGATTTTAGCTAAGAAATATAACGTAACTGCTGTTGCTACAGGAAAAATAGACTATATATCTAATGGTGAGAAAACAGCTTCTGTAGAGGGAGGATCGTATTTGTTTAAATATGTAACCGGGACTGGTTGTATGCTGGGTTCTGTAACAGCCTCTTTTATGGCGGTTAACAGGGATTATTTCATTGCTGCGATTGAGGGATCCGCGTTATTTAAAAAAGCTGGAGAAATTGCTGAGAAAAGATCCGGTCCTAACCCAGGTTTATTTAAGATAGAACTTATTAACGCTATATATAATTTCTCTGACTATGATCAATCAGACTTGGATCAAAGAATCAAGATTTTTAAATAAAAGATCTTTCGAAAAAAATTTTAATGAGACATTATCTGTTTTTCTAGGGATAATATGTGAGAAATGCTAAGGAGATATTAAAATATCTAATTAGTCTCAAATGTATTAATGATCCTGAGAATAATATTAAACCACCTATTCAATGTATTGAAGGTATTGAAGATATTTTAGAGGATAGAAATATTGATTTCACCAAGCTTGAAGACGAGGGTTACTATAGCTTTTTGTACTCATTTGGATCTGGGAAAAAAACTATTTTACTAATGGCACATTTCGATGTTGTCCCGCCAGGGCCTTCTTGGACTAAAAATCCTTTTGAAGCTATTGAGGAGAATGGCAGGATCTATGGTAGGGGAGCTATAGATGATCTCTCAAATGTTGCTGTCATGATCCATATATCAAGAGATCTTGAGAAAATAGCAGAAAGATTGAGTGGAAGAGTAATTATTGCTTTTACAGGAGACGAGGAGACGGGGGGAAGACACGGTGCCTATATAGTTAGAGAGCATTTGATGTCAAAAGGACTTTTCCCAAATTATTTAATCAATGGGGATGGAGGAGGTCTAGTAATCATTAATAGAAGAAGATCTAGTTTCAGAATAACGATCTCAGCTCCTGCTAAGAAGAAAATAATTAGAGGCGTAAAGTCTTCTAGAAGATATAATCTCGAGAGTAGATATAGACATGCTGCCTATTTCTTAGCTGGTTCAGATGTTCATCCCTTAATCAGATTAGCTTATGAAATTGATCAAGAGGATCTTTACGTCTCAACTCTTAGAGGCAGCTTTATTAAGAGTAATGTGTTACCAGAATATGTAGAAGCCGATCTAGTTTCTAAGAGAGAAGGTTCGGGAACAAGGGAATACGAAGTAGATATATCATTGACTAATTTAATTAAGCTTTTAATTCCGCTAACTCGTATATCAATAGAACTTGACTATCCCAGTCAATATGGTGTGACAGCTACACCTAATATATATAGGTATGACGGCAATACCCATGTTTTTGAAATAGATGTGAGAGCCCCTATAAAGAAAAATATAGATAATATCAAGAGATATGTAGCTGGTATAATTAAGGAATATATGCCTGGTGCCATATTCGAAATCCATGGAGGAATAGGTTATCTAGATACTCCACCTAGTAGTAGAATAGTTAAGAAGGCTATTGAAGTTCTCGAGAAATTGGGTCTAGAGCCTCAAGTTGTTGAGAGAGCTGGTGCTAGCGACTCTAGATACTTCTCTCCGTTAGGTGTGGAAGCGATAGATTTCGGTCCTGTGGGTGGGAACGCTCATGGTCCCGACGAGTATGTTGAGATATGGAGCCTTGATCTATTAGCGAAGTTCTATAAGGATCTTGTGGTTAAGCTACTATCCCCAGATGAAGCGTGATTTGACAATGAATGATTATTGCGAGGATCTATGTAAAGAGAAGTTTTTAAATGCTTTACTCAATATGAATGATCTTGATGACTCATGTTTGACTCTTTCTACTTCAAGTATTATTTCATTATCCTCTCTCTTAAGTAGAAAGTTCCTCTACCATAGTTTAGATCAAGATAAATGCTTTATATTAAAAGATGACGCTGATAGAAGTTTAAAGATCTTACCTAAATCTAATGAGAGACCAGAGGATCTAGAGTGTCTTTATGTTGATAATTTAAAAGATCTCGAGAGAAAGTGCTGGCCTGTAAATAATTTTCTTAATGAAGAATCACTTAGGTATATACTTAACTTCTTTAAAATTAGGATTATAGATAAGGATGGGTTATTCAATCCTGCTCAAGAGAGTATTCTGACTACTATAGATTACATAGACAATATTGTTCCTATACAGATCCCGCCCCTAAGTTTTATCTCTATTGAAGAGATCGAGAAGAGAACGTTAGCACATAGATCTATGTTAAGCTCTGCGGAGGCAAAGAGGATCAATGTGTTGAGTAAAGATACTTTGATAATAAAAGATTCCAGAGATCTTAAGATTAAACTCATTGGAGATTTTTATAACATTAGGTGCTTTGTTAATAATGAAGTAGAGATTTGCTTGGGTGACGAACTTCTACTATATACAGATACTCCGAATAGATTAGTTTTAAAAGGATCTGGCTATAAAGAAATTACTTTAAAAATTAACATGAGAAGCTCATTAGTGTCTTGGTCTCACCCCTTAGGGCCTGCAACAGATTTTTACGAGAGAAATATTAATAAAGATTTTAGAGGCTGGTGGCTTGATCTATTTAATTTAAGTGATAGTGTTCATATTAGTTTAGCTTCATACCCTTATCTAGATGTTAATTTAAAAAATCATAACGAGATAATAGCATCCTTACCAAACGGTTCTATGGTGATCTCTACTGGATCTTCTTTAGAAGAGACAATACCATGGATTTTATCGCATAAGTTAGTTGATCCTGTTAAGACAAGGTATGTGACATCATCGAGAAGACCTTTACTAAACATTATACCTAATAAGATTGTTTTACATAGTGTTTATTTTGATCCTGTTAAGAAAAATGTTTATATGTATCTAATTAATTACTTACCTAAAGACTTCGGCGTATCATTAATCTCCTCAGGTTATTTTAAGAATGTTGCTGTGTCTTATTTGAAGAATATATGGGAATCTCTCTTTCCGAGTTTTAATATGCTTAGATTATCACTACCGGCTTACTCGATAGCTAGTCTGAGATTCTTCGACGAGGAATAAGAATAATGCTATTAACAGATCTTTGAACCAGGTTTAGTTTCTATTTTAGGATCTGGGTACAGAATAGATGGAATGCCACCCTCTTCGCATCCTGCGGCTAGGATCATTCCCTGGCTTATGTATCCTCGGATTCTCTTAGGTTTTAAATTAGCAACTACAACAACTCTTTTTCCTACGAGCTCCTTTGGGTCATACCAATTGGCTACTCCAGCGATTATTTGTCTCTCGCCTAATTCTCCTAAATCAACTATTAATCTAAGTAAACTTGTTCCCTCTATTCTCTCTGCAAATTTAACTAGTCCTACTCTCAGATCTATTTTTCTGAAAAATTCGATATCTATTTCCTCCTGGGAAGCTATTTTAAAAATCACCTCCTAACTAATGTGTCTTAGAGTTGAAATATTTTTAATTTGTTTTATCCAGAGAGTAGAGTTGAGCTAATTTCTTTTACTCTATCAAAGTATTTCATAGCTAATTTTCTTGTTAATTCTAGGATCTTAGGTATATCTTCTCTGGGTATAGAACTTATGCCACTTTTCTGTATACCTGTTAATAGACCATCTTCTGAGTAAGCTATTGTTATCAATGTATCAGATATTATCTCCTCTTCTAATGAGGGATCTGTAAGGTAGTATCTCGATCCTGTATTTTCATCTGTTATCTTAGCTAATGTAGCCGTCACCACTTTTTTGCTAAGAGGAACGGGCTGATAACTATCTTTCTGAATAATGATCTCGTTAGTGCTCTGATCTATTGATACTAAAGGTATACGCGTGTTCATTAAAGCTATTAATGCTGCTATTGAGGAAGCATCAATCATGTTTCCGTCGTAGTCTATTACGTATATATCTATGAAGATATTCCATACTTTTTTGCTTGGTATGATTACGAGTTTATTTAGATCTATTGCTCTGACGTCTCTTAAAGATCTATCTATTATTCTGGCTAACTCGACAGCTCTCTCGTCCGGCGGTCCTGGCTCAAAAACCGGTGATGCATGTGGGAGAAACTCTGCATTTACTATAAGATTTCCCTCATCAGGAGTGTCTGGGAAAGGAGTCCCTATTTCTGCTTTTACTCCTGTTAAAATTTTTGTATGTCCAAGTCTTACCAGCGCTGATCCGTTAGCATTAGGAATAACGTTTACTTCGGCGTTTATGATCCTGTGCTCATCGAATGATCTCTCATCTATTCTAGAACCCTTAGTAAGTAGCGTTAGTATAGCGTTTTTTCTTATTTTAGGTATTATGGGTAGATTTGTCGGTGTCATAGACATGTTTGTTAAGCCTCCTCAATTTCAGCATATTTCTTCTTCAAGGCCTCTTTCTGAATACTATAAATCTTCATAATACCCTCCATAGCCATTTCTAGAGCTCTATTAAATTCCTCTTCTGTTAATACACCATTTAATTGAAGCAATGTTATTTCTCTATAAGAAGGCATCATAGCTACAGGCATATCTGCCTCGCCGTACATATCTTCTTGCTCATTTTCATCTAAAATTAGCACTCCCTGCACTTTACCTACAGCTACTCCAGCAACAAGATCTCTCATAGGTATCCCTGCGTCTGCTAGAGCTAGTGAGGCAGCTGTTACCCCGGCGGTTCTTGTTCCTCCATCGGCGTTAAGAACCTCTATAAATATATCAATTACCGTTCTAGGGAAATTCTCTACTAAAACTGCTGGCTCGAGAGCTTCTCTTATAACTTTAGATAATTCTATCTCTCTTCGAGATGGTGCCGGGCTTTTTCTCTCATGTGTTGAGAAAGGTGCCATGTGATATCTACATCTTAAAACTGCTCTATTAGGTAGCACCATGTGTTTTGCTCCAGGATCTCTAGGACCATAAACGGCTGCTAATATCTTTGTATTTCCATACTCTACATATGCTGATCCATCAGCGTTTTTTAGTAGCCCTACCTCCATTTTTACTGGTCTGAGCTGATCTGGTCTTCTGCCATCTATTCTTACTCCATCTTCTGTTATTAGTTTTATATTAGGTTTGTGAACTCCCAATTATGAGACCTCTCTTCACTTTTTCTATGGCTATATATTCCTTTATTTTATCTGTTAAACCCTTTAAATAAGGTTGTGATTCGATTACTCTTATTGCTCTAATAAGGATCTCCTCATGATCCGGTGTAGGACATTTTCTAATAAGGATTCTTCCATTAGTAGCTACAATTATATCACACCCTGTCTCGGTGGTTAATACCTCAAGCATAGAGTTCTTTCTCCCAATTATTCTCGGGATCCTCGTAGGATTCACTTCTACCAAAACTCCCTCTGTGATTCTTCCTAAACCTTTCTCTTTTCTTATTGTTAATAAAGGATCTCTCAATAGATCAAATCTCTCGACCCTTGCTAAATAAACATCTCCTACCGACACATATTCGCTCAATACATCTCTTGAAGGATTCATGGGTCTACCAAGTATCTCCGATGCCTGCAGAATACCTTTATAGGGAGCTTTTATATCTAAGTATACATATGTTGGATTTATTTCCTCAACAACTCCTATAACCAAATCTCCTTCTTGAGGAATATATGATCCTTCTAAAGGAGATATTTTAAACTCATCCTCTCCTCTTATCTCAACAACTCCCAAAACTGTTGATAGAAGTTTATTTTTATAAAGAATCATGTTTTGATAAAATTTTTTCTTGAATTCACCCTCAGCTATAATATCCCCAGGAGCGACTATTTCTCTGTGTTTGACTTTGATACTGAAAGCACTTCCTCTACTATTTTTCTGAGAGATCTTTATTTCACCTCAATAATATTAATGGATGCTTCTCCTTTTGTTAGTGAAGCTATTTTACTTAAGACCTCTCCCTGCATACCAGCAGGAATCTCTAGTTCAATATCCGCCGAACCGTCTGTATAAAAGTTTTTCTTTTTCACCTCGCCTAGTTTAGATATGAGATTTATTGTTTTACTAGCATATTCTCTCGGGATCTTGACCCTTATCAGGGCTTTCGCTATTTTTATAGGCATTATCCTCGATATTGCTTTAACGATCTCCATAGCTTGCTCCTCGACTCTCTTATAAAGATCTATTGAGACCTTAGCTTGCTCCATTGCTGCCTCAATTCTTGTTGGGGGGATAGGTTTTTGTGTCTGAGGATCTATGGCACTCCTAGCTATGTAATTTATAATCATTCTCTTCTTAGCCTCAATAAGTCTTCTTCTCTGCTCTGTTGTTAGTTGTAGCTCTCCCTCTCTAAGTATAATATCCATTATTTTCCCAGCATCTTCTGTCCCAAATATCTCCTTAAGCTCTTCGGGAGATGCCTTCAGACCTTTTTTTACATCTCTGAATATGAATTCTCCCTGTACTATTTCACCTAGATCTATTTGTTTACCTTCTCTATACTCAAGAGCTTTTTCAGGATCGACTAGTATCTCGAATTTCCTTCCTTTGCTTTCATATCTAGCTACCACATATTCTTTACTCATTTATTTACCCCAGCTTTAGAAATGTAATCAGCTATTTCCTCGGTGGATAATTTTCTAAAGATTTTCTCTTGAAGGGTCACGTAGCCGATCTCTACTCTCTCGGGTTCTAATCCTGTTTCTACAGAGCTTCTTAGCGCCTTGAGGCCTGTTATTACTGTTTCCTCGAGACTCATTCCTGTTTTATAATTCTTCTCTAGATACTCTATCACCGCCTGCTCCCCTGATCCTGCAGCTGTTGCGTAATATCTAAAGTAAAGCCCATTTGGCTCTGTCTTATATATATGAACTCCTCTCAGATCTACTCCCGCGAATATTAGAGATACTCCAAAAGGTCTCACACCTGCCTGTTGCGTGAATAACTGTTTTAAATCTCCTATGCTTCTCACTAGACTCTCCATATCTATTGGTTCGTCATATATGAATCTGTGTCTTATAGCAACTATTCTAGCGTAATCAATAAGTACTCTTCCATCAGCCCCTAATCCCGCAAATGTTGCTCCTATATGTGAGTCTATGATAAATATCTTCTCTAGATCCCTTAGATCTATTAATGGAGCATGTCTCCTTTTTTCAGAGATCAGAACAGCAGAGTCTCCTCCCTGAATACCTATTATAGTCCATCCCTGTCTAACAGCTACTGCAGCATACTCAACTTGGTATAATTTTCCGTCAGGTGAAAATATTGTTATACCTCTATCATAACCAGCTGTAGCAGGACCAAACGCCATATGTATCTAAACCCTATATAAGATTAAAACGAAACTTATATTTAATTTTAATTAACAATATAGTAGTGATACGCAATAGGATCACATCGAATATTTTTTAATCTTCAACACATATATGTATTGGACAAAAGAGTTCTCTGGGCCCGTAGCTCAGCCTGGTGGAGCACCCGGCTGATAACCGGGGGGTCGGGGGTTCAAATCCCCCCGGGCCCATAAACATATTAGCGAGGTTAAAAACCTAGTCTAAAATAAATTTTTATTTATTATTTAGGGTTAGGATCATTATTTTAAAATAACATAAATCATTAGTGTTTCAACGGGTCTCCACGGGCCCGCGGGGATTTGAACCCCGGACCTTCGGCTCCGAAGGCCGACGCCCTATCCTGGCTAGGCTACGGGCCCCAATAAAATATATCAATTTTTCCTCATTATATCTTTTAATCTTATAATCATCGACATAATAAGATTTATTTAGTTAAAGATTACCTAGCTTTTGCATTTGTCTTCCAAATCTCTCACACACTCTTCAACACATTTTTCAAATTCTTCTTTAAATACACTCTTCTCTGCGCACCTCTCTCTACATACTCGGTAGGGGTGTAGGCACTCATACAGATCCCTAGAATCACTCATTAAACACACCATTTTCGTGTGGGCACTTTATGTATTTATACATACTCCATTACTCATTAAATAATAGTTTACTAGTATCTTGATCTCTTAAATCACATAAATTGCTCATGGCATGGCTTAAGTGATAATGCATACACGATCAATGGTATGAGGTATTATTCTTGAATTTCCTCTCTATTTTTATTTCATCTATTTTTATCTCTGGGTATTGTCCTTTTTCGTCTTTCTCGTATTCCTTGATCATGTCCCAAATAGTTATTAAAGTAACCGCCACAGCCACTAAGGACTCTATTTCAACACCTGTTTTATATACTGTGGATACAATGCTTCTAACCTCTATATAATCTTCTCCTATATTAAACTCTATCGATACATTTGTGAGCGGTATTTGATGTGTTAATGGTATCAATTCTGATGTTTTCTTTGCAGCCATTATTCCTGCTATCTTAGCGATCTCTAAAACATCGCCTTTCAATGTTTCTTTGCGAAGGATCCTTTGTATAGTTTCTCTTTTAAGTCTGATTCTACCCACAGCAACTGCTTCCCTATAAACATCCTTCTTGGTGGTTATATCGATCATTGATATTTTTAGCCACCTAAAATTATTTTTCACTCTCAATTAATTCTTTAAGCAGCTTTACTCTAGGATCTCTCCAAACAGGAAAGAAATACCTAGCTCTTCCTAGCCTCACTTCCTCCACTAGACCCGCTACAAGCATTTCTTCTAAATACTTCTTCACGTTACTATGCGAGATCTGTAGTTCTCTAGATATCTTCGTTATATTACCTCCTCCTGTTAAAATTAAATATTTTATTACTCTATATCTCCCAGGAGAGTTAAGTATCTTATCTAATGAGCTTCTAGAACTCGTTCTAAGACACCTGGTGAGCTAAAGTCTCTTCTCTAGTAACTCATTTATTTTCTTAGCCACAGATTCCAGTGGAGCTCCCCCTACTCCTATTAGTAATGATCTTCCTTTCCTTCCTTTTCCACTTGGTTTAGTCTCTAATATACCCATTCTCTTCATATTCATTATATATTCATAAACTTGCGTATGTTTACGCGGGTTCTGAGAATATAACATGGCGATATTATTATATTCTTCCTCAACCTCGCTTAAAGACACGTATGGAGTTCCTTTCTTCATTAATGTTTCAATAAGAGCTTTTAGCAGTAATAATTCATGTATATTCAAATTGTTTAGTGCTTCAGAGAGAATTATTATGTCTGGCGAGATCATTGCCCGAGCTTTCCTCACATGATCTATTTTAACAATAGGAGAGTTTTCCTGGTCCGCTGCTTCACCTGCTAGTAAAAGTGTTTCTATGGCGGCTCTCGCGTTTCCGCTACCACCACCATCAACACCCTCTAACTCTGCTATATATCTAATTACTTCATCTGGGACAGTGCCCTTATAGAATGCCTCATCTCTCCTTGCTGATAATATATCTATTAGTTCTGAGATTTTGTAGGGGTTAAACTTAACAATATTCTTGGTCACATAGCTGTATGTGGCCTGATCGAGTTTGTATATTACTGAGTAATCTCTTGATATCATTATGTAATTAAGTCTTTTGACCCATTCGTGATACTCATCGTAAATTCTCATTAAGAAATATACTGCTTCTGAGCCTGAGGCCTCTACAAAGTAATCGAATTCATCTAGTGTTGCTATGACATATATGTTGTGTTTATCTAGGTATTGGTGGAGAAATTCTAGTAATTCTCTAGCTGAAAAACCTCTGCTAGGTATTGGCACGTTGATCTCTTTTATTATCTCGGTAATTATCTCATGTAGTGTTCTGCTTCGATGACAATTTATATGAACATATCTTATATCTATACCCTTCCTCATAGCTACATCTCTAAAGTCTCTCCCGAAGGCTTTTGTTGAAACTGTTTTTCCTGTCCCCACCCCACCTACGCTTAGAACTTTTATACTGACAGATCCTGGTGAGGTTAGTAATGGTCTGAAGTATTCAGCTAATTGTCTTATTTGATTTTCTCTATGAGGTAGTGTCTTAGGCACATACTCAGGATACAAGGCCTCTTTCTTATAGAAGACACTTGGTCTTGATAATGTCTCTTCTATTATTTTCTTGGGATCCATTAATCTCTTCCATAAATATTCTTTATTACTAGGGAAAAATTATACGTCTATGATCATCTTTTTGGTTTTCTTATGCGATCTTCGTCAGGATCAATTAACGCTAGTATAACTATATCGTCCACAACTTCTATTTTAAGTACTTTAGTAGGTTTTTTAAAAGATACTTCTCCTATACCAGCCTTTTCAATATATCTCCCGATCTCTATTTCTAACATTCTACAACTCTCAATAATTTCTCCACGAGAGACACAGTCAACATAGAATTTTATAGGAAGATCTGTTTTCTTCATTAATAGTTCAATGCTTTTTGCGAGTATGTGATTAAAGTAATTTTCTTTTGATACCCTAAAACACGTATCAGCTATGACAACTCTGGCTACTGCTGAGGGCCTTTTTTCATTAATTAACTTTTTTAGCAAATCTCTTGAAAGAGATGTATATAATAGGAGAACATCTGAATATTTCGTTATTTCTACTTTAACACTAGGGTCTTGCAGAAATATTATGTCCTTTAATTCTCTTAATCCTCTAAGAGTTTTGCCTGTATAGGTTGTTGCTATAGCTGTTGGGCAATCTATTTCTTCCACCATCTATCAAGTCCTGCTGCTTGTGTCTTTCTTTCTTCCTTTTCTCTTTTCTCAACAGATTTTTTCTCGGGAGTTTTCTTCACTTCTTTAATCTCTTCACTTTTTCTCGCTTCTTCTCTAATTAATTTTTGATATTCTTTAACTCTCTTAAGTATCTCCCCGCTTTTTTCTCCTGCTAGGATCTTAACCATATTGTCTGAGAGACCTAAGCCTAGGACTAGTTTTGCGGCTTCTTCGATGTTGTTTTGAAAGATGATTCTTAGGTACGGGATCACGTCCGTTCTCGCTTTATTTCTAGAGATATGCTCTCTCGAGGCTATTACTGAAGCTAATGAGTAGATCACTTCTCTTTGTTCTCTTGTTCTACTTAATTCTCTTATTTTCTCTGGAAAGCTATACTTTACCCATCTCCACTTATCCTTCTCGATTTTTTTTATCGAGAACGAAACGCCTGGTCCCATGAGATCTATGGCATATGATAAGAGATCCCAATCACCTGTTCTTACTATTCTTGATAGATAAACTGTGGCTTTTGATAATGATTCGTATGCCCTCCAGAGATCTTCTGGATCCTGGATTTGTCTTGGTAGGTTCTCATTGAGCCATTGTATAAGCATATCTCTGTCTAGATTGCTCTGAGATATGGCTACTCTAGCTTGCCAAGCATATCTTGCACTAAATATGTTTCTTAATGTTTCAAAGGGATCCAATTCTCTATCTCTTCTTCTTAGAATTGTTTTTGCTAAATCAAGATCTACTCTACCGAAGCCCTCCGCCACTGTCTGAAGATCATTTATAGCTGATCTGAGGTCTCCATTAGATAATTCGTATATATAGCCTAATGCCTCATCCGAGCACTGTATTTTTTCTGCTACACATATTCTCTTCAGGATCTCTAGGATCTCTTTCTTTCCTAATTTTTTTAGTTCTATCATAATAACATTTTCTCTTAATTCTCTCAATTGATTCGCCCATGGATCATTAGCCGTCATTATTATTGGGAACTTAGTGTTTTTAATAAGTTCCAGTATTGCTCCCACAGATCCCGCATCCACTTTCTCGTAGATACCATCTACCTCGTCTAGGAGAATAAGTTTTCCTTTCCCAGCTAGGCTTAATTTATCTGCTGATTTTATTGCTACTCGATCAATATCTTTACTTCTTCTGAAATCACTTGCATTCATCTCTATTAAATCGTATTTGAAGTCATGCGCTAAGCATTCAACAAGTGTTGTTTTTCCGACACCTGGTGGTCCGTAGAGGAGTACTGCTCTCTTATCAACGCTTGGGAATCTCTTCAACCAGTTTATGAGGGTATTCTTTGCCTCTTCCTGATCGATGTATTCGCTTAGTGTCTTTGGTCTATACTTTATTATCCAAGGTATTCTAGCGCTTACGGCTAGGCACCTCACTTGGTTTTGATAATCCTAGCTTTGTTCCTATAACTGATAGTCTCGCTAGTAAAGCGCTTAATTGTATTTCTTCGTCTGCTCCTTCTGCTAATCTGAAGTTTATTTCGCCTATGTAGTCTGCTAGGGTTACCTTTATGTCTTCTGGGAGATTTACGTCGCTTGAGAATATCTCTCTATGCATTTGTTTAACCACATCTAATCCTGAGAGACCGTACTCGATCATTAGTTTTCTTAGTTTCTCTCTTGACTCTAGGAATTTTCCTGATAACGCTAGTTGTATCATTTCCTTCACTTCCTTAGGATGTGCTAATCCAACTACCTTGTATACTACCTCAACTGTTACTTTGCCTAATGCTGCCGAAGCTTGAAGAATATTTATTGCTTTTCTCATGTCTCCCTCTGATATCTCGTATATTGTCTCAAGTGCTTCCTCTTCATAGTCTACTTTTTCGTTTTTCGCTATGTATTTGAGTCTCTCCACGACATCTTCTTTATTTAATGGCATGAATCTGAATACAGCGCATCTGCTCTGAATAGGTTCTATTATTTTTGATGGGAAATTGGCGAGTAATATGAATCTTGTTGTATCAACATACATTTCCATTAATCTTCTCAAGGCTTGTTGTGCATCTGCCGTCATGTTATCTGCTTCATCTAGTATAACTATTTTAAAGGCTACTCCTTCGGGAACTGCTGTTCTCGCGAATTCTTTGATTTTTGTTCTTATAACTTCTATTCCTCTTTCGTCTGAGGCGTTTGTCTCAAGTACGTATCTGTGATAGTTTTCTCCATAGAGATCTCTTGCTAATGCTAGTGCTACCGTTGTTTTACCTACTCCTGGAGGTCCTGCGAAGAGTAGATGAGGCATGTTTTTTTCTTCTACGAATTTCATTAATCTAGCAACTATCTCTTTTTGATTAACTACTTCCTTAAGTGATCTTGGTCTATATTTCTCGGTCCAGAGGATCTGTGTGAGAGCTTCGCTCAATAAGTCTCATCCTAGTAAGAGTTTAGTTTCAGAGTTTTATAAAGAGTATCAGTCGGGGTTCTATTCTAATCATTTTTCATTGGATAGAGCGTTCATCACCAATAATTAATTCTATCGTAGAGAATATATGTTTTTTATAATATTTAGACGTGGGGTAAAGTAGGTTTCAGAGACGGGCTTTTTCTTCATCTGGTTTCTGGACGCTCATGCCTCATCATTTTTTAGTATGGATATTACGTCTCCTAATACTCTTCCTGTTAATCCCCATATTATTTTTCGGAATTTATTTGTTATAAAGCATCTAGGTGTTTTCTCTGGTGGACAATCTATTTCTTTTAACTCATCTATGCCTACCCATTCTGCTCTCTCTATCTCGTTCTGATCCCATTTTAGCTCTGGTGTGTTTTTAACTAGGTATATATGTGGTATTATCTTGTAAATTCCTCTGCTTAGATAAGTTCTCATTCCTCCTATATGAATTATTTCTTTGGGGTCTAGTGAGTGTATTTCTTCTAGTAGTTCTCTGAGGCTTGTGAAATAGCTGTTTTTATCTCCCTCCTCTTTTCTTCCTCCCGGGAATGCCATGTGTCCGGACCAGGGATCCCCTGGGTGTTCTTTTCTTTCTAAAAGTATTAATTTTCTTTCGATTGGGTTATATACTACCGCTACTGCTGCGTAGTAGTCTTTTTTAGTGCACCAGGTCTCGTCTATTAGGCCTAGTAGTTTTATAATTGTTCTCATTTTCTATGGGTATAGTTGTAATTCTGTTCCACAGTATGGGCATTTGTAGTGTGTTATTCTCGCACACGCTTTGCAGAATACTACTTTCCTTGTTTTGCTGCAGTTGGGGCATATATATATTATGTCTTCTCCTACGTAGAGTTTTTTGTTGCATATTCCACATCTCAGTGTCACCCATCCTCTGTGTCCTTTTGTGTTTACTCCCAGCATTGTCATAGGCATTGTTTTATCATCCTATTAAATATTCTTTGTTTTCTTATAAGTTGTGTCTTGTTTTATTTTTATTAGGTGTCTGTGTTTGTCTACTGTTCTTAAGTTTCTTGCTTTTGGTGATTCTCATGTTCCACGATATTTCTCTCTGGTTGTTTCTTCTGTTAATTCTCTTGTTGGTTTTAGACCTGATATTGTTTTGTTAGCTGGTGATATTGTTGATCGCGGTGATGTCTCCGGGTTTGAGTTTGTTAGGAGTTTTCTTAGGAGTAAGTATGGTTCTGAGGTCCCTATTCTCTCTGTTTTTGGGAATGAGGAGTATATGGATCGTCAGAGTATTTTCAGAGAGAGGTATAGAGATATTATTTGGTTAGATGATTCTTGTTGGGTCAGTAATTTAAGTTGTTGTAAACTTTGTGTATATGGCTCTAGAGGATCTCTCGAGAAATTAACTCCTTGGCAGAGTAGAAATGCTTCTTTTCTCAAGGATCTTTATGAGAAGAGAATTTATTTAGCTAGGGAGAACCTGCTGAAATTAAGAAGAGAGTGTGATATTGTTATACTACTAATGCATTACTCACCCACCTACTTAACCCTTGAGGGCGAGCCGGAGAACATATATAAGTTTCTTGGACACAGAGGATATGAAAAAATTATCTATGAAACAAAACCTGATTTAGTTATTCATGCGCATTCACATAATTCTAAGAAATGGTTTGCTAAAATAAATTCATCATACGTGATTAATGTATCTGTGCCAGCTGTCAAGAGTGTCATTGCTGGTTTAATCAGAAGATTCTCTGGTGAGATAAGTCTTGAGATTATTACTTCTCATGAGAGAAAAATTCTGTGAAGCCCCTCATAGCTACAATGGATCATCATTATCAGCCCGCCCGTCGTGTTCATCGGGGCTCATGTATAATACTACCTAGCTCCACTAATAAAACTTGCTCATAGCAACAATTTTTTATCCTAAGATACATAAACATTAGGCGAAGACCTAAATTGAGAGGGTACAAACTTAGATGCAGAGAATGTGGGACAGAATGGATCCTTAAAGTAAGTTATAGAATAAATGATTTCAAAAACCTATATCATTACTGTAGAGTATGCCGAAAAAACACATTTCATGACATAATAGAGAAAGTAAAGTAATCACATTAATACAGAAGATAAAGCAAAGAAGTTCTAGATCAATGAGCACCGCACACCCAGAATGTACACGGGTCAGTCCAAGGGCCTGCGGCAATAACCGCAGACCGCTCCCAGGGAGGAGCCCACAGCCTCGGGCGATTGGGAGCGGCAGGCTCATCCCTCGGGAAACCCTCGGGACTTACACCCCCGCCCCATCAACCCCGTCTTCTACGGGAGCCCTCGCCCACCCGGTATACACCGGGTGAGACGGCCGCCTCTTTTCGGGGAGGGGTTCCCGCTTAGATGCTTTCAGCGGTTACCCCCTGCGGCGTGGCTGCCCGGCATACACCCTGCCGGATGACCGGTAGACTAGAGGCCGCGGCGACCCGTTCCTTTCGTACTAGGGTCACCTTCCCCTCAGGCGGCCCACACCCCCCGTGGGTAGAGTCCGACCTGTCTCACGACGGTCTGTTCCACCGGCAGGCAGGGGAAATAAGCCCGGGTCTATATAGAGGTAGACGAGGCTATCCGGATCCTAGTGTAGGGGGTAACACCAAGTTTGTAGTGCATACTAGGTGGCAGATAGTCTTTAACTAGGTCAGCAAGTCTAGGCATGCTCCGTCTCAGTACATATATTCGGTCTCTTTCTATAGTGACCTCTAATCCAAATCTCTCAGATAACCATCTCTTAATAACTATTCTACTTTCATAGCTATATGCATCAACAGATATCTTCACTGTTTTAGAATTTATATCGTAGGTTCCGTCATCACCTATAAAAATAGCTAAAGCGATCTCATTGGCTATTTCGACCAGATCATGGGGCACAGTCTTGGTATCATTGGGGTAACAGAGTCTATAAAGATAAGTGAAGTAGCTACTTCTGATAGTATTAAAGCCTGCAGCTCTGTACGTTCTACCTGATCTTTTATCGATTATCTCGTATGCAAAAATGCTAAGCGAGTACGGCGCAAGCACACCGTGTTTATGTAATAGATACATATACTGCTTTATACTATGTCTCACAAGTAGTCTCGAATTACCGTGAAGAGGCTTATCTAGTCTTCCATCGCCTAGGACACAGCCTATGATAACCTGCTCCTGTACCTCATTCAATTTAGCCCTCACTAATTTGTATATATTAATGAGTATAAAAGAGCCCTGCCTGACCGGTGTCTAAACCCAGCTCACGTTCCCCTTTAATGGGCGGGCTTGGGGGGCGGGTTGGAGAGGTATTATAATAAATTAAGCGTATGTAGAAGAGAAAATTATTGTAGTATAAGGTTCCATCACCTTTTACAACACCAGCTATATAGTCTAGCTCCCAGCTCATACCATAAAAAGAGTAATCCTTAAAAATTTTAAGCTCCTCTCCAACCCCGCCTAGCCCCACCCTTGGGGGCTTACAGGAGGGTGGTATCGTAAAATCTAGATACTTAATCTCTGAGACACCACCCTCATGCTGCACCCCCAGGATGGGAAGAGCCGACATCGATGTAGCAATCCGCGGGGTCGATGGGGTCTCTCGCCCGCGACGACCCTGTTATCCTTGGGGTAACTTTTCTGTCATGCCCGGCCCCCTCCGAGGGGGGCACGAGCGTTCGCTAGGCCGCGGTTTCCCGGCCAGGCCCCTTATTATCAAGGGCCTGGTCAGGCCGGCTTTTGCCCTTGCACTCTACGGCGGAGTTCTGACCCGCCTGAGCCGGCCTTTGGGCGCCCGTGTTATCTTTTCGCGGGCGTGCCGCCCCAGCCGAACCGCCCACCTGACACTGTCCCCCGGTTTCCCGGGGTTAGGTCCCCAGACCCCGGTAGGCAGTGTTTCATTGGCGACTCAGCAACCCCCGAAAGGGTTGCTTCACAGTCTCCTGCCTACGCTACGTACCGAGGTCCGGAGACCAATGCCAGGCTGCGGTAAAGCTCCACAAGGTCTTCTCTCCCTACGGGGGGATGCCAGCCTGTGCACTGGCTCCGTGGGCTTCACGGGGTCCCGGGCTGGGACAGTGGGGCCCTCGTTGATCCATTCATGCGCGCCGGAACTTACCCGGCAAGGCATTTGGCTACCTCTCTCCCGGAGAACCCCTGCCGTCCAGCTACCAATGAATCGAGCTTCAGCATCAATAAGGCCGACTACATATCCTATGAGTAATTGCTTCACCCTCAAAACTAATAAGCTTTATACTATCGGCAGAGGTCCTCCGTTAAGAGGGTCAGAGTTGGGCCTTGGCCAACCCGTGGAAAATTTAATCGAGCTGAAGATAAATGTAAGAAAGGTAATGAGCCTATGATATACAAGTTCAAGTCATAAGATATCTTTTTGTCCATACGTTAAGATATAACTAGCAATATCCATATCCACTATAACTACTAAATTTTATTATCATAGGCATATTTTAAACCAACCACGGGTTGAGCCAAGTTTACCCCCGGCCTTCAGCGGCGCTTCGCCGGGTTGTACCCCGGTTTCACGAACCGCCAGTGGCCAGGATTCACCCCCCGTACAAACCCTTTCGGGCTTGCGGGGAGCTATGTTTTTATTAAACAGTCAGGACCCCCTGGTCACTGCGACCTGCGGTCCCCAGGGTCTACCTGAGAACCGCAGGCACCCCTTCTTCCTAAGTTACGGGGCCAATTTGCCGAGTTCCCTCACGGGGGAGGGAGGGCAGGTTTGAGGAATTCATAGATCTTATTAAACCTTGGATGATGTGGAAGTATGAGCGTGATCAGCTTGTATATGTTTTTAATCCATAAACTCTTATATAACCCCACATATCTATCCGGATCATAAAACCTTCTTATAACTAGTGAGGCTTTAATATTATGTCTTCAAAGCTCCTCCAGTTTTTTCTAGAGAGCCTTATACGATAACTCCGCTTTTTTCTATCATAGTATAGGTTGCCATCGCCATATACGTACCCCGCCAGATATTCCTCAAAGCATCTATCCTCATAACTCATTCTGATCTAAATAATAATTGGGTTAGAACTTATAAAAACCTGCCCTTCCCTCCTAGCCCGGGTTAGCCCCCACACGCCTTGGGCTCCTCACCCAGGAGCACCTGTGTCGGTTCTCGGTACGGGCGCGGGGGATCGTTCCCCACCCCCTTTTCATGGGCCCCAGGGCTCGGCCGAAGCCCCCATACGGGGGCCCATTCCCGCTTTCGCCCGTTTCTCGCCATTACGGCACTCCACGGGCTTATGCGGTTAGCCGAGGCGACTGCCTCGGTCGGCCTACCCCGAGGCGTCAGGGGTGGGGCTTGCGTTGCCGCACCTACCCCCGCGGCACGGGAGTATTAACCCGTTTCCCTTTCGGCGGCACCGAGTTACGGGCCGCCTTAGGACCGGCTAACCCTCGGCTGACGACCATTGCCGAGGAACCCTGGTCCTTCCGGCGGAGGGGATTCTCACCCCTCTTTGCTGTTACTACCGCCGGGATCCGCAACTCTGGCGGGTCCACCGGACCTCACGGCCCGGCTTCTGCCCCGCCAGAGCGCCCGCCTACCGGATCACGGCTCATAAGAGCCGTGCCCCGGGGTCTCGGCGGCCGGCTTAGCCCCGACCAATTTTCGGGGCCCCGAGCCTCGGCGGGTGAGCTGTTACGCACTCC
>ERZ1669248.77-NODE-77-length-61564-cov-5.559609_pt1 | contig 61564 bp, 66 predicted proteins | sample MGYA00579296_ERZ1669248 | MGnify/ENA primary metagenome ERZ1669248 (study PRJEB41166, sample SAMN08046057) | hot springs metagenome | biome: hot spring; feature: neutral hot spring; material: thermophilic sediment; isolation source: thermophilic sediment from...
TTCCAAAGATGAAGCTCAACAAAAGTTTTGCTCTTTTTTCTTACCAATTTATACCTTAAAATACATTCAGGATTATCAGTAAAAATCTTCACTCCTTGAATTTTGCTCAAGAAATGATCAAAATTTATTATTATGAAACGAAATAATTTTCCCATCATTTAGTCTTAACAAGGAAAAGAGTTCCAATCATTATGAGGATTATTCCAATCCATTGAGAAGGCAATATCTCCTCTTTGAAAAACCACTTTGCTCCAAAAACTTGAACAAAAATTTGCCCAAAAGCAGTAGTTAAAGCATAGCCTATATAAAAAGGTACCAATGTAAGGAGATAGGTATAAGCAATAACCGAGAAAAACCCAGTTAAGTTGCCTATTACCTGCCAAAAGATAAAGTTCTTAAGATCTTTATTTTGCACTGAAAGTTTAAAACTCACATTAGAAATAACGGTAAACATAATACATAATGCAAAGGATATAAAAACAGCCATATACCTCTTACTCAGACCCTCTCTCCCCTTTTGAAAAAATCCTTATAAAATTATCTAATCAAATGAGCAATTAATTCTATATTTTTTCTTATAATACCAAATATCCTTTTTGCTTCCTCAACGCCCCACCTAAGTCCAAGGAGGAGATAAACCACTAAAGCTATAATTACAGATATAAGTAAAGAAACAGCAAGTCCTAATTGTCCACGGGAAATATGGCTGTAAATAAAATTAAAAGATAAAAGAGCAAGAAGGCTTATAAATACACCTCCTAAGGTAAATTTAAGAGTATTAGAGAGGAGATTTTTTGAAAATATACCTGGGACTTTATTTTCTAAAGACCTTACTAAAAGGATAGTGGAAATTAAAGATGCAAGGGATGTGGCAAGGGCAAGCCCCATATGAGCAAGAGGTTTTATAAATATGGCATTTAAAACAATATTTGATAAAAGAGCAATTATAGAATTCATCGTAGGAGTTCTTGTATCATGTAAGGCATAAAATCCTCTTACAATGATGATATTAATACTCATAAAAGTCAAACCCAAGGAGTAAAATATAAGGGCTTCTGAGGTTCTTTTTGTGGCAAGAGCATCAAAGGCTCCTCTTTCAAAAGCAAGTTGAACAATGGGTTTGGCAAGAAGTATAAGTCCCAAGGAAGCTGGAATTAAAAAGAAGAGCCCTGCTCTTAAACTTTTATTAAGAGAGTTTTTGAACTGATCCAAATCATCACTTTGAGCCTGAAAGGCAAGATCGGTATATATGGCAGTGGCAAGGGCATTTACAAAAAGATTTATAGGAAGTTGATAAAGCCTGCTTGCATAATTTAATGCAGATATACTTCCTTCGGGAAGGAAAGATCCAAAAATTCTATCCACAGCCATATTTAAGATTCCCACACTCTGTCCAAGAAAAATAGGTCCTATAAGGATTAGAGCCCTTTTTAGTCCATCATATTTAAAATTAAGTTCCCAATTTATTCTTACTCCTATCCTCCTCAGAAAAGGAAGTAACAAAATATATTGAACAACTACATTAGCAAGATATCCCCAAGGAAGAATATAAGCCCCAAAGACATTATGAAGAAAGAAGATTGAAACTATGAAAATTACATTTCCGAGAACACCAGCCAAATTTGGAATCACAAAACTCTTTTTAGAGTTATATAAGCCCGTAATAAGACCATAAGTACCCCAGAAAATAATTCCAGGAAGCATTATATAGGTAAAATCAAGGGTTAATCTTCTTGTCTCTTGAGAAAATCCTGGAGCAAGAATTTCAACTATTAAAGGAGAAATGACGTAGGAAAAAATGGTAACCCCAAGAAGGATTACAAATAGATCTGAAACTAATATAGAGGCAAATCTTTCTGCTTCTTCTTTACCTCTTTTCTCTTTCCACTCTGCATAAAGAGGGATGAATACTGAGGACAAAGCCCCTGAAACAAGTCCTGCAAGAACTCCTGGTACTGCCTGTGCTACTACAAAACTATCGGTGAGCTTTTTCGCACCAAAAAAGGCAGCAATCATCATTTCTCTTAAAAATCCCATAACCCTACTTATTGCAGCAAGAAGGGTAATGAGAATTGCTGCCTCAGTAACACTTTGCTTTATAAATATTCTTTTTATCCTTTGAACAATATTATTTCCATCCATAAACAAAAGTAATTATATCAAAAGAAAAATAAAGGTTAAAGTTTAACATGTTTTAAAAATTTATTTGCTATAATTTATCGTGAAATAATTAACGATTTATAGGAGGTGAAAAGATGAAAAAGAAAGTATTCATATTAATAATGCTTGCTCTACTCATCATTATGAATCCAATCTTTTCTCAAAATAAAAAGATTGAAGTATTAATACCTTTAGGACCAACTATTATTCCCTTTTCTACTATGATTTCGGAAAATCCTGATTTTAACTTTACCATATGGAGAACTTTAGACGAACTCGTGGTAAAAGCAAGGGATAATAAATATGATGTAATAATCGCACCCTTTACTACCTTAGTTAATTTATATAATAAGGGAGTTAATATAAAATATCTTTCTACCTTTAATTTTGCCTCCTTTTATTTGATAAGCAACAAAGCTAAAAGATTTAATGAGATTATCGGAGATAACCTTTACATTGCCCAAAAGGGATCTACTCAAGATATAATTTTTAACATCTATTTACAAGAAAGAAATCTAAAAGATAAAATTAATCTCTATTATTCTACTCCTCAAGAGATCACATCTTTATTTATAGCAGGAAAAGTAAACAATGCCCTACTTCCAGAGCCTTATGTATCCATGGGTGTAAATAATGGAGGAAGAATTATTCTTGATATTCAAAGGGTTTATAGAGAAATCTCCAAGGGAAGATTTCTTCCTATAACCTCTATAGCAGTAAGGGGAAATATAGATAAAAAAGAAGCTCAAAAAATTGATTCCATATTTAGAGAAAACTTTAAGAAATTCTCTCAGGACCCTAAGGACTATATAGAAAAGGCATCGGAGATCTTAAAATTGGATAAGAAAATCATAGAGCTTTCTCTTAAAAGACTTTCTTTTTTATATCAAGGAATTTCAATAAAAAATGAGTTGATAAAGTACTTAGAATTTATATACGAAAAAAATCCCCAGACCATAGGAAATATTCCTGATGAGAAATTCTTTACTCTTTAAATTAATTTTTTGGATATCCTTTATTATTATATGGTACCTTATGGGGACTATCATAAACTCTAACCTTATTCTTCCCCCTCCCCATAAGGTACTTTATAAGGTTTTAGATCTTTTTAAACATAAAGATTTCTATAGCCATCTTTTTATAACCTTCATAAGATCAACATTAGGGCTTTTTATTGCTCTCTTTTCAGGTTTTCTTCTTGGATATATTAAGAATAAGTTTTTTTATAGTACTATAAGAAATATCATTGATATTTTTCAGAGCAATCCATTGATTGTATGGATCACCATAGCCCTTTTCTGGTTTGGTTTTGGGAATAAAACTATAATATTTACTGTATTTATAGTTCTCTTCCCCAATTTTTATCTTGTTACTTATAATGCTATAAATAATATTCCTAAGGAATACCTTGAACTTTTTAAAATATATCCCATAAGTAGAAAAAATTACTTAATAAAATTTTTAATCCCATACCTTAAGCCTTTTATACTTCCTAACCTTGCAAATTCAATAATTTCCTCTTTAAAAATAACCGCAATGGCAGAGTTTTTATCAGGAGAAAGTGGAATTGGGTTTCTTTTAAGCTATGCAAAGGCCTTTCTAAATATTGAAGAGGTTTATGCTTACGCAGTGATTTTATTTATCTTAAGCAAAATTCTTGAACTAATATTTATAAAATCTGGGATTTTAAAAGGAGACAAAAACTATGGTTTTTCTGAGGGTTAATAATATAAAAAAGAGCTTTGATGAAAAGAAGGTCCTTGATGGTGTCTTTATGGAGGTTTACAAAGGAGAAAGAGTAATAATAAAGGGACCAAATGGTGTAGGAAAAACCACACTACTTAAAATTATTGCAGGAATTATTCTTCCCGATGAAGGAAGTATTGACTTTTTGGTAAAGCCTCAGATATCTTTTCAATTTCAAAATGTAGTCTTCTTTCCATGGCTCTCCATGATGGAAAATTTAGAACTTTTTGTCAGAGACAAAGAAATATTAAAAAATTTAATAGAATATTTTTCCCTAAGAGATTTTTTTCACCTCTACCCCTCAGAAATTAGTGGGGGATATCAACAAATTTTTTCCTTTGTAAGAGCCCTCTCTATACCCCACAATTTGCTTATCTTAGACGAGCCTTTTAAATCTCTCGATCCAGAGAGAAAAAAAAGAGTAAAGGAAGTTTTAAAAGATCACCTAAAAGATAGAAAAATAACCCTCCTGATGGTAAGCCACCAGGAGGAAGAAGAGAGAGAAATTGCAGATCGAATTTTTAACCTTGCTTAGATTGAGTATTTTTTACCTCAAGCATATGCTTTAAAGAAAGAAGCCCTAAGGTAATGTCCTCATTCCTTACTATTACATATTCAGGGACACTTATCAAGGCAGGAGCAAAATTCCATATGGCTTTTATCCCATTTTCCACAAGGAGGTTTGCTACCTCTTGTGCTGATTCCTTAGGCACACATATTGCTCCAATCTCCACATTAAATCTTTTTATGACCCTTTCCAAATATTCCATTGGCAAAACCACAAGATCGCCAACTTTTTTACCAATTTTTGCGGGATCTTTATCAAATATTCCCACTATTTCAATATTGTAATTAGAAAAGCCAGGATAATTGGTAAGAGCAGTACCTAAGTTTCCTGCCCCAACTATTATTACCTTGACTTTTTTGTCCAACCCAAAGAGTCTATTAAGCTCATCCAAGAGACTTTTGACGTGATATCCCACCTTTGGTTTTCCTTTATACTCAAGATATGATAGGTCTTTTCTTACCTGCTCTGGAGGAATGCCAAGTCTTCCCCCAATCTCTTCCGACGATATGTATTCTTCTTTCTCCTCAGAGAGAAGTCTATGATAAAGCTTAAGCCTTTCAAGAGTTGCCTTAGGAAACATCAGATACTCCTTCCTGTTTTCTCCTGACATACTCCCTCAACATCTCCTTTACTTTATTAGTATCAGCCCCACTTATAAGTATATCATCTATGAGTACATTAGGAGCATTACTACAATTTTCAGTACAAAAAGTACCTACTACTTCTATATTTTTAGCCCATTCTTCCTTTCTTACAATTTCAATAAGATCAGAAAGAATTTTATAAGAACCCTTGAGATAACAGGATGTTCCAAGACATACTCTTACTTTAACCTTCTCTTCTTCTGGAATAGGAAGTGGGAGAATTTCTATATCTTGTTCTGGAACTCTCCTTTTGGGAGAGTAGGATGTATGAAGGATTTCATGAGTTTTGTGACTTAAAGGATGCTCTAAATATTTTTCATAAAGCTCCATAAGATATGGATTTTCTTGAGGCGATGCTATAGGATTTATATTTACCATATCAGAAAGTATCTTTGCTCTCTTTTGCCTTATTTTGCTGTCATTAGGATAAGGTTGTCCACCTCCCCCAATACAACCAAAACTACATGCCATAACCTCTATTATATCCACATCAAGTATCCCTTCCTTTATATCCTTTAAAACTCTTTTTGCCTTACCCAAGCTATGTACAGCCATAGCTTTTATATTTCTTCCATCGGCGAGTTCCACATTAAAGAGCCTTATCCCCTTATCTATCTCTTCCTCTTTCACATTTTTAACCTTTACTTTGTGATTTATTACTGCAAGAACTGTCCCAAGAACTCCTCCTGTCTTTCCAAAATCAAGTCCTCCTTGAGAGTAAAGGTTAAAGGGTTTGTCAAAGGGCTCAGGCTTTGTAGAGGATATATCAATACCACTTGCCTTAATCATTTGGGCAAGCTCTTTAGTAGTAATTACTAAGTCAACTACCCCTTTATGTTCTTCCCTTTCAGCCTCAAACTTTTTAGCAGTACAAGGCATTATGGATACTAAATAAATATCCTCTTTGGAAACTCCTATTTCCTTAGAATAAATCTCTTTTATGACACTTCCCATAGCCTGTTGGGGCGATCTTACCGTGGATAGATTATCAATATATGAAGGATAAAATTCCTCCACATATTTAACCCATGCAGGACAACAAGAAGTAAACTGAGGAAGTTTTTCTCCTTTTTCTAATCTATTAAGAAACTCATGAGCCTCTTCATAAGCCACAAGATCCGCCCCAAAAGGTACTTCAAAGACTTTTGAAAATCCAAGCATTTTTAAGAAAGTATTTAACCTTCCTGCAATAAAAAGATCGGACTCTAACTTAAACTCTTCCTGAATAGCAGATCTTACCGCTGGCGCAATCATTCCTATGACTACTTTTTTCTTACTCTTTAAAACCTTATAAAGCTTATCAACATCATTTCTTATAGATAAAGCTCCTGTGGGACAATAAGCAACACACTGCCCACAATATACACACTCCACCTCAGAAAGGCTATGCCCAAAGGCAGGAGTAACCTTTGATAGAAAACCCCTTCCTGCTATATCTATGGCAGCAACTCCTTGAACCTCTTCACAAACCCTAACACAATCACCACATAAGATACATTTTGTATTATCCCTTACTATAGGCGACTTATTGTCCATTCCACCATCTTTGAGAATATTATCAAATCTTATCTTTCTTATACCAAAAGCCTCTGCATATTCCTGCAATTTGCAGCTGCCATTCCTCTCACAGGTGGTACAATCTCTATTATGAGAGGCAAGAAGAAGTTCAAGAATTCCTTTTCTTATTTCATATATCTCAGGAGTATTTGTTCTAACAACCATTCCTTCATAAGGCTTTAGATTACAAGAGGTAACTATACTTTTTCCATCCACTTCTACGAGGCATAACCTACAAGCCCCGTAAACTGATGTCTCCGAAAGATAACATAGATTTGGTATTTCAATACCTACATTTTTTAAAGCCTCAAGAAGATTTCTTTCATCATCTTTTATTATTACTTCTTTTCCATCCACAAATATCTTCATAACTATCTTCCTCCTTACCTAATTTCAATGGCTTTAAATTTACATTTTTCAACACAAACTCCACATTTAGCACACTTTTCTTGGTCAATCACATAAGGTTTTCCTCTTTCACCAGAGATGGCATTTTGAGGACAGAATCTCGCACAAAGCCCACATCCTTTACAAAGCTCAGGATTTATAACATATCTCTTAAAGGCAGTGCACATTCCACTAGGACATATCCCTTCGATGTGAGCAATATATTCATCTCTAAACAGTCTTAATGTACTTAATATAGGATTTGGAGCTGTTTGCCCGAGCCCACAAGCAGAAGCAGTTTTTATAAGACCTGCAAGAAATTCCAGGTTCTCTAAATCCTCATAGGTTCCTTTGCCTTGTGTGAATCTCTCAAGGATACGATAAGCTTGCATCAAACCCTCACGACATGGAATACACTTACCACAGGATTCTCTCTTGGTAAAATCAAGGAAAAATCTTGCCACCTCAACCATACAGGCTTTCTTTGATAGAACCACAATACCTCCAGAACCTACCATAGCTCCAGCAGATTTTAAAGAGTCATAATCCAAAGGCAAATCAAGAAAAGCTTCCGAAAGACATGCCCCTGAAGGTCCACCTATTTGCACTGCTTTAAACTCATTGTCTCCAGTAAGACCCCCACATATCTCATACACAATCTGTCTTAAGGTAGTCCCAAACTCCACTTCTATTATTCCAGTAAGTTTTACTGGACCTGTCACTGAGAACATCTTAGTGCCAGGAGAGTTAGGAACTCCTCTTTTTCTATAATTTTCAGCCCCATCTCTTATGATCTTAGGTACATTGGCATAGGTCTCCACATTATTTATAAGGGTTGGATACCCCCAAAGACCTGCCTGAGCAGGATAGGGTGGACGAGGACGAGGAACTCCTCTTTTTCCCTCAATAGAGGCAAGAAGGGCGGTTTCTTCTCCGCATACAAAAGCTCCCGCTCCCTCTTTTATCTCTATATCAAAAGAAAAACCAGTTCCTAAAATATTTTCTCCTATAAGTCCTAATCTCTTTGCATCCTCTATAGCCTTTCGGAACATCTCTACCGCTACAGGATATTCCGCTCTAATATAGGCATAACCCTTTTGAGCCCCAATAGTATATGCTGCAATAAGCATCCCTTCTAATACTGCATGGGGATCCCTTTCTAAAAGAGTCCTATTCATAAAGGCTCCAGGATCTCCCTCATCTCCATTACATACCACAAATTTTTTATCTCCCCTACTGTTTTTGGTTATCTCCCACTTTACTCCTGTGGGAAATCCTGCTCCACCTCTTCCACGAAGTCCAGAATCTTTAATGGTTTTTATAACATTATCAGGATTTCCCTCTTTGAGGACTTTAATAAAGGATAGATATCCTCCTCTTCCCATGTAGTCATCAATACTATCGCATTCACACTTTCCTATATCCTCCATAATATAGAAGGATTGAACTTTATAGAATTTTGCATCCTCAAGCCTTTCTACTCTTTCACCTGTTGCAGGATCTGTAAAAAGAAGTCTTTCCACAGGTCTGCCTTTGAGTATTGTCTCCTCATAAATCTCCTTTACATCCTCAGGCTTTACCTCGGAGTAAAAATATCCATAAGGCATAACTATTACCCAAGGTCCTGAAGAGCATCTACCACAACACCCTGTTTTTCTAACCCTTTCTTCCTTTTCTTCCAATTTCTGTAAATTAGCCTTTACATTATTTTCTTTAAAAATCCTCCTTAATTCTTCATAGACCTTTATTGATCCCTTTGCAGCACAACCCGTTCCCACACATACATAAACATTAAGATCTTCTAATTTCTTTTTTCTTTCAATCTTCTTTTCTTCAATATACCGAATAGCTTCATCCATACTCCTAAGCATTTTTCATCTCCCTTTCTTTTAAATTTTTCAAAATCTCTTTCACCTTTTCAGGAGTAAGATTTCCATAAACCTCTTCATTTATGACCATCACAGGAGCAAGGGCACAAGCACCAAGACATCCTACTTGATCTAAGCTAAACATCAAATCTTCTGTCACTTCCCCAGGTCCAATATTCAGTTCTTCCTTTATAGCTCCTATAAGGGACGTAGATCCTGCCATATGACATGCAGTTCCATCACAGACAAGAATGGTATATTTACCTTTTGGCTTTAAGGAAAATTGAGCATAGAAAGTAGCAACACCATAAATTTTGGCAGGAGGAATATCAAGAGCAACCCCAATATAGTTGATTACATCCTCTGGAATATAACGATATTCTTTTTGAATATCTAAAAGGATCTTTATTAAATTGTCTTTACGATACTCATGTTTTTTAAGAATCTCCTCTACTTTTGTAAAATTTCTTTTTAGCTTCACTTTTCTACCTCCTTTTAATAAGCTTCAATTTTCACAATCTTTCCTTTATTCTTCAAAATATCCATAATATCTTTAACGATCTTGAATTTGAGGGACATATCATAACTGAAAAGAGGGTTCTGATAAGCAGGGTTTATAGCTTTCCCTACTATAAAACATATCTCGTCGGATTTTTCTATGAGATCAATGATAAGACTTGCCCCATAACCTACCTTCTCTATCTGACCATCAAGATATCTAAAAACCTGGGTAAGAGTGATAATTCCCTCGGTTACTAAATCTACCCCCTCCATATATCCTACAGGAGGAGAATCTTCAGAGATGGTTTTTAAATCAAGAGAAACTTCACTTCCCATAATCCTCCCTACTATCTGAGCAGTAGTACCCCCACATATCACCTTCCTTCCAGGCATGTTTAAGAATTTATAAGCTACGTATTCATCAAGATTAGGATCGGAGGGTGGACCTACCATGATGTTTAACCTATTAAAGCTTCTAAAATACAAAACACATAAAAGAGCATCATCACCTTTTATCCCCTTATCTAACCTTTTTGCCTTTTCAATAAGGTAGTTCACAATCTCCTTAGGAGGAACTTTGTATCTTGTAAGATTGAAGATCTCTCTCTTTATATTTTCAATGCCTAATCCCAGAGGATAAAGTCTGGTGCCAAGACCAGCTTGGGAAACTCCATCGGTCATTACAAACAGAAGATCTCCATCTTGAGGAACAAAATAACTTTCTTTTATCTCTCTATCTTCTACTAATAGTCTTTTCTTTTCAAAATCTATAAATTCATTTTTCCTAAATAAAAGAACTACTGGAAATTCATATTCTGCTATATAGCAAGTGTTTTCTTTGGCTTTGAAAAGTACACTACAGAAATTAGCATAACTAATATCTCTTACTTTGCATTTTGGCAAAGTTGCAAGGACGCTTTTCATTACCTCATCCATGGGCATGTCATTGAAAAGCATAGTAGTAGTCATAGAAGCAGTAAGGGTAGAAAGAATACTTGCCTTTATCCCACTTCCAAGACCATCCGAAACGGTAACCACTACCTTATCTTCGCTTCTCTTAATTTTAATAGAATCACCACAAACTTCTTCTCCTTCTTTACTCTTAAAAGCAAAATTCACATCACAGGTGAGCATCCTCTTCCAACACCTTCCTAAATTGGGCAAAATGACTCTTGGTTTCTGCAATAGATTCTCCAAGAAGACTTGCAATCTCCTGAGCAAGAAGCATCTGGCGATTAATCAACTCTTCAATTCTTTCAGCGCTTTCCTTTTTCAATTTGTTAAGTTCATCTTCCCTCTTTTTCTCATTAGTAATATCAAGAAGGAGAGCCACCTTTCCGTTATCATCGGGGAGGTTAAATTTTTTTACAAAGAAGTAATATTCTTCATTATCTATATATATCTCCAAGGGATTTTTCCCTTCTTCAATCTCATCAATAATAAAACCCAGTAAAGCCTCTTTATTCAAGAAGAAGTCTTCTCCTGCTGGATTTAAATAGATGGGTTTTCCATCCTTATATATAATGACAATATTAGGGAACTCTTCAATTATGGCACTGCTTACCGAACTTACCTTATCAATAAGATAAGTAATACACATTTCTTTTTCTGCTTTTCCAAGAATAACTGCTATGGCTTTATCTCTACAACTTGGATAACCACAAGCCCCACAATTTAACTCCTTCTTAGGGTTATCCTTTCCCATCTCTCTTAAAACCTTTCTTATTCTCTCCTCTGGAATTTCAATAATTTTCTTCTGGGATGAAAAGTTTCTCTTTAAATCCAAGTTGATAAGTTCGGGCTTTATAATTTCCCCATTTATCTCCTTTAACTTCTCCATGTAGGAAAGAATCCTTTTTCTTTTCTCCAATATTCCTATATCCTTTCTTATGGCTGGACCATTTATACATCCTCCAAAACAAGAGGAAGCTTCAATCACAAAACCCTCTCCATAGGAAGAGATATTTTCAAAAACTTTTATGATATTTTCTATCCCCTCAACTACAAGGTAGTTTTCCCAAGATCCATCAAGGGTTGAATTTATCCCGCCACTTACAGGATAAATTCTCCCTCTCTCAGGATATGGAGGAGTAGGTAAACTTTCCTCAAGTTCTGTTATATTGATCCCACTTCTCTCCATATATAAAGAGAGTTCTTCATAGGTTAAGACAAGGTCTACATAGTTTTCTCCATCTCGTTTTTTAGCTATACAAGGTCCCAAATAGATTACAGGGAAATCTCCAAAATATTTTTTCATAAAAAGAGCATGGGCATTCATGGGAGAAAGAAAGGGAATTAAATAAGGAATTACATCGGGATAATACTTCTCTGCAAGTTCAAAAACCACTGGACAAGCAGTAGTTATAACTGTCTTATTTTTACCCTGAATAAATTTTTTATAATAGTAAGAAACTATATCTGCCCCTACAGCCGTTTCCTGTACTACAGCAGCACCAAAGTTTTTCAAAAAAGTAATAACTTTAAAAGGCTCGTCAAAATGAGCAAAAAAAGATGGAGCAATGGATACTAAAAAGGGTTTACCTTTAAAGTTTTCTAATAAATGAGTGCTTTTTACATAAGTTCTTGCCTTTTGGGGACATACCTCTATACATACTCCACACAATACACATTCATCATCAATAACATAGGATTTACCTTTATTAAACATTATGGACTTAACGGGACAATTTCTAAGACATTTATAACAATACCGACAACTTATCTCCTGAGTTAAAATCAATTTTTTCATAATCTCTCCTCATATAGTTCTATTTTTAACGTTATATTTTTCACGATATATTCTAAAGATAAAAATCTACTTACTCAATTAAAATTTTGTTAAAATAAGATTGAAGAAAGTTTAAAAACGTAATATACTTTAAAAGGGTAAACCTAAAAAGGGAGGTGAATTAACAAAAAGGGTATTTTTATTTAATTTTTTATGATGTTTTGTAACTAATTTCAAAAAAATTTCATAAAAGGGGGTTTATTTATGAAAAAATTTTATCTTCTTTTATTATTAATTAGTTTCATTATTTTTATCGCAGGATATGCAAGTGCTACTCAAGTATCTCAAAAAGAAACTACCTCTGGTGTAGTTGAAGTAACCACTCCTGAAGGAAAAGCCCAGGTTATTAATGTTACTAAACTGGGAGTTTTTACTGAAAATTTGATGTTTTCCGCACCTTCTAACTGGTATATTGTGATTCAGGGTACAGCAGAGGTTGAAGAATATGGGGCTAAAAATGGAGCTTTTTATGTTAAAATTAAAAATCCTGGAGATGCCTTCTGGCATATACAGTTTGGAACCCATGTACCTATCCCTGCAGGAAAGAAATACAAAATCACCTTTGAAGCAAAAGCAGATGCAGCAAGAGACCTACAAGTTAGAGTAATTCAAGATCAAACTTGGGAAATTGTGGAAAGCAAGGTTTTTGATTTAACTACCGAAATGCAAAAGTTTGAATGGGAATTTACTCCTAAGAAAGATGGACATATTGTAGTGTTTGATATGGGGAAAGTTAGTGAGAAAAGTATTGCAACTACCATTTATCTTGCCAATGTGGAGTTAGTAGAAGAGTAAAATAAGAGGGGGGGGAAGTTATTAGGCTTCCCCCTTTTTTAAGAATTTATTCTAAAATTTCATCTATTCTCTTTAATTCTTCTTCAGAGAATTTTAAGATGGAAATTGCCTTGACATTTTCCTCTATCTGCTCGGGTTTGCTTGCCCCAATAATTACTGAAGAGACCACATTATTTCTTAAAATCCAAGATATGGCAAGTTGAGCTACACTTTGTCCTCTTTCCTTTGCTATTTGGGAAAGTTTTCTAACCTTTTCAATTTTCTCAGGAGTTATATCGCTCTCCTTTAAGAAAATTCCAGATCTTTTTACCCGAGAATCTTCAGGAATTCCGTTAAGATACTTTTCTGTAAGAAGCCCTTGAGCAAGGGGAGAAAATATGGTAGCTCCTATACCCAGCTCTTCCATAACACCGAAAAGTTTTTCTTCTGGTTTTCTAAAAAACATGTTATACAAAATTTGATTTACAATAAGCCTTACTCCCATTTTAGATAAAGTTTCATAAGCAAGTTTTGTCTCTTCAGGTCCATAATTAGAAATTCCTACATAGAGAGCTTTTCCTTGTCTTACAATTTGGTAAAGGGCTTCCATGGTTTCCTCAATAGGAGTTTCAGGATCTGGTCTATGATGATAAAAAATATCTACATAATCAAGTCCCATCCTTTTAAGGCTCTGCTCAAGGCTTGCTATCAAGTATTTTTTACTACCAAAATCTCCATAGGGTCCATCCCACATTTTATATCCTGCCTTTGTAGAGATCACAATTTCATCCCTATAGGGCTTTAAGTCAAACTTTAAAATCCTCCCAAAGTTCTCTTCAGCAGATCCAGGTGGTGGGCCATAGTTATTTGCAAGATCAAAATGAGTAATTCCTAAATCAAAAGCTTTTCTTACCATATTTCTCATATTCTCAAAGGAGTCATTATATCCAAAATTATGCCAAAAACCCAAGGATATGGCAGGAAGCTTAAGACCACTCTTCCCACACCGCCTATAAATCATAACCTCATACCTTTTAGAATCTGCAACATAAATCATTTTTAAAAGCCTCCTTTTACTCTCTTATGGCTACACTAACATCTTCAAAAATAGCCGATGGAAAAACTCCCATATTAGCCATATAAGTTTTATTTTCAAGACTTAACACATTTCTCATAACCTCATAAATATTTCCAGCTACCATTGCATCTTTTACATGTCCCAAAATTTCTCCATTTTCTACATATAAACCTGGAGAAAGCCCAATGGAAAAATCTCCATTAGGAATATTTCCGCTATGAGCACCAAGAGCTTGTGCTACTATTATCCCTTTATCCATAGACTTAATCATCTCATAAAAATCTTTATCTCCTGGCTTCATATGAAGATGCTCAAGGGATGGTGTAGGTCTTACCCTAATAATTTCGCCACCCCAATCAGAGACTTTATATCCATTTCCTGTAGATCCAACTCCCATCTTGCTCCCATAATAAAGGTCATAGTAAAAATTCTTTAAAACTCCATTTTCTACTATAGGAAGAATTTTGCTTTCTACTCCTTCATCATCAAAAGCCCTTGACCCAGGAATAGTATCATCAAAAGGATCATTGTATATGCTTATTGCTGGATCAAAAATTTGACTGCCTATCTTATCAATCAATGGAGTAGTCTTTTCGTACACATTTTTACCGTTAGTACCATAGACAAGTCTCCATATCAGTACATACATGGTGTTAGGAAGAAACATTACTTTCATCTTTCCGCTCTTTGGCTTTACCTCTTTTCTGGAACTGTTATAAAGAAAGATAATATAATCAAAATCTTCCTTTGAAAACTCCTTGAATTTTTTATCCGCAACCACTCTTGTAATTGAAGAATAAGATCCAGGATACATTGCTGCTGCATAGCACATATAAAAGGAATTTTTAGTGCTATAATCTACCCCATTGCTATTTATTATTCTTATCTCCGAAACTGACTTTACTAAACCCACATTAACTTGAGTATTTGTAGCCTGAGATAATATATCAGAGATTCTTTGACCTTCTTCCACCATCTTGGTATTAGTGAGATTTTCTATTTCGAGATCATAAGTATTAAGGGTTTTCAATTCTTTTCCTATAGGAAAAGAAAACTCTATCTTTATATCCCCTTTTAATGAGTCAATAGCATTCTTAACAAATCCTTCAGGATCAAGAAGATTCTTAGTATAAGAAAAACCCAACTTTCCATCTTTAATTATCCTCAAAGATATCCCTGATTGAATTGAGGTTTCAATATCTTTTAACACTCCATTTTCAAAGGAAACTCCTGAGGAGAAATTATTAACTTGATATATCTCAACCTCATCAGCATACTTTTTTCCTATTTCAACTAACTTTTCAAGCATTACTTAACACCTCCTATCACCACATTCTTAACCAATATATGTGGTCCTCCATGACAAGACCTTATATTAAGCTGTCCTTTACCACATCCCCCCACCTCTGAAAGCTCAAAGTCCCTCCCTATAGCCACAATATCCATTAAAGTTTTATAAAGATTACCTGAAATATTTATATCCCTAAGCATCTTTACTATCTTTCCATTTTTCACCTCAAAGGCATATTGAGCTCCAAAGGTAAAGTTTTCACCAGATGTTTGTCCCCCTTTTGCATCTAATATGTAAAGGCCATCTCCAAGAAGATCTAAAAGCTCTTCAAAAGACTTATCCTTAGGCTCAATGAATATATTTCCCATTCTTACAATAGGAGCATACCTATAATCTTCAGCCACACAATGACCAGTTATGGGTTCACCAAACTCCGCTGCAGTTCTTCTGGAGTGAAGTCTTCCAGAAAGTACCCCATCTTTTAATAAATAGGTTCTTCTTGCTCTCACCCCTTCATCATCATATTTATAAAATCCAAGTTGATTAGGTATAGTAGGATCGTCAATTATGGTTAAAATGTCACTGCCAAGTTTTGCCCCTATCTTCATTTTTTCTCTCATGGAGAGATTATCTTCTATCAAATCTGCCTCAGAAAAATGTCCAAAGGCTTCATGGGTAAAAACTCCCGTCATGTCGGGATTCAATATAACGTTATAAACTCCACCTTTTACTGGCTCAGCTTTTAAAAGATCAAGAACAATTTTAGTATTTTTTTCAAACTCCTCTTCTCTATTTCTTAACCTATAAAAGCCATCGCTTCCTCCAATCCCTACCCTTACGTTTTGCACCAAAGATCCATCTCTACTTATGATCATTCCCCTTATTCCAGTGGTTATTAAATCCTCCCTTATCTCTGTGCCTTCAGAACTTACAAAATACTTTTCCCTTATAACTTCTGTATACTGCATATTAGTAGTAATATTTTCAAACTTTAAAGGAATTTCGTTATAATGCATCAAAAGTTCAAGTTTCTCATCTATGGAGACTTTTCTTGGATCCTCCCTTAAAGAAGGAATGAAAGTATCTTTAATAACCTCTACTTCTGCAAGTTTAACCTTTTTCTTTGAATTTTTTGAAATCAATTCTGCATTTTCAAGACAAATCTTTATAGCCTTTTCGACATCTTCAACCTTAGTAAAGGCTATAGAGGAAAATCCACCGTTTTTAAGCACCCTTACCACAAATCCATCCCCTGTATTGGTGCCAAGCTGAAATATCTCTCTATTGTTTAGCACAATTTTAGTTTCACTCATTTTTTCATATCGGATATCTACATAATCAGCAGGAACTTTTGAAATGATCCCCCTTAAAACATCAAACATTCCCTTTTTAGCCTCCTTTCAGTATTTGTCCTAAGGATATTTTAAATTATATCAAACTAAAAGCTATACTATACCATGAGAGATTTTTCAAAGATCCAAGACAAAGTTGAGAAATTATCGTTGTCCTATTTATATTTTGGCTCTTTTAGCCTAGAATATGAACCTATAATGGGCATAAATATCTCAAATCACCTCTAAAACTTATTCAGAAACTTTTGAGATCTTAGGCTCAAACGATATTGTTCCTTAACTAAGAACAAATATGAATTGAATTCCTAAGAAAGAGCCATGACCTTTGATTAAAAGAAAACCTAGTTGAAAAAAGATCTTTAGTCTTCTTTTTAATCTCAAGTGATTTGCAAATTCCATTTTTTTAATCGAACTTTACAAGCATTTTGGGAACTAATATTTATTAAGTCATATTTCTTAAATGGATACACTCTTTTAGTTATGACTTTCTCCCCTTCGTTAATGAACATCTCTAAGGATGATTTATCCATAAAGAGTCTTAAATTTAATCTTGAACTCAAAGAATCAATAAGAAGTGATTGATTTTCATTATTATTGACACTATCTCTAATAGTCACAGTAAGTTCTAAGACTCCAAAGGAGTATTTGAAGGTTAACTTGATTAGGTCATTCCCAGAATCTTCCCTTGAAAGTAATTCTAAGTTCATCTCAGTGTTTACAAAAAACTCCGCAGTCATATCTAACTCAAAACAATTATCTTCGAGAGGAAGTCTTATATGTTCACCTTCTAAAACCCCTTCAAAAATTTGCTCGTTCTTTCTATATTTCTCAATTTCTTTTATTGGTCTAAAAAACAATTTGTTTCCTTTTAAATAAATTTCTCTTGGCAAGATAAGGGCTCCAGCCCAATTATGTCCAAGTTTATGGGTAGGAAACTCTCTTTCCCATACATCCATCCAAGCAATCATTACTCTACAACCATTTTTTCCCAAAGTCGTTTGAGGAGCATAAAAATGAGTACCATAATCTATCAGATCACAGTATTCCAAATTAAAAACTCCTTTATTCCAATCTATTAATCCAGTACAATAACGAGTTTCACTCCTTACTACTTTATTATTTTCAATATACTGAATAGAGAAAATCAAAACATCTTTATTATCAATTGAAAAAAAATCGGGACATTCCAATATGTGTTCCCTATCTATATCGCTCTTAAATAAGATATTAACAAAATTCCAGTCAATAAGATTATGAGATTCATAGAATAAAATTTGTCCTTTCCCATTTAAATCCTTAGACGCAACAAGCACATAATATTTATCTCCTCTTTTAAAAACCTTAGGATCCCTAAAGTCCTTTTTACTTGCTCCCCCTGGAATCTTGTCAAGACCTATTACAGGATTCCCTTCATACTTGATAAAATTTATAGTATCAGTAGACCATGCTAAACATTGAGTTTGCATATATTCTTCGTCACTCTTCTTGACATGTCCTGTATACAGGATATATATTTTCCCGTCCTTTTCAATAGCACTCCCCGAAAAACATCCATCTTTATCATATTCCGAATCCGGAGCCAAAGCTATGGGTAAATATTGCCATTTAACCAAATCCTCACTTATTGCATGTCCCCAATAAGTTGGTCCCCAACAAGAATTGAAGGGATTATGTTGATAAAAACAATGATAAATCCCATTAAAATATATAAATCCATTTGGATCATTAATCCATCCATATTCTCCCATCAGGTGATATACAAGTCTATATTTAGGATTTACATATTTCTTATGCTCCTTAACAAAAAGATTTGCCTTCTCCAATTGAGAATAAGCATTTTTCTTGTCAACTTTTTTAAAACTTCTTTCAAAAGCCATGTTATTTTATCGCTCCTTTCATTATACCAGCTATTATATATTTTTGCAATAATAAATATATAATAATTATTGGAATTATAGCTAACATAAGCGCAGCCATAGCTAAACCATAATCTGTATTATAGGTTCCATAAAAATAAAAAGTAGAAAGCTGCAGTGTTCTTTTCTCAGCAGATATCAATACAAGACTTGGTAATAAAAAATCGTTCCATATCCATAAACTATCAAGTATTACAATAGTATAAGTAACCGGCTTCAATAAAGGAAAAACTATTTTCCAAAAGGTTTGAAACTCACTAGCTCCGTCAACTAACGCTGCCTCCTCTAATTCATAAGGTATCCCTTTAATAAATCCATGATACATAAAAACCGCAAAAGAAGTACCAAAGCCTAAGTACATATAAATTAAAGTCCACTTGTTATTAAGTAGGTTAAGTGATCCATATATTTTAACAAGAGGAATCATTATGGACTGAAACGGGATTATCATAGAAGCAATCATCATAGAAAATACAATTTTATTTATACTCCAATTCTTACGAACAAATATATACGCAGCCATAGAGGAAAAAATAACAATTAAGGTGATGCTAAAAGATGTAATTATCAAGGTATTTAAGAAGGCATTCCAATACTTCATTTTGATTGCAGCACTAATATAATTTGCAAAAGAAAAACTCTCCGGTAATTTAAAGGGATTTAATATAATCTCAGAGGTTTGCTTAAATGAGTTAACAATAACCATTAGAAAAGGAGACATATAAAATATTGCTATAGTTAGAATAGCTGCGAATTTCAAAAAATTTGTTAACTTTTGGACAATATTCATCTATATCTCCACCTCAGCCTTCTTACTGAAATAAACTTGAATCATGGTTATTAAAGCTACAGTAATAAATAAAATAAGTGCTTTTGCTTGACCTATAGCATACCTTTGATATAAAAAAGCCTCATTATAGACATGCATCGATACAAGCTCAGTACTTTTAAAGGGACCTCCCCTAGTTAAAGCAAGATTTAAATCATATACCATAAAACTCCTTTGTAAAGTTAAAAATATTGTAACTGTAAACGACGGAACCATAAGGGGTAAGATAATTCTTACTAACTTATGCCACTTTCCAGCACCATCAATGGTAGCAGCTTCTAATAAATCTTGAGGTATACTAACAAACCCTGCTATGTAGATCATCATCATATACCCCACATATTGCCACACAGTAACTGTTACCAATGCCCAGAATGCTTTTTGAGGTGTAGCAAGCCATGAATCATAAAAAAGAGGAATATTTAGTTTATACCCTATATAAGGAAATGCACTATTGAATATAAACTGCCAGATAAAGCCTAATATAATTCCACCTATAAGGTTTGGAGTAAAAAAGGCAACCCTAAAAAAATTCTGTCCTTTAATCCCACTTGTCAGTATATAAGCTAAAAAGAAAGCTATAAGATTAGTAAATACCATAGTATAAAATACATACTTAAAGGTCTTTAAAAACGATTCTCTAAAAGCAGAGTCAGAAATTGCCTTCACATAATTAGATAAGCCAACAAACTTACTTAAAAACTGGTTCACAGTTTCAACAGCATTAAAATCGGTAAATGTTAGATAAACTCCATATATAAACGGTAAAATTACTACTGTAAGAAAAGCTAATGTAGGTATACCGGCAAAGATTATATAAGTCCTAAGATTTCTAATATTTTTAGGTTTAATCATTCTTTCTTCCTCCCAAAAATATTCTTAGGGAGAGGATAGTTAAAATCTAAACTACCCTCTCCCCTGAGGACTACTTAAATTACTTAACTTTTCTCCAATAATCAGTTATTTCTTTGAAAAGCTGTTCTCTACTAATAACATTAGCTAAGTATTTTTGCATAGAAGCACCAACAGTAGGCCAATGATCTGGAGGCAATGTGACCAAAAATCTTAAAGTTCTTCCTTGATTCATATACTCAAATATTGATTTTGCAAGAGGATCGTTAGGAGTCAATTTTACATTTTTAAATGGAGTTATAACACTAAGTTTGTTAACCCAAGCATTCTGTCCGTTTTTATTATAAACAAGCCAGTTTAAAAATGTCCTAGCTGCTTCTTGTTGCTCTCTGCTATTCTGTTTCATATCTATTCCTATCACTTTAGTTACTCCTACAGGAATTTCTCTATTACCATAGTCATTAGGAATATTACTTACAAAAACAGGTAGGAAACCATATTGTACATTATTAGGATTAACCTCTTTAATTAACGGCCATGCCCAATTTCCCATAAACCAAAATGCAACCTTTCCAGTTGCTAAAAGCTGAGCCCCTTGTTCATAGGTTCCTGCAAGAGGTGACCTCTTTAGATAGTTGTATTTTTTCCACATATCCAAAGTATCTAATAAGCCATTCATCTTTCTGTTTTTACTCAAATCTATTTTCCCTGCTTTCAGATCTTCAATAAATTTATCAATCTTTTTAGGATCAGAAGATTGGGTAACATAACCTATAGTTAAAAAATGAGCCCCTAAAGACCAGTCTAAAGGTGATACCACAATAGGAGTTAAACCCTTCTCTTCTAATTTCTTAAATAAAGCTTCTAATTTGTTTCTTGTATCAATAGTTTTAGGATCAAATTTACCTATGACTTTTTCAATAGCCTGTTGATTATATATTAAGCCATACCCTTCAATAGTAAAAGGAAAAGCCATCACTTTCTTGTCAAAGGTTATATCATTCAAGGCTCCTTTTACTGCATCTTTTACCCACTCTTCATTAGACAAATCTAAGAAATTTTCTTTAAACTTAGGCACATCATTTACATCTATCATTGCAAGAGTAGGTGCATTACCTGATGCATACATTGTAGAAAGTTTTTCAAAAGGAGACTGGCCAACCCCAACAGGAATAATCTCTAAACTTATGTTAGGATAATCCTTAGAAAAATCCTTTGCTACTTCTTCCAAAGCAGCATTAATTTCCCCTTTTGTACTTAACAATGTAATCTTTACCTTTTCAGCTGCATTAAGACCTCCCAAATTCAAAAAGATAATAAAACTCAAAACTAAAATTAAACTTAAAACCTTCCTCAACTTCATTTATAAACACCTCCCCACTAGACTTATATTAAAATAAGAGAAGACTAAGTGGCTCTCGTCATTTAACCCCTCTAAATCACCTCCTTTTATGCTTAAAACAAACTTTTCTTACAAATAATTGTATGTCAACCGGTTAACATATAAATTCATTAAAAATCTACAGAATAAATTTTACAGTAAAAATTTTTATATGTCAACCGGTTAACAGAGAAAACAAAAAAAACTATGATTAGGTCGACTCCCTTTCAATCAAATCAATTGGAATAACATTGCTAACTTCTACATTATTTCCTTCTATTTTGTTAATAATTAAATCGATAGCCTTCTGAGCCATTTTATCTTTATATTGCCTCACAGTAGTTATGGAAGGTTTCATAATAGAAGCAATATTAACATCATCAAAACCAACAACCTTCAAACTCTCAGGAACCTTTTTTCCAAAATCTTCAGCAACTCTAATAACTACTGCTGCTATTAAATCGCTACTTGCAAAAACCCCATCAATCTCTGGATACTTCTTAAACAGTTGACTAACAATGTCTTTATATTCGTTTATGTCAAATTTGTTTAATCTGGTCTCTACCACTACATGTTTTACACTCCTTTGAGAAACTACATGCATAAATCCATAATACCTATCATTGGCAGGAGTATTTAATTGTAAAGGCCCACTAATATGTGCCAAAAATCTGCATCCTTTTTCTATTAAAAGATTTGTAGCCATAACAGCGCCTCTATAGTTATCAGAGGTAACATAAGGTATATCTTCTGACAAAAATCTGTCCAAAGCAACTATAGGTAAATTAACCTTTTTATAATCTTCCACATCTAAAGTATGACTTCCCATGATTATTCCATCTACTTGGTGTCTTTTCAACATATTGATATATTCTTTTTCTTTTTTTTCATCTAAATATGAATTACAAAGTAGGATTTTATACCCTCTTAAGTAAGCATAATACTCTATGTATTTTGCAACTTCACCAAAAAAAGGATGAGAAACATCAGGTATTATCAAGCCAATAAAATATGATCGCTTTCTATATAACGCCCTTGCAAGCTCATTAGGCTGATAATTAAGTTCTTCCATAGCCTTGTAAACTTTTTTTCTTGTCTCTTCACTTATATAACCCCTATTATTTAATACTCTTGAAACAGTTGTCACTGTTACTCCCGCACGTTTTGCTACATCCCTGATACTTGCCATTTAGAAACCTCCTATTGTTTAGGTTACTTGTTATTATTTTATATATTGAATCTTAAAATTTTGCAACAAAAATCAAGACCTAACCTGTAACCATTCTTATATTTCTTCAACATTAGGACTAATCTAAGGAATCTCATTAGCTCTTAACAAGAAGGAGTAAAGACATATTAGTTACCTCCTATGGGAACTGCAAAGGAAAGAACTCCCTATTTATGATGAGGCATCCTTTTTTAATACTGATTACAGGTCGGATTTTGAGAGAGTTACCACATAAGTAGAAAGATTAGTACAATTTTCTTAATCTTTTTATTCAAGAGTAAGACCAAATTTTTCAGGATTTTCCAGTAGATCTTTAATATATTTCAAATATTCGTCAAAATCGTTTAAATTATTTTGAATTATATAATACAACTCCTCTATTGAAACTTCAGCATAAAAATGGACAAGTCTATTTCTATATCCTGCCATTTTCACAAGTACTTCTTTTGCAAATTTTCCTGGAATAATGCCATACTCCCCCAATTTTAAAGCAATATCTTTATAAGTAGAAACTCTTATTCCTGGAATTCTTGATAGAATATGGTTGCCAATATCAAAAACCGCTTCTAATGCCCTCCTTAAATAATGTTCGGCAATAGCAAAATTTTCTCCACTTTTAAACTCCTCTAAGGAATAATCCTTAAATCTCAAAAGTTTCTCTTTTCCTTTCTCTATTTCCCTTATTCTTGAAAGAATTACTTCTTTATTTAAAGGAATAATCATTTTAACCTTTTTAGCAAAATTTTATCCTGTTCATCCATTAAGGGCTTAAAATCTATATACTCTTTTACTACTCTTTCCTTATAGTTTGTCAGAAAGTCTTTAGATATGCTATATAAAATTTCTCCTGAATTAACAACTTCAAATTTCAATGTTAAAGGTACTTTATCCAGAAAGACTATATCTATCTCTTTTTTGGGAAAGAGGGTAGAAAAAATTCCATAAAGAGTATTGTAAATTTCCAATGATAATCTAACATCTTCTAATACAGAAGGATCTATAAATACAACTCCTATATCTATATCGCTATGTTCCTTTGCTATTCCTAAAACTGTAGATCCAAAAAGATATATTATACCTATGTTCAATTCTTTTAACTTCTTTTTTATATCTATAGGAAGGTCCATAAAGTCATATCCATTAGTCTATAAAACTTTTTAGAGAATATCACATATTTAATCTATTTTTCCACTTTTCTCTGCTGAAATAACTACAAAACTTCCTTCCCCAAAACCCTCCTTAGGTTCTTCTATCTCTTTTATCTCCTCTAAAGGCTTGAAAAGAGTTTGATAAAAAACAAAATCCCTGAAATCATGCCTTTTCAATAAGTCTACCACTTCATCTACAGAAAAGAAAGTAGCATATTTATAAAATTTATGTCCTTCTTTTTTCTTTTCTAAATAAAGTTTTCCCAAGGAACTATTTTTGTCTATTATCCCTATAATTATTTTCCCACCATCTTTCAAAACCCTTTTTGATTCCTTTATTACATTATCAGGGTTTTCTACAAAACACAATGTAATAATCAGAGCCACATAATCAAATTCTTTATCAGAAAAAGGTAAGCTCTCCCCCCTCCCCACAAAACCCTTTATTCCCCTCTCTTTAGCAATTGAAAGCATCTTTTCAGATGGATCTATACCGTATTCAATACCAAGCTCTTTTGCAAATCTTCCTGTACCAACACCTATCTCTAAACCCTTTTTGCCTTTTGGAATTACCTTCCTTAGGGCTTCTACCTCTGAAAGGTAGACCCACCTATTTTCTTCATACCACCAATCATATTCTTTAAAATATTTGTTAAAAATCTCCATATTGGATTATATTTTACCATTTAAAAATTTCTTATCAATAACCTTTATTTTGCAAAAACTCTACCTATCTGGTAAAAAAGTACACTTATAGTCCATCCTACCAAAATGCTGTAAAATACAGAAAATAGAGCCCATTTCCAATTGGTTTCCCTCTTAATTACTCCAATAGTAGCCAAACATGGCATATAAAGCAGTGACATTATCATAAAAGAGTAAGCAGAAAGAGGAGTAAAAAGATTTTGTAAAGTCTTCGCAAGATTTTCTTCTCCCCCAAATAAGGTACCTAAGGTTCCTATCACCACTTCCTTAGCCAAAATTCCAAAAAGCAAAGCTACTGCTATTTGCCAATAGGGAAATCCTGCAGGTCCTAAAAGAGGAGCTATTATTTTCCCTAATCTTCCAATAATACTTTCTTCACTACCGTATTCAGATGAAAAAGGTACACTTGCTAAGAACCAAATCAATACAACTCCAAGGAAAATTATAGTTCCGGCTTTTTTTAAGAATTCCCTACTCCTCTCCCAAGCATGAATCCATACCCCTTTTAAGGTAGGAAGCCTATAAGGAGGAAGTTCCATAATTAACGGTGAAATAGGACCTTTAAGAGAAGGAATGATAGTTCTAAAGATCTTTGCTGAGAAAATAGCAACAAAAATCCCTAAAGCATATAAAGATAGTATGATTAGACCTTGATTTTTCTCAAAGAATATTCCTGTAAAAAGAACATATATAGGCAACCTTGCAGTACAAGACATGAAGGGATTTATAAGAATTGTTAATATTCTATCCCTTTCCTCAGGAATAGTTCTTGTAGACATAATAGCAGGAACATTACAGCCAAATCCTAAAATCATAGGTATAAAAGATCTCCCAGGAAGCCCTATAGTATACATAGCTTTATCCACCACAAAAGCAGCTCTTGCCATGTATCCCACATCTTCTAAGAATGAGAGAAATAGAAATAGAACTAAAATATTCGGTAGAAAAACAATCACAGACCCTAATCCACCAATTATACCGTCTTTTATAAAAGATATTAATGGAACAGGAGCATTAATAGAGGTAAGATAATTTTCAAGAATTCCTCCTAAACCACTAAAGAAAGAATCTATATAATCTGAGAAGAAGCCTCCAATTCTAAAAGTTAGTTCAAAGGTTATCCACATAAACAAAGCAAAAATAGGAATGCCTAAATACTTATTAATAACAATCTTATCTATTTTATCTGAAATAGAAAGTTTTTCCTCTATAGGTGCAATTCTTTGAGTATATTTTCTTACAATAGCATCAATATAACCATATCTTTTTTCAATAATTGCTGTCTCCAAATCATATCCAAATTTTTGTTCGAATGTTAAAGCCTCTTTTTCTGCTAATTCTACTATTTCTTCATATCCCAAACTTCTTAGCTCTTCTTTGAAAATAGGATCTCCTTCTAAGAGCTTCAAAGCTAAAAATCTTTTATCATAAGGTAAAGAATAACCAGAAAGCTTATCCTCTAATTTTCTTATGGCTTCTTCAATATCTCCATAGTTAATTCTAAAGGGAGCTACCTCCCTATCTTTTGCCTTTACAATTTCTTCTTTAAGTTCATTAATTCCAGTACCCTTTATCCCTGAAGTTATAACCACAGGAGCTCCTAAAGCTTTTTCCATTCCTTCTATATCTACCTTTATTTTTCCCTCTATTAAATCTCCCATATTTAAATCTAATATAGCATTAGCTCCCAACTCCCTTAAAAGAACAAAAAGATAAAGACTTCTTAGAAGATTTGTAGCGTCAGCCACACAAACTACCACATCAGGTTTCTCCTTAAGTATAAAGTCCCGAGCTATCCTTTCATCAATAGAAAAGGCAGTAAGGCTATAAGTTCCAGGAAGATCAGTAACTATCACCTCGTAGTCTCTATACCTAAAGGTACCATCCTTTCTTTCCACTGTAACTCCTGGCCAGTTTCCCACATGAGCATGCCCTCCTGTAAGGGCGTTAAAAATTGTAGATTTCCCACTATTAGGGTTCCCTGCTAAAGCAACTTTTATAACTTTTTTCTCCATAGAGATTTTCCTCCTTTTAAGCACAAATAATTTTAGAAGCTAAACCCTTTCCTAAGGCTATTCTTGAATTTCCCAAGGCAATAACTATAGGTCCTCCAGAATTTGAAATTACTTTTATCCTTACCCCTGGCAAAATCCCCATCTCTGCAAGTCTTTGAACAGCACCTTTTCCTCCACGTATGGCTATAACTTTTACTTCCTGTCCCTCTTTTACAAATGATAAAGCCATCATATCCTCTCCACTAAAATCTTTTCTGCTTCTTCTTTTCTTAAAGAAAGATGATATCCTAAAATTAAAATCTCTATAGGGTCTCCTAAGGGTGCTATCTTTTCCACCTTTACAATAGTGCCGGGAACAGCTCCCATAGAAAGAAGTCTACTAATTATTCCTCCACCCCCTCTAAGTTCTACAATTTTCCCTTCCTCGCCTACTTTTAAATCCTTTAGGGTTAAAGGCATGTCTTTTTCCTCCTTTCTGGATTTAATAAATCTTTCTGTAAACTCTGTAAGCTTTTCTAAAGACTTAGGAGATAAATCATGCTCTATTCTATGGCTATCTTGTAAAGCAGTGTTTTCATCTACCCCAAGTATTTCTGTAAAAAATCTAAAAAGTAATTTTCTTCTTCTATAAAGTTCCTGAGCAACCTCTATACCATAATCAGTAAGAGTAACATACCCATACTTTTCATGTTCAACCAAACCCATATCAGAAAGAATTTTTATAGCATTCACAACTGATGGGAGTTTTACTTTCTTAAGTCTTGCAATATCCTTTATTCTCACAATTCGAGATTGCAATTCATAAATAGAGAGAATATAATCTTCAAGACTTTCTGTAAGAAAAAGATTCATCTCTAACCTCTCCTCCTTTTCCACATATGCTTCTCAAGAGACATGTCTCACATGAAAAATCTTTTATATATTTCTGTACTTTTATATATTTCTGTAGTTCCTCTTTATCTAAACCTGTAATATCCTCTAAATCTTTTAAACTTAAAACACCTTTACTTTTAGCAAGATAAATTATTAATTCATACATCTTTTCACCTTCTAAATTAGTTTGAGCTAACATTATTAGCTTAAACTAATTATATATAAAAAATGAAAATAGTCAACATAAAAAATAAAAAACCCTCACCAAAGTCCCATTAAAAAGACTTTGGTGAGGGTCAAACTGGGAGGGTTCTACTAATCCTTTACTCTACTCCTTCAAATTGGTGATCCACATTTACTCCTTCAGGATCTTGATGCCCACCGTTTGGAAGATTGTCATCCTCAATCTCTTTTACTTCTTTTGCTTCTTCTACTTCTCCTTTTTCTATCTCTTGATCATCTTTTATTTCTTGATCGTTATCTACAGCTTTTTGTTGAGTCTGAATTGTGGTAGAGGTCTGAGTTAGTGTTGATGTTTGAGCATATACCTTTTGTTTTGTTATATTGGATACTCCAAAAACTACCACTAAGGTAAGAATAGCCACTCCTAAAAAGATAAGTAATTTTTTCATTTTTTCACCTCCTTTCCGTTCAATTTCAAGAAAGATTATAGGAAAGGAGGATGAAGACAAAATGAAGATAAAATGAATTTTAGATGAAGATTCAGATTAAATAGGAAGAAGTATTTTAAAAATAGTGCCTTCTCCTAATTTGCTCTCTACTATAATCTTTCCATTATATTTGTCAACAATACCTTTAACTATAGATAATCCTAATCCTGTCCCCTGTATCTGAGAAGAACGGGATTTATCTACTCTATAAAATCTATTAAATATAAGAGGAATCTCATCCTTAGGTATTCCTATTCCTGTATCTTCAATTTCTAATACTAAATATTTATTATCTTTTATAAACCTTACCTTTACTTTTCCTTTATATTTATTGTAATCAATGGCGTTTTTTATAAGATTAAAAAGAATCCTTCGAATCTCTTCAGGATTTCCTAATATATAAAGATCCTCCGAAGTTTGTAACTCTATATCTATTTCTTTCTTTTTAGCATAGGGAGTCATTAGTTTTATTACTTTTTCTGATATATCTTTGATAGAAATTCTTTCAAGATTAGAATCGACTTCATTGATTTCTAACCTAAAAATGTACAAAAGATCTTCAGCCAACTTAGTAAGTCTTTCTACCTCTTCTAAGTTACTCTGTAAAACAGACAATAATTGTTTTTTATTTATTTTAGGATCTTTTAAACTAACTTCTAACTCAGTTTTCATAATAGCAAGAGGAGTCCTTAATTCATGTGCTACATCAGATATAAACTTTCTTTCCCTTTCCATATTTTCTTTTATAGGCTTTAAAGTAATTCCTGAAAGAATAAAGCTAACAATTCCAACTAATCCTAAAGTAATTCCACTTACCATTACTATTTGAATTCTTAATCGTTCCAAGCTTCTTTGAGCCAAAACTAATTGCTCTTTGTCACTAATATCTCCCTCAAAATCTCCTTCTACCTCTCTAGAGTAATTGGTATAAAGCAAGTAACTAAAAAAGATAAGAATAAATAAAGTAATTATTATATAAACTAATGTCAACTTTATCCTTGATTTTATAAATATATTACTCCTTAATCCGATAACCCATTCCCCTAATGGTCTCAATAATATTTTCATCCCTTTTCCTTTCTAATTTTTTTCTCAAATTCTTTATATGAGCTTCTACTACATTACTAAGAGTATCAGATTCGTAGCCCCATACATGAGATATAATTTGTTCTTTACTTATAATCCTATTCACATTCCTCATAAGGTACTCCAAGATAGCAAATTCTTTGTTTGTTAGTAAGATCTCTATATCTCCCCTAAAAACTCTTTTAGAAACTGTATCTAAGGAAATATCTTTTACTTTTAAGACTGTAGGCATCAGATTCTTAGGTCTTCTAAGAAGAGCTCTAATCCGAGCTAACAATTCTTCATAAGAGAAAGGTTTTACTAAATAATCATCTGCCCCACTTTCAAGTCCTAAGATTTTATCCTCTACTTTATCTTTGGCAGTAAGCATTAATATAGGGGCTTGAAAATTTTTTGCTCTCAAATCTTTACATAAAGAAATGCCATCTATTTTAGGTAGCATAATGTCCAATATTACCAAATCATAACCTTCAAAATTATTTTCTATAATATATTTTGCCTCTTCGCCATCAAAAGCTAAATCTACTACATAACCCTCTTTTTCTAATCCCTTCTTAAGAGCTGTCCCTAACTTTTTCTCATCCTCAATTATTAATATTTTCATGTTAAAAATTATACTACACAAGAAATAAGAGAAAAATTTTCTCTTTAAGAGGAGAGGATACCTTTTATTCTTTATCATTGATTTTTAATTTTATAAAGATTATAATAGTTATAAGTCTAATTTAAGGGGGAAATAATATGAAAAAAAACTCATATTAATCTTCCTTTTAATCTCCCTTCTTTTAATGTCTTTTTCAGCTTCTGCTCAGCAAGGACTAACGTTACAAGATCTGCTACCTGAACCTAACAAAGTTCCTTCTTGGATAAAGCCTGGATTAGTTGCAGCTTATAAATTCCAGGGAGGATCAGGAGATCAAACATCAGCAGGTACTGGTCAAGGATATCAAATTTACGTTATAACCAATATTGAAAACAATATGGCTTATGGCATTGGCTTTGACATATTTATTGCAGCAGGATATCCCTCATATAGTTCCAGTATTAAACCCTTAAAAGGTGTTGTATATTTAGACCCTAAGGAAGTACAAGATGAGGTTAGAAAAGCTCAAGCTGCAGGATTTCCACAAGGAATGAGGCAAGAAACAGGAACTGCAGGAAATAACTTGTATTACTACCTTTTAGAATCTTCAGATAATCAATCCATGACTAGGTACTTTTTTGTTTACGACAAAAATGGTTTGATACAACAAGTAAGAATTTTAGAAAAATATGGAGATGGTTCTTCTACAGTAATAAACGTTGACCTATTAGGAGTGTACCAGACCTCATTACCCTCCATAAATACCATGCCTCCTGCTGTAAAAGCATCACCTAGTTATCAGCTCTACTCCTCAGTAAGTCTTTTTGGAGGAACAACAAGTCTTTCAAACCCTACTCCCTTTGGAACAACATCATATAGTTTAGCTAAAAGCACAGGTTCTATTCTCACCTTTTCAAGCCAAATGAATACTTCATATGGTTCTAAAGCATCTAAAAGCTATGGTAATCAATATGTAGGTCCTTTTTATATCCATCCTCAACTGCTTAAAACAAATTCTATTTTAAATATTCCCCAAATAGGATTTTCGTGGACTGTTGCAGGGAGAGGGCAATACGGAGGAATTTTAACCCAGGTGCAGTTTAGTGGATCCCCTATCGCTCAGTTTGAATATGATCCTAATTCTGGACTTTTAATAAGTTGTAATTTTCCTACAGGAGGTGGAATGTATTTCATCGCAGTCCTTTCAAGATAAAAGGATAACTAAATATATCCTTATGCTAACAAGTTATTAAGAGCCAATAACTTGTTAGCATAAGGATATTTCCTAAGTATATTCTTTGTTTAGCAAAGTAATCTCTAAGCTTTTCTAAAGTTTTCTCTTTCATTTAAAATTTTTATCATTTCCTCCCCTGAACAATGGTAAGGAATAATTTTATCGATGTTAAATTTTTGTAAGATATTTATTACTTTTTCTACTTTTGAGCTTGGTGCCTTATAAAGATGAAAGCCTCCCATAAGTAGTTTAATCTTTTTATTAAACTTTTTTATGGCATATTCTACTATATTTACGATTCCCCTATGAGCACACCCAGTGATAAGAATAATGCCGTCTCCTTCATCTATTATTAAGTTTATTTCTTCATCAAAAAAGTCCCTTAATTTTCTCCCTTCTTTTACTACATAAAAATGAGGATCTGGTTCTTCAAAATCATTTTGAAATGGGACGGATCCAAAAATATAAATGGAATCTGATATTTTTAATACTTCATCTTTAACTATTACAAATTCTAAAAAACTTTTTAAACTTTCCCAATCTACTCCAGTAAATCTTTCATCACTATACTTAGGTAAAAAAGCCTCTTCCCTAAGAAAAATCCTAAACCTCCTATGAGATTTAGAAAGATATTTTAGGCCCCCTGCATGGTCATAATGTCCATGACTTATAATTATATTTTCTACTTTTGATAGATCCTTTCCTAAAACTTCTGCATTTTTAATAAATACATCAGAGCTTCCTGTATCAAAAAGAATAGGGGACTCCCCCTCTCTCTCAATAAGCACTGAGAACCCATGCTCTGAAAAAAGAGGGGGAGATAGCCTATCATCACAAAGTACTGTAATCTTAGTCAAGAAGTTCTGATACATTAGTAAGTTCTCCTTTAAGATAAAGCTCTATTGCCTTATCCACATCAGTTTCATCGGTGACATATACCTCTATTCCTGCAGAAGTCAAATCATCATAAAGTCTTCTTCCCATTCCATGAGATATTACTACTTTACAATCTTTTAGGGCTTCTATTATTGCAGGATGAGTATATTTATGGTGCTCTGGATCATCATGGCTAAAGCCTCTTGCATGTCCTGTAAAAGTATTCAATCTATACTCTCTACTTTTTATCTCTCCATTTTCAATCTCAAAGATAACAAAACCTTTTGTTCTTCCAAAATGAGCAGAAATTTTCTTTCCATCATTAGACGCAACTGCAATCTTCATCTTCTCTACCTCCCTTTTAAAAAATTTTCAATTTTCTCCACAATCTCCATAAATACCTTTGATACTTCAGAATCTTTATGAGTGATAATAAATGGAATACCATTATCTCCGCTTTCTGCTACCCTTGGATCCAATGGGATTTTCCCAAGAAGCGGTACGTTTAAATCTTTTGCAATCTTTTCTCCTCCCCCCTTACTAAATATGTCAACCCTTGCTCCACAATGAGGACATACAAAACCACTCATATTCTCAATTATTCCAATAATAGGCATGTTTAATGCCTTTGCAAAATTTACAGCTCTCCTTACTACTTTCTGAGATAGATCTGATGGTATAGTGACGATTACCGCTCCACTTATATCAGGTATATCTTGTGCTATGCTTAATGGCTCATCACCTGTTCCAGGAGGAAGATCAATTATAAGATAGTCAAGGTCTCCCCAAATAATGCTTGATAAAAATTCTCTAATCAATGAAACCTTTAAAGGACCCCGCCATATTATTGGCGCTTCCTCATTTTCCACAAGAAAACCCGCAGATGCCACTTTAATTCCCATATTAGTTTCCGCAGGAAGTATCCCCTCATCAGCGTTATAAAGTCTTTCAGAAGTTAAATTTAAAAGTTTAGGTACACTATAACCTGTAATATCAGCATCAAGAAGTCCCACTTTGTATCCCCTTAAGGCAAAAGAGATAGCAAGATTTACTGCAACAGTACTTTTACCAACTCCACCTTTTCCACTCATTACCACAATCTTGTTCTTAATTTTGCTCATTCTTTCATTGATCTTCTCTTTTTGTTTTAAAATATCTTCATTTCTCATTCTTTTTTCTCCTCTCTTCTATCACCCTATGGTGTTCAGAACCCTCTCTAATTAAAGCAACACCACAATTGGGACATCTTTCATCTCGGCAAGGAATTCCAGGGGTATGAACTTTTTTATACCCACATTTAGGACATATGCAATAACCCTCAGGTCCTAATCCACTTCTATGTTCATGATGTTCATGATTATGAAATCCTCTCATTTTTGACCTCCTTTCCCAAAATGAGTCATAAAATACTCAACAAATAAACCTGAAAGCATAGCATATACAAAAACAAAGAGATTTAACAAAAGTACATATTTTATCCCAAGAAGAGTTATAGCAAAAGGTATCCAAGGAACTTTTATTGCCCAAGCACCTATTGTAGTTGCTATCACCCCTACTCTTGCTCCTTTATTTATCATCTCCCTGAAAAATGGAAAGAAGGCATAAGCAGGCCCTACCATTAAAGTTCCCCAGATAGCACCTATTAGCATACCTTTAAAGCCACTTTCCTTTGATAGGATATCCTGACGCAATAGGTCCCATCATTATAGCTCCTATTAAATCTCCTAAGAGAATCCCCTTTAACCCTGAAAAATTTAAAAGAAAATTTCTTACCGCCTCTTTAGAAAGAAAATTTTCTAAAAGACCTATTATTACAAATATGGCAAAAATTCTAATTGAATTTTGGATAAACATTCTTAGAGACTTTTTAAAAGTTTTTGTGAGTTTATTTCTATTTTTTTCCAAAGTAGACAATATATAAACTTAAGGTAAAACCAAATAATATAAAACCAGTTATCCAATTTTGCATATTATCTCCCCCTTTACTCTTCTCGTATAAGGTAAATATCTCCAACATCCATTTCTAAATCTTCTTTCTAATTCGAGGAGCGGGAAAAATCCCGCCCCATTTCTTACTTAATTTCATCTAAACGTCTCTTTATGTCTTCCAAATCCGCCTCAAGATCCTTCTTCCATTCTTCCAAAAGCTCTTTTTCCTCTTCCTTGGTAAGCCCATAAGGATAATAGCCAGCGCCTCTCCACCACCATCTACGACCTAAGTTCCAGTAAGACCATGGACACCAAGGAGCGCCATAACCACCAAAGCCCCATCCACGACCCCAACCACGGCCATACCACCATCTCATCTTTTTACACCTCCTTTCCTTCTGCAAATTCTAAAAATTTTTCAATTCTATCTCTCATATCTTTGATATATTCAATAATCTCATTTTTAACCCTTTCTCCCAATGGAGTGAGAAAATATACCCTTTTAGCAGGTCCTTCCCCTGTCTCCCAACGAGATCCAATAAGACCCTCCATCTCAAGCATTCTTAAAATCCTGTATCCTGTTCCCATTCCTGAAGGTCCTTTATAAAAACTAAACCCTGGAAAATATTTCTCCATCATATTTAAAAGTTCATACCCATGGAGCTCTTTCTTAGAAAGAGCAAAAAGAACAAAAGCCCTAAGCCAAAATCCAGGAGCAAATCCCATTCCTTTTCCCATTCCCAATCCACGTCCAAAACCTTTCAATCATTTCACCTCCATATATATGCTACATACATATATACACCTAAAAAATATATTTGTCAAGAGATTGTGTATAAATTTTTTTCAGCCTTTTTGCTCTAATACATTGAGTTATCTACTCTTTTTAAAGAGGTTTAAAAATGAATAAAAGAGAGTTAGAAATAGGCAATCAAATTATAAAGGGAAGAAAATACTTCTTTCTTTTCACCCTCTTGCATGGACTTCTGTATGCTCTAAACAAATGCTTTCTCTTGAAGAAAACTATAATAAGTTTTTAGAACTCAATACCATACCCGTGGGTATAAGTGTTGATCCTGTACCATCTAAAAAAGCATGGGCCGAAAACCTAAACTTAAAAAACCTAAAAATTTTCTCTGACTTTTGGCCCCATGGAAGGGTAGCAGAGCTATATAACATTTTCCGAGAGGAAGATGGATTTTCAGAAAGAGCAAACATAATAATAGACGAAAATGGCAAAATAGTTTTCTTCAAAATATATCCCATAAGGGAACTTCCTGATGTAAATGAGATATTAGAATTTCTTAGCAAGAACAAATAATGATCAAACAAAGTTCTTAACCTTGCTGATAAGATCCTTAAAAAAATCAAGCTTTTCAGTAAGAAGATAGAGCTTTTCGAGATCCACATCAATATAAGAGCGTTTCAACATCTCCCTTATATTTATATAGCTTATTAATTTCTCAACGGATGATTTGTCCAAGATGTTATTATCTCCTAATAATGCAATACATTCCTTATAGTTTTTAGCATTACCTAATTTTCTTTCGTCTATAATTCCACAAGCAATCTCGCCTATTCCGGTTATACACAGATAAATCCCATATTTTAATGCCCATTGAGTTATTTTATTCCTTTTTATATCTTCTAAGGAGAATCTATTTTTGAGTTCCTCAAGAGTATTGATAATTTCTTCAAGTTTTTTCACTCTATCTTTGACAATCATAAGAGACCTCTCCTTTTAAATTTTATTCAATGGGGTAAAGAAGGATACTCCTTCCTCTTTATTCTCAATAAAAAACTCTTTTACCCAATTTAAAATCTCATCTCTAACTTTTCTAAAAGCAGAAAGTTTTTCTTCATAACTTCCCTCTACGCTTGCTGGATCCATAAACCCCCTATGAATATATCTCTTACCTCCTGGAAAAAAGGGACAATTTTCCTTGGCATTATCACAAACGGTAACTACATAGTCAAACTCCTGCCCCTTGAATTCTTCAATACTTTTGCTTCTATGATGAGAAATATCAATCCCTATTTCTTTTAAAACTTCTATTGCCAATGGATTTACCCCTTTGGGTTCTGTTCCTGCAGAATAAGCTTCATATCTATCTCTATATAAGGCATTCACAATTCCTTCTGCCATTTGAGACCTTGCAGAATTATGGGTACATATAAAGAGAATTCTCTTCTTAATCATCTTTAACCTTCAACTAAAAGAATATCTTTATTATTTTTTTCATCAAAAACCTTCAGGAGTTCAAGTATTAATTTTTCAGAAGATTTATTAATTTTGTTTTCTCGCAAAATTTCCCCTTGATAAAAACTAAAGCTCACCACAGGGTAATTTAAAACAAGATGCATTAGAGCTTCTTCACCTTGCTTTCCATCTATAAAAGCATCTACTATATTTCCATTATTAAAAAATATGACACCCTCATTATGATTCACCCCCAACATAAGAATACCACTTTTATTAGAGTAGGAGAGAAAACTTATCAACGTAAGAAGATCAAAAATATCCAAATATCCTTCAATAATCATATAAAATCCCTCCTTCAAAAAGGGGGAGGGAGAGCCCTCCCCTAAAATTTTACTTGCTTAATGCTAATTCTTTAATGTTAGCCAAGGAAAGAGTATTATCTTTATAGGGATCTGCTCCTATTAAACTCATGAGTTTTTTGTAAAGATCGGTATTGTCATAATATCCAGCAAAAATATAGGATCCAACACCAACAGCATATACAGGAACAGGCATACCAGTATGAGAATAGGAAGTCCAAGATATTCCAGCTTTTTGATTTAGGATATGAGTTATAGTTACCGTTAAAGGATCATATCCACCATATAAGAGATATGTCTTATAATCATTTGGTCTTTCCTTAGGATCCATCATGGAAAGTCTGAAAGCTTTTTCAAGCTCATCAAGTTCCATATCATTTAGAGCAAGTTGCAACCTAATTTTTGCCTCTTTGTCTCCAGATTTTGCCTTATTTTCAAGCTCCTTCTTAACTTCAGGGCTCAGCACCTCAAGTCCAAAATACTCCTTAATTTGAGGAAGAAGATCAGAAAGTTTAGCTTCTTCTTTCTTTACCCTACCTCTATAATCATTAACTATCTTTGAAAACTCATCGTAGGATATCTTTTGGTAAGAAAGAACTTCGGGGTAAATTTCATATCTTGTTCCAGCATAACCTATACTCAAACCGCCTGTTTCATGATCTGCGGTTACAATGATTAGTGTCTCAAAAGGCTTCTTCTTATAAAATTCTAATGCCACCTTTATAGCCTCATTGAAATCTAAAACATCATAAATGACCGTAGCAGCATCATTAGCATGAGCAGCCCAATCTATCTTTCCACCCTCTACCATTATGAAGAAACCATTAGGATTGTCTAAGAGTTCTATAGCTTTTCTTGTAAAGTCTGCAAGAGAAAGTCCCATATCTATTCCTCTCAAGCGGTTTATTGCATAGGGTAATGCCTTGGAAGAGTCTAATATTGGATTTATGGCAACTACTTTACTGTCTCCTTTTCTTAACTTCCAAAACTCATCAATCTTATCCACAATTCTGTATCCCTTCTCCTTTGCTATTTCATATACATCCTTTTGCTTTCCATCCTTTCCTTTTGGCTGCAAGAAACCTCCTCCTCCAAAATAATCAAATTTACTCTCAAAAAGTTCAAGAGCTATTTCATAATATTTATTTCTACTTGGTTGATGAGCATACATACCTGCAGGAGTTGCATGATCTATAGAGACACTGGTCAAAACTCCTACCTTATACCCTAAATCCCTTGCTGTTTCAGCTACAGTCTTATACTTAAACTTAAGTTGAGGATCCATATTAATTACTCCATCATTGGTCTTTTTTCCTGAAGCCATAGCAGTAATAGCAGAAGCGGAGTCGGTAATATAGCTATCGGCCGCATAAGTAGTCATCAATCCCGTATTGGGAAATTGAGTAAAACTTAATTTTTGAATAGAGGGAGACTGAGAATTTCTACTAAGAAAAGTCTCAGTTAAATAAACATGATTTAAACCCATTCCATCTCCAATAAACCAAAAAATATATTTTACAGGTTTCCCTTTGTAAAGGGAGGAGGAAGACTGAAGAGCTATCCCTAAAGGAGAGGAAAAGAAAACAAAAGTTAGGATCAGAACTGAGAGTAGCAGTGCTTTAGAAATAATTCTATCCATTTTCATCCTTAGAGACCCCCTTTCAAATTTTTCTTCCAGATTAGAGCATATACAATAAAATTTAAATAGCATTTAAAGTAAAATAAAAATTAAGAGAATGTGTGTTAAAATAAGATTAACATTTTATAAGGGAGGTTTACAAATGTCTCCAAAAAGAATAGTTGCCTACTTCCCCGAGTGGAAAGTAAAGGATGAATACCTAAATTACTCCGTAGAAGATATTCCTTGGAAACTTCTAACTCACATAAATTATGCCTTCGCCAAAATCGTAGAGGGAAAATTACATCCCATTGAGGAAGATCTTTTTTATTCCAACATGGAAAAGATAAAAGAATATAAAAAAGAGTATAGAGATGTAAAGGTGTTGATTTCTGTAGGGGGATGGACAGATTCTGGAGAATTTTCTGATGTAGCATTAAATGAGGAAAATAGGAAAAAATTTGCAAAAAGCGCTTTTGAATTAATAAATGAATTTAATCTTGACGGGGTTGATATTGACTGGGAATTTCCTGTGAGTGGAGGACTTCCTACTAATAAAGCTCGTCCTGAAGATAAAGAAAATTTTACCCTACTTTTAAAGACTTTAAGAGACGTACTAAAAGAAGAAAACGAGAATTATCTCCTTACCATAGCAGCACCAGCAAGTTATACTCAAATCCATAATACAGAACCAGATAAATACCACATATTTCTTGATTTCATAAACCTTATGACCTACGACTTTCATGGTATATGGGACAAATATACTAACCATCATTCTCCCCTTTATGGAAATCCTAAAGACCCTGATGAAAAAAGTAGAGAAAGGGCAAATTGTGATTTTGCAGTGAAGGAGTATTTAAAATTTGGCATACCTCCAGAGAAGATTGTTCTTGGGGTACCTTTTTATGGAAAAGGATGGATATGTGAAGATGATGGACATAATGGACTTTTTGCAAAAGTAAAAGGAATCCCTTATGGAATATTTGATAACGAGGATCATCCTTCAGGAAGTAACCCCTTCTTTTTCATAAAGGGAGTTATTGAAAATGACCCCAACTACATCAAGTTCAGAGATAAGTATGCAAAAGTTCCTTGGCTTTGGAATCCAAAAGAAAAAATTATGTACTCCTATGACGATGAAGAATCTATTTTAGAAAAATGCAATTATGTGATCAAGAATAATCTTGGGGGAATCATGTTCTGGGAGGTAACTCAAGACTATCCCTTCAAGGGACATACCTTAGTAAAGCTCATTCACCAAAAATTTTGGGAGGGATAAAGATGGAGATCATAAGATTAAATCCTTCTTATATGGATGAATTAATTGAGCTTTGGAGCCAATCTTTTGCTTTTCCCTATGAGCAGGTAAGCACATGGGTAAATGAAAAGAGCATAAGAAATTGTATAGGAGCCATTGAAAATAATAGATTAGTTTCAGCCTTAAATATCATCCCTATGGAGGGTTATGTAAGAGGAGAGCTTTTTTCTTTTTCAGGAATAGGGGGAGTGGCAACTTTCCCAGAAAAAAGAGGCAAAAATTATGTACATTATCTACTAAAAGAGTCTATAAGAATCTCTAAGGAAAGTGGTAGTGCTTTTTCTTCTTTATATCCCTTTTCTTTTGAATTTTACAGAAACTTTGGTTGGGAGCTTGGAGGATTCCAAAAAAGATATAAAAGAAAAACCTACTCTATACCTAAATTTTCTGAGATGGAAAAAGTAAAAAGGATACCTCTTGAAGACTGGAAAATTATAAAACCTGTATATGACAAACACTCTAAAAATTTTTCAGGTACCATAAAAAGAACTGAAGAAAGATGGGAAAGTATAATTTTTAGAACTCGTACTTTAACCTATCTTTACATCTATGAGGACAAAGATATAGAAGGATATCTTCTTTATAGTGTAGAAAAGACAAATATAAACAAAGTTGTGGTTAGAGAAATGATATGCCTGAATAACTCTGCCTATAGAGGATTTTTAAGCCTTTTTTCAAGACAAGCCATGACCATAGAAGAAGTTGAATGGACCGTTCCTCTCAATGACCTTTTACCTTTCATTCTTCCAAATCCAAGAGGTGAATGTCTTGTTGAACCAACTTTTATGATAAGGGTCATTGATGTGGAAAAAGCTCTTTCCTCGTTAAAATATGATGAGAATATAAAAGATAAGATTGTAATAAAAATTAAAGACGAGCATGCTAACTGGAATCATGGCATATGGGAAATAGAAATAGAAAATGGAAAAGTAAAATTAGAGAAAAAAGAAAATTTAGAACCCGAGATAGAACTCAATATAAATATTTTATCTCAGATAATTGCAGGAACCATTTCATCTCAAAAAGCTTATGAGCTTGGATACATAGAGGTCAATAATTTTAATTCTCTTCATAAATTCAATAATCTATTCCCAGAATATCCAACCTTTTGTTGGGATTACTTTTAAAAAAAAGCAGATCTTGTTGCTCCTAATTCTCTTGCTAACTCTTCTTTTGTCGCCTATAAATTCGTTGTTAAATGGAGGACTGTCCCTACAAAAGAGGATAATGTAACAATTACCTTAGCCTGTAGAAACTCTAAAATAAAGGGTATATAACTTCTAAAGGGGGAACTTGGATTTTGTTCCCCCTATTTTCCTCTATAAACAAACTGAGTAGGACTTGCAAACCTTAAAGCAATCACAAGAAAGGTCATCGTAATCAAGAAATATACCACTGCAAGAGCATCAATAGCTTGGGGTGGACGAGTTCCAGCAGCGTAAGCATCGTAATAAAGGGCTACTACTACCGTTTGAGACTTGGGGCCTGCTACTAAAAAGGTTAACTCAAACATAGCAATTGTTCTTACAATAGACAAAAGAGCAGAAGTAAAAATTCCTGGTATTATTAAAGGAAGAAGTACTTTAAAAAATGTCTGAAACCTATTAGCTCCTAAAATTCTTGCTGCAGACTCATAACTAATATCTATCTGTTCAATAAAAGGCGTCAAAATTAGAGTTACATAGGGGACTACCGGCACAAGGTTTGCAAGTATAACCCCAGAGAGTTTTGTTGCAAGTCTCAATTTATAAAGTAGTGCAGCAAGAGGGATGCCATAGGTCATTGGAGGAATCAACATAGGAAGTAATAAAAAGGATAAGATTACATTTTTGAGTCTAAAATCATATCTTGCTAAAACATAGGCTGTAGGAAGTCCAATTATTAGAGCTATTAAAGCCACTGAGATCGCTACTATGAAAGTGGCGTAAAGAAGTTGAGGAAGATCATGTTCTCTTGCCATATAGGCGTACCATTCAAAGGTAAATATTTTGGGAAATAATTCTCCATACCACTCTTTACTTAAAGAGTTTAAGACTACAGTAAGTATAATCCCAAGAATATTAAAAGAATATACTATTATAGTAAACCAAAAAAGTGCTTTTGATAAACCCATTCTTTTCATTTTACTCCCCCTATCCTTTTCCTGCTACTGTAGAGCCTCTGTATAATCCTTGCCTAATAAACATGACAATAAGTATAAATATTAGCTCTACTATCCCCATAATTATAGCCACAGCTGAAGACATATGAAAATTAAATTTTTCAAAAGCCCATTGAAAAGCGGAAATAGATATTACCCTTGTAGGTCCAGAAGGCTGGCCCAGAAGTACCGCAGAAGGAAAAACTGTAAAATTCATCACAAAATTTAAAGACATAGCCATAGTAATCCCAGGAAGCCATAGAGGAAGTATAACTTTCCAAAATATATGCCACCTGTTTGCTCCAAGCACACTTGCAGCCTTCTCCAAATTAGGATCTATACCGGAGATATAACCAAGAAGCATAAGAAAGACAAAAGGAAAACCTTGAATAATAAGAGCTATCAAAACCCCCCAATAATTATGGGTCAATTTCACAGGTTTATCAGTAATTCTTAAAAACATCAAAAGTTTATTCAACCATCCATTAGGTCCCATATAAGTAAGCATACCTTCAGCAATAAATACACTTCCTAAGGTTATAGGAAGAATCAGCAACAAGGTAACAAATTTTTCGCCTCTTACTCCATGCCTCATATAATAAGCAAGAGGTATAGCAATCAATATGCTTAACAAAGTAGCAGGAATGGCTATTTTTAATGTAATCCATATGGTATTAGCATCCCAAGGATCACTAAAAAAGCGTATAAAATTTTCTAAAGTAAAATTGCCCTTTTCATCAGTTAAACTAAGATTTAGTCCATATAAAAAAGGATAAATAAACAGGAAGGATAAATAAAAAAAGGCAGGGAGCAGAAACAAGAGTATAGTAATAATATTACGTCTTCCCATAGTTTAATCCTCCCCGGAGAAGACGAGAATTCTTTCAGGAGGTATCCAGATTTTCACATTATCTCCAGGTTTTAGACTTATATCTGCATCCTTAGAAATTTCTATATTTATTCCATCAGAAGTTATGCCCCAAAACTGCTTATGTTGTCCTAAATATTCTATAACATCAATCTTTACTTCTATATTGTTTTCTGGACCTTCTCCTAACTCTATATCTTCAGGTCTTACAGATATATATGGTTTTTTATTGTTTTCAAAGATATTTCTTACATGGACTTTGTATTTCTCATGAAGAATAGCTTTTAGATTTATATTCCCCAAATTAATATGAACTTCTCTATCTCCTTCAAATCTTGAAATCTTTACCTCCCAGATATTTCTAAATCCCAAAAAATTTGCCACAAATAAGTTAGCAGGGTAAGAATAAATTTCTTCAGGAGTTCCTATTTGCTGAATTTTACCTTTATTAAGCACTACAATTCTGTCGGATAAAGCTAAAGCTTCTTGCTGATCATGAGTAACATAAATTGTAGTTATTTTCAATCTCTCATGCAGAGCTTTAAGCTCATATCTCATTTCAATTCTTAAAAGGGCATCTAAATTAGATAAAGGCTCATCAAGAAGCATCACCCTTGGTTCCATTACAATACATCTTGCAAGAGCAACTCTTTGCTGTTCTCCTCCTGAAAGCTGTCTTGGGTATTTGTTGATATGCTCCTCTAAATGGACCATTTTTAAGGCATCTATAACTTTTTCTTTAACTATATCCTTAGGTAGTTTTCTCAATTTTAAACCAAAAGCCACATTATCAAAAACGCTTAAGTGAGGAAATAAAGCATAATTTTGAAATACCATCCCAAAATTTCTTCTTTCAGGAGGAACAAATTTCTTTCCATCATCAAGACATTCATCATCAATATAAATACTCCCTCCATCTATAGGAACTAATCCAGCAATACAATTTAAAACAGTGGATTTACCAGAGCCAGAAGGACCTAATAAGGTTACAAATTCTCCATTTTTAATCGTCAGATTAAAATTATCTACAACCTTTTTGTTTCCATAATATTTATTTAATCCTGTAATTCTAAGCTCATTAAATTCCCTCATTTTTGCCCCCTATATTTCCAAGATTTTTTCTTTTACCCCCCTCCTTACTCGTCAATTTATCTTTTACTTAACCTTTGCTCCTATCATTCTATCCCACATATCAAATGCTTCTACAAGCTCCTTTGCACCAAGTTGTGTGGTTGATGGAAATTCCTTTATAGCCCTTTCATACTCTGTTCTCATGGCTGCTTTTATCTTATCCTGAGTCTCCTTTGGAGCAGCACTTAATGGTACACCCTTAATTGCAGGGCCAGGATAAAAATAGCCATCATCATAGGTTAGTGCTTGCATCTCAGCCCTCAAAAGCCATGACATAAGTTGTAGTGTAGCTCTCTTTCTTGCCTCATCAAGCCCCTTAGGCATACACATGAAGTGGGCATCTGTAACCCAAGTAGTATTCTTTAAGAAAAATGCCTTAAAATTTGAAGGAATCACACCCAATATTCTTTGATTCATATCCCAACCAAGATGGCTTGCTATAATCCATCTTGTACCTTCCGCTAATTCTCTAAAAGTTATAGCTGTCCCTGTAGGATAATAATCTATATATTTATCAAGCTCTTTAAGGTATGCCCATGTCTTTTCCCAAGTTTTAGGATCCTTTGGATTCTTATCTCCAAGAATATAAGGTAAACCCTGCAAGAAAGCTCTTCCAGGTCCAGAATTAGCAGGTCTTGCATACATAAACTTTCCTGGATTTTGCTTAGCCCATTCAAGTAATTCTTCGGCAGTTTGTGGAACCCTTTTAACCTTCTCAGGATTATAAGTAAACATAGGACCACCAGGACAATAGGTTACTACTATTCCATAACCTTTAAAAAGATCAAAAGCAGCTTTTGCTCCAGGTAAATATCTACTTTCTAAGTTTGGAAAATATTGTTTATAAGTGGGGTAAATGTTCTCCCAAAGATCCATTTCAAGACCAGAAGCCATAGCATCATATCCAGTAAGCACCATAGTAGTTGTAACATTTCCTGCCATTTGCTGTGCCTTTATCTTTGCTGGAAGTTCTGGAGCTGTAGCTTTAAGATATTCGATATCTTCGATTAAATCGGGATGAGCTTTTTTAAAAGCTTCAATGGCTGTTTTTGTTAATTGTAAATTACCTGCCACATCTATAATACTAAGTCTTACTTTTTTAGTCTGAGCTCCTAAATTAGCAATCATCAAAAATAAAAGAGTTATGGTTAGGATCACAAAAAGAATACTTTTCTTCCTCATAAGACACCTCCCACTTATTTTTTAATTAAGTATACCATGTTGATAAAAGTTTAAAAATATGTCCTAAAAATTAATTTCATAAAGCCTAAAACCTGATAGAATGAAGGCATATAAAGGTTTATTAAGAATTAACTAAGGATATTTTAAAACGGCAATTTTTACGCAAAAAGAAATTATTTCTATAAACTAAAAATAAAAGAGGGAGGCATTGCTGCCTTCCTCTTAAAGCTTAATTAATTACCTCAAATTCATCCTGAAGGTAAGAATATTTATACAATCAATTACTGCTCCTTTTATTACAGAGCTTCCTGAGACAAAATCTCCGAAAAACCACATTCCATTTTTCACAACTCCAGTTTGGTCAAATAATACTTCATTTCCCAGTTGATCAAATACTCTTACAGCCACTACTGCTTCTCCTTGAACTGTAGTAATTGGAACTATAGGCCATATAGGTAAAATAAGAAACACCCAATTAAAACTTCTTCTACTGTTTGCGCTTACAATTATAAGATCAAGCATATAGTTTGCTTCATCCTTATTTCCTGTAACCACATATCCCTTAGACATCAAGATATCAATTAGTTTTGCTCTTGCAGGCTCAATTAATCCACCATCTGGACTGTTTATTTTGTTAATGTAAATCTTAGGACTTGTTTGAGCAAAATTAAGGCTAAAAAGAAGGACTAAAGTTAAAAAAGCACTAAGAAAAATTTTAGAGTACCTCTTCATAAACCTTCACCTCCAAATTTTAGTCTAACCCTATAATAAAAAATATAGGGGTCAAAATTGGTCCCTTAAAAAATGAGTATAAAGAAGTTTTAGTTTTATAAAAAATTTAATAGCTATAAAATGCGGTATCGTTGATTAGAGATATAAATTCCTATAAAAAGTCCGCCAAGAATTAGTTCCAATATCAAAAAGAAAATTTCCTTATAAGACAGCACTATTCCAAAGAGTAAATAAGGGGTAAATTGAAAAACAAACAAAATTATTAACTGGATCCCCGTTATAAGCAAGAACTTATAAAAAACTTTCTTATTCTTTCTATAAAAACTCTCAAGATAAACAATAAAACCAAGAGCAATAAAAGAAAGAGCAATAAATAAAAACTTATCTATCACATTTATAAGATAAAAATCCCGCATTAGAAAAGAAAAGACCTTTAGATAAAAACCTCTTGAGTAGAGGAGTAAATATATCGTTATCCCTGATGAAATAATCCAAAAAAGATAATTAATCATACATGTACAAGGATCTGAAAATTTATATCATCAATTTTATCATAAGAACTAATCCCTGCTGACCTTGTCTCCATTATACAATTTTCTATAATGACCTTTTCACAAAACCTCTCCCAATTAGTAATTCCTGTCAAGGCAATACACTCATCTCTACATTAAGAGCAAGAATTTATAAAAAAGGTTGATATTTTGGCAATCATAAAGGAAAATAGGCTGAGATTGAGAAATTTTAATTCCTTTCCCCTCTATAGAAATATTCTCTCCTCAGAGAGTGCATACAAAAAAGAAGTCACTTCTTCCCAAAGATATGATAATATCCATTTCAAAAGTTCCCAATAAAAAAGGTGCCACAGGCTCAACGGACCCTACTCAGCCTCTCCCTTGCACCCTCTGAGACCTTTCATCCCAGATTCTTCCAGATTTCACAGAGGTACCGAGCTTTATCAATACCCCTGTTACTTTCTAGATCTCAAGTACTTAGTAAGGGTTTTTACCCCTTACCTTTCCTTGAGCCTCCGGGACTTACTTAGTCCCAGCCAAGTGCACTCAGGAGCCTTTCGGACCCCTTGATGCCTGTGGCAATTATAATTTTAACACAACTTTAAAAATTGTCAAGGGGTCCGAAAAAAAATTTTTAAAATTATCTCCTTAAGTAAATATGTACCACACTCCCAAGGGGCACTTTTACAGCCTCCATTATAGCTTCGGGTAGTGTGGGATGAGTATGAATAGTATCCGCTACATCATCAAGGGTCAGATTATTCTGTATAGCAAGGGCAAGTTCAGCGATCATTACTGAAGCCTCAGGGCCTATAATTTGAGCTCCTATTATTACTTTATCTTCTTTTCTTGCAACCACCTTTACAAAACCATCGGTAGCATTCATGGATACTGCTTTTCCATTAGCAGAAAATGGAAATTCTCCTGTTATTACATCTATACCTTGTTCTTTTGCCTCTTCCTCGGTAAGACCACAGGCTGCAATTTCTGGAGATGAGAATATGGCCCAGGGTACTACTCTATAATCCATCTTTTTATTTTCTCCTGCAATGATCTCTGCTACTACTTCTCCTTCCTTCATTGCCTTGTGAGCAAGCAAAAGTCCACCTATAACATCACCTATAGCATATACATTTTTAACATTTGTCCTTAGATATTCATCCACTACTATTCTTCCCCTATCCACATTAACTCCTATGTTTTCAAGCCCTATATTGTCTGAATTTAATTTTCTTCCTATGGAAACTAAAACCTTTTCGCTCTCCAAAACTTCTCCTGTAGATAAAGTAGAATAAACTTTTCCATCTTTTACTTCCACACTTTCTATTTTTGCTCCTACCTTAACCTCAATACCTTTTTTGTTTAATATTCTCTGAAGGTAATTTGCTACTTTTTTATCCTTCAAAGTTGGAACTACTTGAGGCATCATTTCTACTATGGTAACCTTAGTACCAAAAGTACTATAAAAGGTTGCAAATTCAATACCAATAGCACCTGCTCCTATGATTACTATATCCTTAGGTATTTCTCCAAGAGTCAAAGCATCATCAGAAGTTAAGACATTTTTTCCATCAATTTTAAAGGTAGGAATCATAGCTGGTTCTGAGCCTGTAGCAATTACAATATTTTCTCCTTGAACTATTTCTTTACCTTCGGAAGTTTCTATTTCTACTGTTTCATTGTCAATTATTCTACCTCTTCCCTTTTTTATTACTACTTTTCTTGACTTTAACAAGTATTCAACCCCTGATACAAGTTTTTTTACTACATTTTCCTTCCAAGAGTAGATACCATTTACATCAAAAGAATAAGAGTCTACATTTACACCAAAAGTTTTTGCTTCCTTTACGGTATGAAATACCTCTGCACTCTTTAGAAGAGCCTTAGTAGGAATACAACCTCTATTCAGACAAGTCCCACCAAGCTCCCTTGCCTCAATGATACATACCTTTTTCCCTAAGTCTGCTGCCCTTATAGCTCCCACATAACCTCCAGATCCTGCCCCTAAAAATATCACATCAAACTTTTCCATCCCCTTTAATCCTCCTACGAAATTATTTTTTCATTCTTTTCTATTAATTCTACCCATCCTTCATAGTCTATACAAGGGAAAAGGCTTAAACTCTCAGAATATCCCCTTGCTTCTAAATCCTCTTTTAAAGCAAAAACTGAAACTCCACTTTTAATAAACTCTTTTGTAGTCTCATCTATAGCATATAAAACCCCATCCTGAACAAAAAGAATAGTGTCTCCCTCTACTGCAAGTTCTATAATTCTTTTACTAATTTCTTCCCTTGGACTTTTCTTTATAATTATTAATGCCATATCTTTTCACCCCTTTAGAAGATTATTACCCTATCAAAGGAATGGATAAATTCTGAAACTTCATTCTGAGATATAATCTTTGCTTTCCATGTGGGCTCAACATCTTCTTCTTTTATTTTTCTCTTTTCCAAATCTTCTTTCACTACATAAATTGGAGTTCCATATCTTTCAAGATATTTAAAGGACATACTCAAAGAGAGACACCCTAAATTTTCAGGATGGGTATTTTTATTTACTGCTACCACTGCATCTTCCATAAGGAGAATAGAAGGCTCCAGATCTTCTCCATACATACCAAAGGCACTTCTTAGTGCCTCATTTACCCATATAGATCCAGCTGGACTCTGGTAAACTACAAAGAGAACTCTTTTCATAAATATTTCCTCCCTTACGGCATCAAGTTTACATATCTGTCTGCATTAAATATTAAAGAAGCCATCTCTGGAACACCAGAGAATTTTGGACCTTCTACAGCATTCTCAGAACTAATACCTCTATACTCAGCACAAAGGCCACAAATATGTATTTCAACTCCCTTTTCAGAAAGTTCTTTCATCTTCAAAGGAATATTCCTATCAACCCTTAAAGGTTTTACCTTTGAGTTTATCGAAAGCACTGAATCGGCAAACAAGAAGATGGATACTTTATGACCCCTTTTAAGTGCTGCTTCTGCAAGATGAATAGCTGTATCCAAATCCTCATAGGTATAAGGTGGAACATTTACTTGAATAACAATATACATAATCTTAACCTCCTATTTTCTTGCATATAAATACCAATACATGAACCAATTACCAAGTACAAAAAAGATTGTAGCAAGGATAGAACTCAAAGCAAGATGGGGGAGTCCAGATAATATATGACCTATATTACAACCAGCAGCAACCCCTGCTCCAAAACCCATCAAGATCCCACCAAGAATAACTTGTAAATATGTCTTTGGATCCTTGGGAACTCTTAATTTAAATTCCTTAGAAGCAACAGCAGATATAAATGCACCTATAATTATTCCAAGAACCTCCATTCCAATCCAATTATAGGGAACTCCTGCTACAGTACCTTTCAAAAGATTTACCCATCCACCAGTAATCCCAAGGGCATAAGTCTTTTGAGATAAATATCCAAGGATCCCTACAACTCCAAGGGCAATTCCACCTGTAAGCCAGTTTAATCCCGAAACTTGCCTTTCGGTAGTCTTAGTGCCCCAAATATAAACAGCAAGAAGAATTGCAAAAATAATAGCTACAATCCAGGGATTTATACCAAAAACATTTGCAATAGTTGGACTAACCTTTCCTTCTACTGCGTTGTATATACCTGGATCTTGCATAGTTACAGTAATAGGAGATCCAAACCAAGAATTAACAAAATTCAAGACCCCACCTCTCACTGCTGCGGCAGTAACTCCAAAGGAAAGACCCGCTAAAATTGCAGTAATGTATCCCTCTCCAATTCTATAAGTCACACCACTGGCGCATCCACCTGCAAGAACCATACCCATTCCAAATAAAAATCCACCTATAATTTGAGCCAATGGAATAAAGGGAAGAGGATTAAGCTTTATCCATCCCAAAGACGCCACAAGATGAAAACCAAGGGTTTCTAAAAGAATAGCTACAGCAGCCATCTTAGCAAGGTAATTGTCTTTATTAAACTTAATATCCCTTATAGCAGAGTTAAAGCACATCCTTGATCTCTGCAAAACTACGCCAAAAAGAATACCCACTATTAAACCTTGCCAAATCATTCATAATCCCTCCCCTTTAGTTAATTTTACTTATAATTTCTTAATGAGAATTCTCCATTCGCTTGGTCCTATTTCCTCAATAGCCAAAACTTCTCCTCCTACCTCTTTAACCCCTTGAGGAATCCTTTCCTTAGAGAGAGGATAATCAATAAGAACCTCAAGAATCTCTCCAGACTGCATTGTCTTCAGCTTTCTTTTGGTTTCCACATCAGGAACTGGACAAACCTCTCCTCTCACGTCAAGGGTATAGTTAGGTTTTACATCCATAAAAAATCACCTCCAAATCGTTAAAACTTTAACGATATATTATAAATATGCTTATTTAATTAGTCAAGCTATTAATATAATTAATAAAATTTGATAAAAATTAGATTAAAATATTTAGAAGTAAAATGTTCGATAAAAATATTCATGAAATTTTCATTAAAAATAACTTAAAAGTTCTATTGAATTTTTCATAAAAATTTTTTATAATTTTAAAGTAGAGGGGTGACATAGATGTCAAGAAGTAAAAAGAAAGTAACCATAAGCGATATAGCTAAAAAGGCAGGAGTCTCTGTAGGAACTGTATCAAGAGTATTGAATAAGGCAGACAATGTAAACGAAGAAATAAAAGAAAAAGTGTTAAAAGCTGCAATTACATTAGGATATGAAATGGAGATAAAAAGGAGAGGTACTCTTGGGACAGTAGGATTTGTAATAAGGGAACTGGAAAACGATCCTACTCAAAATGTTTACTTCTCAGCCATATTAAGAGGAGCGCAAAAAAGAACTGAAGAATTAGGGGGAAGATTAATATACACAGTAGTTCAAAACACCGACGATAAAATTAGAGAAGTGGTTTCAAAAGTTAAAAGCCTAAAGGTAGACGCCCTACTCTTAGTAAATTTATCCAACGCTAAATTAGTAGAAGAAATACTAAAATTATCCATACCCTCAGTAGTAATGGAAGACTATTTCCCTGAATTGGAGGTAGATTGTATAACTACTGATGCCTTTGACGGAGCATGTAAAGTCGCCAAATTTCTCTTAGAAAAACACAAAAAAATTGCCTTTATTGATGGGCCTCAAGATCAATATGATGTAGTTCAAAGAGCAGCAGGCTTTATCTTTACCTTAGAAAGAATGGGAAATCCTATAGATCCAGACCTTATTGAATATAGTGATTTATTGCCAGAAGGTGGTTATAGAGCCATGAAAAAACTTTTAGAAAAAGGAAAAAAATTCACAGCCGTATATTGCACCAACGATCATTCTGCTATTGGGGCTATAAGAGCTATTAAAGAAGAGGGATTAAGAATTCCAGAAGATATATCTATTGTGGGAAATGATGATATAGATATAGCTCAACATTTAGATCCTCCATTGACCACTGTAAGGGTATTTAGAGAAACTCTTGGCAAAGTAGCAGTAGATCACTTATATAACAGAATTATTAATCCCTATGATGTGGTTCTAAAAATTGTAATTCCTGAAGAGTTAGTAATAAGAAAAAGTACTATCTAAGGGGAGGTGATACTTTAAAAAAGTTTAAAGTCAAAAATTTTCAATTTTCTCTTTTCAAAATCTTTTAAGGGGGAGTGAGGTATGAAAAAATTTTCAATTATTCTAATTACTTTATTCGTTTTAGTTCTTTTAAGTATTGGCGGGGCTCAGGAGAAACCAAAAATCACCATATGGGCATGGGATCCTAACTTTAACATCCCAATAATGCAAGAAGCTGCACAAAGATATAAGAAAATTAATCCTAATGTAGATTTTGATATAGTAAGTATGGCTAAAGCAGATGTAGAGCAAAAATTAAATACTGTTCTTGCCTCTGGAGTAAAAACTAATCTCCCAGAAATAGTATTAATAGAAGACTACAATGCCCAAAAATATTTAACCTCTTATCCAGGTGCCTTTGCAGATCTTACTAACCATTTCAACTATAAAGAATTTGCCCCATATAAAGTACAACTTATGACTGTAAAAGGAAGAGTATATGGTGTTCCTTTTGACTCAGGAGTTACAGGTTGGTTCTATAGAAGAGATTACTTCAAACAAGCAGGACTTGATCCAGCAAAACTTCAAAATATAACTTGGGAAAAATTCATAGAAATCGGAAGAACCTTAAAACAAAAAACTGGAAAATACATGATATCTGGAGATCCATTTGATGGAGGATTAATGAGAATATTATTGCACTCCGCTGGAAGCTGGTACTTTGATAAAGATGGAAATATCACCATATCCAATAACGAAGTACTAAAAGAAGCTGTAAAACTTTACAAGACTCTAAGAGATTCTGGAATATCAAAAGAAGTTAGCGGATGGAATGAATGGGTTGCATCTTTTAATAGTGGTGAGGTTGCTTCTGTAATCACCGGAGTATGGATCATAGGTTCTATTAAGGCTGCAAAAGATCAATCTGGTAAATGGGGCGTACTTCCTATTCCAAGACTTAACGTTCCTGGAGCAGTAAATGCGTCTAACCTTGGTGGATCTAGTTGGTATGTGCTCCAAAACTCCAGGTATAGAGACGTAGCTATAGACTTCTTAAAACAAATATATGCAAAAGATGTGGATTTCTATCAGAAGATATTAATTGAAAGAGGAGCTGTAGGAACATGGCTGCCTGCTCAAAGAGGATCCGCCTATACTGCAGCTGATCCATTCTTTGGAAATCAAAAAGTATTCACCTACTTCTCTACATGGATGAAGAAGGTTCCTGCTATTAATTTTGGACTTTACACCTATGAAGCAGATGCAGCTATAATGGGAGTAATGCCTGATGTGTACAATGGGAAATTGACAATTGATGAAGCTCTCAAAAAAGCAGAAGAACAACTTAAGAATACCATAGGTAAGTAATATTTGGGGGGAAGTTTAAACTTCCCCCTTTCCAAAAGGGGGAATTTAAAAAATGAAAATTACATATAAAAGATATCTTGACCTATGGGGATGGTTATTTGTCATATTTGCTTTATTCTTATTAACTCTTTTTCTTTTATATCCTATTTTTTACTCTTTATATCTTTCTACTTTTACCACAAGAGGAATAGTTCAAACTTTTGTCGGCTTTGGAAATTACCTAAGACTAATTAAAGACTCAAATTTTATCCTTGCTCTTAAAAACACTCTTATCATTTTAATAATTCAAGTTCCTATAATGCTTTTCTTAGCTTTAATTCTTGCTGTCATATTGAATAATCAGAAGATAAAGTTTAATGGATTTTTTAGAACCGCTATTTTTCTTCCTGCAGTAACCTCTTTAGTAGCTTATACAGTGCTTTTTAAAATGATGTTTACCACCGACGGCCTGATAAATAGATTTTTAATCTCCTTAGGACTAATATCTAAGCCTATTCCATGGCTTTTGGATCCTTTTTGGGCAAAGGTAACTTTAATTTTTGCGCTTACATGGAGATGGACAGGCTATAATATGATTTTTTATCTTGCTGGCCTTCAAAACATCCCTACCGAGATATATGAAGCAGCAGAAATAGATGGTGCAAACAAATCTGTTCAATTTTTTAAAATCACTATTCCTCTGCTCAAACCAATTATCATATTTACATCTATAATGTCCACTATAGGTACTTTACAACTTTTTGATGAACCTATGAACCTTGCAGCAGGTGTAGTTACCGGATCAAGTGTAGGACCAGGAAACTCACTTCTTACTCCTTCGGTATATATTTATAATATTTGCTTTAAGTATGCACCAAACTTTGGTTATGCCTCAGCAGTCTCCTATATTTTAGTTTTAATTGTTGCTATTTTATCCTTCATCCAATTAAGAACGGTAGGTGAAAGAGAATGAAAAGGTTAAAAACAAGTACTATTTTTACTTATTTATTTCTCATAATAGTATCTTTTATCTCTCTTTTTCCATTTATATGGATGATCATCGGAACTACTAATAAATCAGTAGATATTTTGAGAGGCAAGTTTACTTTTGGAAACAATCTATTAGAAAATTTTCAAAATCTTTTAGCAAGTTATAATTTAGGAAAAATTCTCATAAATTCCCTAAAGATATCATTAATAGTTACTGTGGGTGCTTTATTGATTTCCTCCTTAGCAGCCTATGGATTTGAAATCTATGCATCCAACATTAGAGAAAAAATATACTCTATAATCCTTGGAACCCTGATGATTCCCTTTGCAGCTCTCATGGTTCCACTCTTTAAATTGATGACCTCCTTCAATCTTATTGACTCCCATTGGGGAGTTATCCTACCCATGCTTTCCTCAGTATTCCTTATCTTCTTCTTTAGACAAAATTTCAAGATGTATCCAAAAGAAATTATCATGGCAGCAAGAGTTGATGGAGCAAACGAATTACAAATATTTTTCTCTATTGTTTTTCCTTCTATGAGATCTGCTTATGCAACAGGTGCTATTTGGGCATTTATGAATAGCTGGAATTCTTACCTTTGGCCCTTAGTAATTCTACAGAGCGAAGAGAAGAAAACTATGACCTTACTTATATCCACATTAGCCTCTGGCTACACGCCAGATTTTGGCGTAATAATGACTGCTGTAGTTATAGCTACTTTACCAATGATTATTGTATTCTTTACCTTACAAAATTACTTTATACAAAGCATCTTAGGTTCCATGAAACAATAAAGAAAAGCTTTACATCAAAAAATACTTTGCTCTATCATAATAATCATATATAAAAAAACGAGGAGGTATTTTTTATGATAAATCCGAAACTGCCCTACATTTGGTATGGTGGAGACTACAATCCTGAGCAATGGGACAAAGAAGTATGGAAAGAAGATGTAAGACTTTTTAAGCTTGCAAACATAAATATTGCCACAGTGAACGTTTTCTCCTGGGCACTTTTACAACCATCAGAAGATATATATGACTTCTCTATGCTTGACGAAATCATAAACAATTTATGGGAAAATGGTATTCATATATGTCTTGCAACTTCAACAGCTTCTCAACCCCATTGGATGTCGGTAAAATATCCTGAAATTCTTCCTGTGGACATTAACGGGCATAAGAGAGAACATGGAGGAAGAGTAAATTTTTGTCCTAACAGCAAAATATATAGGTATTTTGCAGGAAAACTTGTAGAAAAACTTGCCGAAAGATATGCTAACCATCCAGGAATAGTAGCATGGCATATAGCTAACGAATATGGGACTTATTGTTTCTGTGAAAATTGTGTGAAGGAATTTAGAGATTGGCTAAAAAAGAAATATGGAACCTTAGAAGAACTTAACAAAAGATGGTACACTACCTTCTGGAGTCAGACCTTTTATGATTGGAATGAGATTAATGCACCTACTCTAAGAAGCGTAATGTTTCATCATTGGTGGACAGGAAAATTATCCACAGTAGCCCAAGGAATGGTTCTTGATTATTATCGCTTTATGTCGGAAAGTATCTTAGAATGTTATCTCAACGAATACAATATCATCAAAAAATATAACCCTAATATACCTGTAACCACAAATCTTATGGGTGCCTTTAAACCCCTTAATTACTTTGAATGGGCAAAACATATGGATGTAGTTTCCTGGGATAGTTATCCATACCTTACCGATGATTACGTAAACATCGCCTTTAGGCACTCCCTTATGAGGGGATTAAAGCAAGGTGAACCCTTTATGCTTATGGAACAAACCCCAAGCCAAACTAACTGGCAACCTTACTGCTATATAAAAAGGCCAAAAGTAATGAGGCTTCAGAGCTATCAGGCCATAGCACAAGGAGCAGATACTGTAATGTTCTTTCAGTTAAGACAATCAAGGGGTGGACCAGAAAAATTCCATGGTGCGGTAATATCTCATGCAGGACACGAAAATACAAGGGTTTTTAAAGAAGTAAAAGAATTAGGGGAAGAACTTAAAAAATTAGGAGATACTATCCTTGGAAGTAGAGTAAAATCTCAAACAGCGGTAGTTTTTGATTGGGAAAATTGGTGGGCTCTTGAAAATTCTCAAGGTCCAAGTACTGCCATAAATTATGTAGAAGGAGTTGAAAAATATTTTAGAGCCATCTTTGAAAATACCTTAGGGGTGGATGTGATAGGAGTAGAAGACAACTTTGAAAAATATAAATTAATTGTTGCTCCTCTTTTATATATGGTAAAAGAAGAATGGGCAGAAAAAATAAAGAATTATGTTAGAAAAGGTGGAATTTTTATAACCACAACCTTAAGTGGACTTGTAAATGAAAATGATTTAGTTTATCTTGGTGGATATCCTAAGCCTTTAAGAGATGTTCTTGGAATTTGGGTAGAAGAATTTGATGCCCTTCCTCCTGAAATGAAAAATGAAATTATAATACAAGATGAGTTCAAAAAAGAATTTTCAAAAGAAAAGTATGAATGCAATTTAGTATTTGACGTAATTCACTTGGAAAGTAATAATGCTAAAGCCATTGGAGTTTACAGTAAAGATTATTATCAAGGATATCCGTGTATAACGGTAAACAAATATGGGGAAGGATATGCGTACTATATTGGCACATTCCCATCGAAGGATTTTTTGAAAGAATTTGTAAAATATTTATCAAAAACACATAATATAGAGCCTATCTTAAAAGATGTTCCATATGGATTAGAAATAACTCAAAGGGTAAAAGATGGAAAAACTTTTACCTTTGTACTAAACCACACGGAAGAAATAAAAACTATAAATATAGGTTCTAAGAGAAAAGATTTACTTTCAGGAAAAGAATTTGAAGGCTTAATTGATATTCACCCAAGAGAGGTTTTAATCCTTGAGGGGTAAAACAAAAAGAGAAGGGCTTAAATGCCCTTCTCTAACTAAAATACTTGTATTCTGCAATACGTTTTGAAACTGCCCCTTTTTAGCTCTGTGAGAAGTTCACATTCCTAAATATTCTCTTTATTCCTTTTCTTGACAAAAAAATTTTTTAAGGTATACTTAAACCTAAAGTGGTATGACCACTTTACCAATAAGGAGGTGAAATTAAAAATTTCCTTTTTAGTAAACTTTTAGGAAGGGGGATCAAAGATGAAAAGAGTATTATTAATTCTTTTGATTCTCATTGTTAGTTTAGTTTTTGTAAGTCCATCAGCAGAAGTTGTAGTTATAAAGTATGCACAGTAGAATTCACACCTATTCCAGAAGCAGAATATTCTCAGACATCAAGTAAGAAAACATTTAAAGGAGGTTTAAAATGAAGCCTGTAACAAGAACAAAGCTCACAGAAAGTATAATAAAAGCCATTATGGAATATGTAAACTCTCAAAATTTAAAGGTTGGAGATAGACTGCCCTCAGAGAGAGATCTCTCAAAAGCCCTTAAAGTTAGCAGGCCTCTACTCAGAGAGGCCATAAGAGTAATGGAGGGGCTAAATTTAATAGAAGTAAAGCCAGGGAGTGGAATATTCATTAAAAATCCCTTAGGGCCAGATTTTTCTTATTTAGTCTTGCATATTGATTTACAAGAAAAAGAGAGATTATTAGAGACATTAAAAGTAAGAAAAGTTTTAGAAAAATTAGCAATTGAGGAAACATTAAAAAATATCGATCCAGAAAAACTTAGTAGACTGGAAAAGTTATTAACAACTCTTGAAGAAGCAATAAGAAGAGGGGATTCAGGCTTAGAAGAAATTTGGAATTACTATAGTACAATTTACCAATTTTCTAATAATAAATTCCTGTTTAGTTTTTTAGATGGCTTAAAAAATATTTATCTTTCATGGATTGATCCACAAGAGAATCCAGTATTCGCAGAAAAAACTTATTCTTATCATCGAGAGTTATTTGAAGCTATAAAAAATAAAGATCTAAACAAAATCAGTTTATTAATTGATAGGTTTTACAAAATCTGGCAAGAAGAGATTGAAAAAAGGTATCGTTAATAAGATAAGGAGGTAAAACTATGCCCGATACTTTCATTATAAATACCACAAATAGTCCCTATTCAAAGCTACTCCCTGTAGCCATATCAGAAGTAAGCTTTACCGATGGGCTTCTTGCAGAAAGATTAAGAACCATAAAAGAAATCACCATACCAACCCAATACGAACTTTTGGAGCAGACTCAAAGGCTTTTTAATTTTAGAAGAGCTGCAGGGAAAACCCAAGGAGATTATTTTGGGTTTTTCTTTAACGATAGTGATGTTTATAAATGGATTGAAGCAGTATCCTATACTTTAATATGGGAATGGGACGACGACTTAGACAAACTATTGGATCAGGTAATTGAAGAGATTAAATTGGCTCAAGATGAGGATGGATATTTAGACACCTATTTTACCTTTGAAAGAAAAAAGGAAAGATGGACAAACCTTAAGGATATGCACGAGTTATACTGCGCAGGACATCTTATTCAAGCAGCTGTAGCCCATCACCGAGCAACAGGGAAAACCAATCTACTTGAAGTAGCAATAAAGTTTGCAGATCATATTGACTCGGTTTTTGGTCCTGGGAAAAGAGAAGGTACTAGTGGACATCCTGAAATTGAGATGGCACTTGTGGAACTTTTCCGAGAAACAAGAGACTATAGGTACTTAAATTTAGCAAAATTCTTTATAGATGAAAGAGGAAAAGGTCTTGTTGGAGGAGATTTATATCACATAGATCATAAGCCTTTTAGAGATTTGGATGAGATAGTAGGTCATGCAGTAAGATCCCTTTACTTAAACTGTGGAGCTACAGATCTCTACTTAGAGATTGGTGATATCTCCATACTAAACGCCTTAGAGAGACTTTGGAGAAACTTTACTGAAAGAAAGATGTATATCACAGGAGGTGCTGGAGCAAGATACGAAGGAGAATCCTTTGGAGAAGAGTATGAGCTTCCCAATGAAACAGCTTATGCAGAGACCTGTGCAGCCATTGCAAGCTTCATGTGGAACTACCGAATGCTCTTTGCCATACCCGAAGGTAGATTTGCAGATATCATGGAACAAACCCTTTACAATGGATTACTTTCAGGAATCTCCTTGGACGGTATGCATTACTTTTATGTAAATCCTCTTGCTGATAATGGAAAGCATAGAAGACAAAAATGGTTTGCCTGTGCCTGTTGTCCTCCTAACATTGCAAGGCTTATTGCAAGCCTTCCAGGATATGTGTACACAAAATCTTATGAAGGTATATGGCTTCATTTATATACACCCAATAAAGCCAAAATTGAATGGAATAACAGTATTATAGAAATGGAAGTAAAAACCAATTATCCATGGGATGGAGAGATTGATATAACAATAAATAGTGATGCTCACTTCTCACTCTTTTTAAGAGTCCCTGGTTGGGCAAAAGGATATTCCATATTTGTAAACCATAAAGATGAAGAACCACAAATAGTAAATGGTTATGCAAAGATAGAAAGGGATTGGAAAAAAGGAGATAATATAAGAATAAGTTTAGATATGAAGCCAGAAATTATAGTTTCTAATCCAAAAGTAAAAGACAATATTGGAAAAATTGCGGTAAAAAGAGGCCCTATTGTTTATTGCATAGAGCAAATAGATAACAATTTCCCTATATGTGATTTAGAAGTAGATATAGAAAAAGACCTCGTCCCAATATATTCGGAAATACTTAAAGGAGTCGTAACTGTAAAAGGAAAAGGATATATTCCTGAGAAGGATCTGTGGAAAAAGAATTTATACCTACCTAAAAAGGTCCTTAACTCAAAAAGAATTGAGGTAGAATTTACCTTAATACCCTATTATGCATGGGCAAATAGAGAACAGGGTCCTATGCAGGTATGGATAAGAAAGGCATAAAGGGGAGGAGTAATTTCCTCCCCCTAAAATGATTTTATCCAATTGGCAATATCTTTTATCACATACTCAGGAATATGGCTTTCCACATAATACTCTTGAGGAATGCTTTTTTCCTCTCCTTCCATAAATAGATGATTTAGCTTAGGATAGGTTTTTAAAGTAATTCTCTCAAAAGGAGAAAGCTTGCTCCACCCTTCAAAATCTTTTAAAGTTACTTGATAATCCCTTTCTCCCTGAAGAATTAATGCAGGAATCTCTAAGCTTGAAAGGGTAAGAACAGGATCATAACTTTTAAGATCTGCCCAATATTTTACAGGCGCTCCAAGAATCATAAAACTTAGTGGATATTTCTTAGAAACATCCGGATCTTTGATTTTTTGAATTTCACCTTTTATAATCTCAAGTTGAGCCTTCTCTTTTTCATCAATAGTTCCATCAATACCAAAGAGATACTCCGTTTGAGCAAGAATTAAGTCTTCAAGAGATCTTGTAGGACCTGCCATTATTATTAATCCTGTCACATCTTTGGTGTAAGTTGCAATTCTTGGAGCAAGCATTCCTCCAAGACTATGCCCCAAGATAAATATCTTGTTACTATCAATCTCTTCTTGAGTTTTCAAAAATTCTATAACAAAAAGTACATCCTCTATTACCTCTTCCCAAACTGTAAACCCATCTTTATATTCACTAAATTTTTCTGGGTAAATCTTTGTTCTTTTATCATACCTTAAGGTTGCTATACCTAAGGTTCCAAGTCCCCAAGCAATATCCCTAAAAGGCTTATTGGGCCCTATGGTTTCATCCATATCATTGGGTCCACTCCCATGGACTAAAATAACTACTGGAAAAGGACCTTTTCCCTTCGGAATTACCAGTTTTCCAGGAAGAGAAAATTCTTTTCCAATCTTAATGTCTTTTTCTACAAAAGAATTAACATCTACATAAGATGGAGGAGTATAGGACTTGCGAGGAGGCGCAGGCTGGAAAAACATACCCACTATTTTTTTATTAGCAAAAACAAGCCTTATATCCACATCCATAAGATTAAACTCGCAAGTAACAAAAACTATTCTATATACTCCTGATCCTTCCGTCCTATATCCTAATATGCTCCTAAAATCCCCCACTTGTTTTTCAAGGGATTTCCATAATTCTTCCAATTTTTCAACAGAAATCATAGATTTTACAGAAGGGTCGAAAAAATCTCTTGCCTCTTCATACCTACCACTTACAAGAAGATAGATAAATTTTTCTGAAATTGCCTTCTCATCTTCCTGAGCATAAATGATGGTGAAAAGCAAAACCATTAAAAAAATTATTAAAATCTTTCTCATTTTATCCCATTCTTTTAATAATCATTTAGAAATATGGAGCAAACTCTCTCTTACAATAGAATAAGCAAGAAGTAAGAAAGAAGCAAGATAAAATATATCCGCCCAATTGGAGATTCCATAATCTCTAAAAATATAGACAAATAAAATATCTGCAATGGTAGTCAAAGAAACAGCAAGAATAAAGTAAGAATAGTTTTTTGCGACCTTCCCACCCCAAAGTTTTACTATTAACATAAAGGCAAGAATTATGAGGATAAAATCTCCTACAATATAAAATATATTTAAGATTTTACTTAAAATTGTCATTTCTTGAGACCTTAACACGGGAATTAAAAT
>ERZ1669248.78-NODE-78-length-61390-cov-41.241901_pt1 | contig 61390 bp, 70 predicted proteins | sample MGYA00579296_ERZ1669248 | MGnify/ENA primary metagenome ERZ1669248 (study PRJEB41166, sample SAMN08046057) | hot springs metagenome | biome: hot spring; feature: neutral hot spring; material: thermophilic sediment; isolation source: thermophilic sediment from...
TTTTTTATAGCATCTTTTTCTTTCCTGTTAACTTTGTATATATCGTACAAACCGCCGGGAAAGGTTTCTATACTGTGTATTCCTTCTTTTGAAAGAGTATCTTTGATACTTATGGCCCTTTTTGTTAGCATACGCATCGGTCCAAGAGTTAAAGGAAAAAATTTTATACCCATTTTTCTTAATTTAATATCACACTCTCTAAAATGTGGTCCAATATCTTCTAAACTTAATCTACCTTCTGGTAGGCTCAAAGGTGCATCTATCATAACTAATTTAAAATTTTTAGCAAGATTTATAATATCTTCATCTTGAAACAAAACTCCCACTTGCAGTTTTCCATTTTCTAAATAAGCGTAACCTGTTTTTCTCTTTGGACTTCCTGCCAAGTCAAGGCCAAGGATTTTAAAATTTTCCATAAAAAAACCTCAGATATCGATACCTTCTTAAAATGTTAAAATATATATCTAAAATTTCAATGAGGTAAAGTATGCCAAAAAGAACAGACATAGAAACAATCCTGCTTATTGGCTCTGGACCCATCATCATTGGACAAGCCGCCGAATTTGACTACTCTGGAACCCAAGGGGCAAAAGCGCTAAAAGAAGAAGGTTACAGAGTGATACTCGTAAACTCAAACCCAGCAACCATAATGACAGACCCAAACATCGCAGATAGAACTTACATAGAACCTTTAATAACTCCTGTTTTAGAAAAAATCATAGAGAAAGAAAGACCAGATGCTATACTTCCAACCCTTGGAGGACAGACAGCTTTAAACTTAGCTATAGACCTATACGAAAAAGGCATACTTGATAAATACAACGTAGAACTTATAGGTGCAAACTACGAAGTGATAAAGAAAGCTGAAGATAGAGACCTTTTTAAAAAAGCAATGGAAAGGATAGGACTTTCTATGCCTAAAAGTGCTGTCGTAAAATCAATCTCAGAAGCAGAAGAAGTTATAGATTGGATAGGTTTTCCTGTTATAATACGGCCTTCCTTTACCTTGGGAGGAACAGGTGGAAGCATAGCCTACAACAGAGAAGAGTTTTACCCAAAAGTAAAAGCAGGTTTAGATGCATCTCCTATTCATGAAGTTTTACTTGAAGAGTCTATTATAGGTTGGAAAGAGTTTGAGATGGAAGTTATGAGAGATAAAAACGATAACTGCGTTATTATATGCTCCATAGAAAACCTTGACCCTATGGGAGTACACACGGGAGACAGTATAACTGTTGCTCCAGCCATGACATTATCAGACAGAGAGTACCAGATTTTAAGAAACTACTCCATAGCCGTTATGAGAGAGATAGGAGTTGAGACTGGAGGCTCAAACGTTCAATTTGCTCAAAATCCAAAAACTGGAGAGTTTTACGTTATAGAGATGAACCCAAGAGTTTCAAGGTCTTCTGCTTTAGCGTCCAAAGCAACAGGATTTCCTATAGCAAAAATAGCAGCCAAATTGGCCGTTGGTTATACACTTGACGAACTTTCAAACGATATAACCAAGAAAACTCCTGCTTCTTTTGAACCTACTATAGACTACGTCGTTGTAAAAATTCCAAGGTTTGATTTTGCTAAGTTTCCAGAGGCAGACCCAACCCTCACAACTATGATGAAATCTGTCGGAGAAGTTATGGCCATAGGAAGAACCTTTAAAGAAGCAATACAAAAAGCTTTAAGAAGCTTAGAACTTGGCAGGTATGGATTTTACATGGGACTTGAAAACGTAGACGAAAACTTACTAAAAGAAAAGATAATAAAACCTAACCCAGACAGACTCTGGTATATAGCAGAAGCCTTCAGGAGAGGTTTTTCAGTAGAAGAAGTAAACAAACTTTCCCACATAGATATCTGGTTTTTGAACCAAATAAAAGAGATTGTAGATTACGAACTTTACCTTTCTACAAAGGATATCAACACATTAACAGAACAAGAACTTGAAAAAGCTAAGCAGTGGGGCTTTTCTGACAGAGAACTTGCAAGACTACTAAAGACAACGGAAGAAGAGATAAGAAAAAGAAGACCACCAGTATCCTTTAAAGTGGTTGATACCTGTGCTGCAGAATTTGAAGCCTTTACTCCTTACTACTACTCTTCTTACGAATCTTTATGTGGTAAAGTAGAAGAAGATAAAATTATTTACTACAGAGACTCAGAATAAGGAGAGGAAAAACATGGAATACAGATTTCAAGATATAGAACAAGAATACCTTAAAAAGTGGGAAGAAGAAAAAATATTTAAATCCGTTGAAAACAACGACAAATCTACAAAGTATTACGTTTTAGAGATGTTTCCTTACCCTTCTGGAAAGATACATATGGGACACGTAAGAAACTACGCCATAGGAGACGTTATAAACAGATACTACCGTATGACCGGAAAAAACACATTACATCCTATGGGATGGGACGCTTTCGGAATGCCTGCAGAAAACGCAGCAATAAAAAGCGGTATACACCCGGCTAAGTGGACATACGAAAACATAGACTATATGAAAAATCAACTGAAAAAACTTGGATTTTCCTACGATTGGGATAGAGAAGTTACAACCTGCAACCCAGATTACTACAGATGGAACCAGTGGATATTCTTAAAAATGTTTGAAAAAGGGATAGCTTACAGAAAATCAGCCCTTGTAAACTGGTGCCCACACGACTTGACAGTTTTAGCAAACGAACAGGTTATAGATGGAAAATGTTGGAGATGTGGAACACCTGTAGTCCAAAAAGAGATTCCTTCTTGGTATTTAAAAATAACAGACTACGCAGAAAGACTCCTTCAAGACCTTGAAAAGTTAAAAGGCAAATGGCCTTCACAAGTTTTAACAATGCAGGAAAACTGGATAGGTAAGTCCATCGGTGCAACGATAAAATTTCCTATAAAAGATTTAGACGAATACTTAGAAGTGTTTACAACAAGACCAGATACAATCTACGGTGTAACGTTTATGGCCGTTGCACCAGAAAATCCAATAGTATTAAAGTTAGCTCAAGGAACACCTTACGAAGAAGAAGTAAAACAGTTTGTAGAAAAGATAAAATCTTTATCAACGAAAGAAAGAGGTATAGTTGAAGAAAAAGAAGGTGTATTTACCGGTCGATACGCCATAAACCCTTTAACTGGAGAAGAAGTTCCAATATACGCCGCAAATTACATACTGTGGGGATACGGAACAGGTGCAATAATGGCAGTTCCAGCTCACGATGAAAGAGACTTTGAGTTTGCAAAAAAATACTCAATTCCAATAAAAGTGGTAGTTAAACCAACAGATAAAGAGTGGGACTTTGAAAAAGGGGCATACGAAGATGAAGGAATACTGATAAATTCTGGACCGTTTAACAATCTAAACTCAAAAGATGCAAAAGAAAAAATAACACAGCTCCTTGAAGAAAAAGGAATAGGAAAGAAAACCATTAACTACAGACTCAGAGATTGGAACATCTCAAGACAAAGATACTGGGGAACACCTATCCCTGTAGTTTACTGTGAAGACTGCGGTATAGTTCCCGTTCCAGAAGAAGAGTTACCAGTAGTATTACCTCAGAATGTAGAGTTTACTGGAATTGGCGGCTCTCCTCTATCCAAAGTTGAAGAGTTTGTAAACACAACATGTCCAAAATGTGGAAAGCCAGCAAAAAGAGAAACTGATACAATGGATACGTTCTTCGATAGCTCATGGTACTTTTTAAGATACTGTGACCCTAAAAACGAAGAAAAACCATTTGAAAAAAGTAAAGCCGATTACTGGATGCCAGTAGATATATACATAGGGGGAATAGAACATGCAGTCCTTCACCTTCTCTACTCCAGATTCTTCACAAAGTTCCTAAAAGATATAGGATTAGTAGATATAGACGAACCGTTTGAAAGACTACTAACCCAAGGAATGGTCCTAAAAAAATGGATAAGTATAGAAAAGCTTTTAGAAATACTTGGACTAAACGAAGAGTCATCTGTAGAAGAGTTAAAAAGTAAAATACAAGAAATTTTTAACAGATAGATGATTTACTTAGACAACGCTGCTACAACGCAAGTCTTACCTTCCATTTTGGAAACCTTAAAAGATATTTACACTGAGTATTACGCCAACCCAAACTCTATTCACAGAGAAGGTCAAAAAGCAAAAAATCTTATAGAAAAAAGTAGATTCTCTATAGCTCAGATATTAAAATGTAAAGCAGATGAAATAATTTTTACCTCATGTGCCACAGAAAGCAACAACTTAGCCATTTTTGGACTTGCAGAAAGCTATCCTGAAAAAAACCATATCATAACAACACCTATCGAACATAAATCTATCCTTGCTCCTTTAAAACACTTGTCATCAAAAGGATACAAAGTAGATTTTGTAAAAGTTGACAACAACGGCATAGTCGATTTAGACCATCTAAAAAGTCTTATAAACAGTAAAACATTGTTAGTTTGCATCATACACGGAAACAACGAAACAGGAGTTTTACAAGACATAAACCAGATAGGCAAACTATGTAAAGAAAAAGAGGTTATACTCTTTACAGATGCAGTCCAATCTTTCTGCAAAGAAGATATTAACCTTGATTTTGTAGATATGTTCTCCGTATCAGGACACAAGATAAACGCACCAAAGTTTATAGGCATGCTTTACAAAAAAGAAGATGTAAAGTTAAAACCAATTATAATGGGAGGAGGACAGGAAAGAGGTTTAAGGTCTGGAACACAAAGCCCACAACTTATAAACTCTCTCTACTTAGCAGTTGAGTATTGGCATAATAACAAAGAAACTCTAATAACACACCTTAAGGTCTTAAGAGAATACTTTGAGAAACGTTTAAAAGAAAAATTACCAGAGATTAAAATCCTAAGTGAAAACGTAAAAAGACTTCCTAACATTACGAACGTTATATTCCCTAAAGTAGATTCTCAAACGTTGGTTATGGCTCTTGATACAGAAGGAGTAGCAGTCTCTTCAGGCTCCGCTTGTTCCTCCGGCACCCCCACCCCATCTCACGTTATAACAGCTTACGGATATTCAGAAAAAGAAGCCTTACACTCGGTAAGGTTTTCCTTTGGTATATTTAACACGTTAGATGAAGTAGAAGTAGCCACAGAGAAAATCGTTAATACATACAAAGATTTAAGGTCCTTTTTTTAACTTTCTTAGTATACTTTCTACAAGTTCTTCGACAGGAACGTTGTACTTACCTTCAGCAATCAAACGTTTGATTTCTTCGATTTTTTTTCTTCTCACTTCTTCCTCCTCTTTAGACAGTTCATTTTCCAATTTTTTAAAGATTTTATCTAACTCGTTTTCTTTACTCATTCCTTTCTACCATATTTTAAACTTTAATAGAATTTCGGTATAATTTTTTAAAACTTTAAGAGAGGTTTTGATTGTACCTTAGTATAGACACATTCTCAGATAACTTTGGAGTAGCTTTACTTGACCAAGAAAAGGTTTACGGCTACAGAGAGTATCTAAAACCAAAACCTTTTTCCGAAATCCTACTGCCAGAAATAGACAGTCTTTTTAAAACTTTAAACATAGATAGAAAATCCCTAAAAGGAGTAATGGTAAACGTAGGACTTGGTTCAAACACAGGCCTAAGAGTTGGAGTAATCACAGCAAAAACGTTAGCTTACAGCTTAAACATTCCTATATACTCCTTTCAAACGTTAGATGTTATGATTTACAAATACAGATACTTTGATGGAAACGTAGTAGCAGCTATAAACATAGGAAAAGGTAAAGTTGCATTTAAAATTAAAGACCAGACTAACTACTCAATAGAACCTCTGGAAGAGTTTAAAAACTATTTAGAAAACAAAAAAAACTGGCTTATCGTAACTAAAAATTTAGATATAATAAGTAGTATTAAATTAAAAACATCTTTAGCAATAGATGGAGGATACTACTGCTTAGAGAATAAGAGACAAGAAAACTTATACCTTTTAGAACCGATTTACCACGATTAATTTAAATATGTGATTTTAACGAATAAGTATATAAAGGGGTAGTCATGTATAGATTTATACTGTTTTTGATAACTGTCTTTTACATAAGTTTATCCTTTGGTTTTGAATTAAGAACAGGTAACCACGATACTAAGTTTAGAATAGTTTTAGACAAAGTAGACAACTTTGACATTCTTACTGTAGATAATGTTTTAATAGTAAAAGTTCCAGATAGATACCAGCCATCTAAGTTCAGTATAGACCCTAAAGCTATAAAAGACCTTGAAATATACATAAACGAAGAAAAAAACTCTTCACTTTTATACATAACCTTGCAGGATAATGCATCCTTTAAATACTTCAGTCTTTCTAATCCAAACAGGTTAGTTATAGATATAAACAAAGCCGCCATAACAGTAAAAAAAGATTTAGAGAAACAGCAGAAAAAAATTGATAACTCGGACACAAACTCAGAAATCTTATACACCATACTTAAAAACTTAGAAAATCAGACAAAGAACTTAAACATCTCTTCCTACGATATAGAAGTTCCAAAAAACTTTTCTGGTAAAAAAAGAATTATAGTTATAGACCCGGGTCACGGTGGCCATGACCCAGGGGCTACTGCCAACGGTTTAAGAGAAAAAGATATAAACTTAAAAGTTGCTCTAAAGTTAAAAAGATACCTTGAAAAAGATGGTAGGTTTGTGGTTTACCTTACAAGAGAAGATGATACATACGTTCCACTCTACGATAGAACACTAATAGCATTAGAAAAAAAAGCTGATTTGTTTATAAGCATACACACTAACGCATCAGAAAATCCAAACTTTTCAGGAACCTACGTTTACACTCTCAATTTAAAAGGGGCTACTTCAAAACTTGCGAAAATGGTTGAAGAAAGAGAAAACCAGACTGTTTTAAAAGTTGTTAAAGTCAGTGCGAACCCAAATGTTAACAAAATTATAGCAGACATGGCTATAAGCCATACTATGACTGAAGGTCTAAACTTCGCAAAGTTTATAGAAATAAATGCAAAAAATTTATTAAAAGATACAGAATTTAAAAGAATAGATTCTGCAAACTTTGCAGTGTTAAAAACTCCTTCCATACCAGCAGTTTTAGTAGAAACAGCATTCATTACGAACGAAAGAGATGCAAAACTCTTAGCCGATGATAAATTTTTAGATAAATTTGCAAAAGTTCTTTACAAATCTATAGCAGATTACTTTTTTAAATACAAAAACTTAGTATTCGATAGTAAAGTTAAAAGTTGATACTTGGAATAGATATAGGAAACACAACAGTTGAAGTTGCTCTTATAAAGGATTTAGAAAATATAAAAAGTATGAAGTTTAAAACCGATTTAGATAAAACTCCTGATGATTGGCTCTTAAACTTTCATTTCTTACACAGTTTTTTTAATGAAGAAAAAAGTAAAGTAGAACACATACTTGTATCTTCCGTAGTCCCTCAGATAGATAACAGTATAAAAACTTCCATAGCCAAGTATTACGGTATAAAACCTATTTTTATAGGTAAGGATTTAAACATACCAATAAAAATAAACTACGAAAATCCTTCTCAAGTAGGTGTTGATAGATTGTTAAACAGTTTTGCAGCTTTACAGATATTAAGCTCTCCAATCATCTGCATAGATTTTGGAACGGCTATAACCTTTGATATAGTTAACAGATATGGAGAGTACGACGGTGGCTTAATATTTCCTGGTATAGAAACATCTATAAAGTGTCTTTTCTCAAAAACTGCCAAACTTCCGAAAGTTAGTATGGAAAAACCAAACTCTGTAGTAGGGAAAAATACCGTTAACAGTATCCAGTCAGGTTTGTATTACGGCTATTTATCTCTCGTAGAAGGTGTTATAGAAAGGATAGAAAGTTTTTATAAGGAAGATTTTAACGTTGTGATTACAGGGGGAAACGCCAACTTAATATTGCAAGACTTACAAAGAAAGGTCTTTTATGAACCAAAACTTCCCATGAAGGGTATTTTTTATCTTGCAAAAAGCCATCTTAAATAATATAATATATATCTGCATGGAGAGGTGGCTGAGTGGTCGAAAGCGGCTTCCTGCTAAGAAGTTGTGCGGGGTAAAACCTGCACCGCGGGTTCGAATCCCGCCCTCTCCGCTTAAACCTTCAAAATAAAATTCTCTACAACATCCAGTATATCTTCTCCAACGAAATCTGCTGTTGTGTTTTCTACGTATTTCATACCTTGACCAGTTTTAACCAAAGCAGCCTTCACACCTTCCTTATGGGCAGCAAGTATATCGTTTTCTTTATCCCCTATCAAAAAGGATTGAGAAGGGTCAACGTTGTATTCCTTTATGGCTTGTTTTATCATTCCACTTTCAGGCTTTCTACAATCACATTTAACGGCATACTTCTCAACAGTTCCATTTTCATGGTGTGGACAGTAGTAAACTTTTTCTATCTTTATTCCTTCTTTTTCAAACTCTTTTAACATGTAATCTGTAAGTTTTAGAAAATCTTCCTCAGTGTAGTATCCTACCGCAATACCTGACTGGTTAGTTACTATAAAAAGTTTGTATCCAGCATCCTGAAGTTTTTTTAAAGCTTTAAACACGTTTGGATAAAATTCAAAATCTTCTATCCTATGAACGTAACCTTTATCTACGTTTATAACTCCATCTCTATCTAAAAAAACTGCCTTCATTTTACACTCCTTCCATTAGCTTTTTATACAACTCTTCCAGTTGTTTTCTTAAGTCTTCCACAGTTCCTGTGTTGTTTATTATGTAGGTAGCATACTTTTTTTTATCTTCTATGTCCATCTGGGCTTTTATTCTACTTAAAGCTTCCTCTTCAGTAAATCCTTTTTCTAACAACCTTTTTATCTGTAGTTCCTTGGGAGCGTATATTAGGATAACTGTATCATACTTTTTGTAGCTTCCTGTCTCTATCATCAAAGGAACGGATACTATAACTAAAGCATCAGGGTCTTTTTCTTTGACTTTTTTTATCCAATTTTCTATCTCTTGATTTACTTTCGGATGTATTATACTCTCAAGGATTTTTCTTTTTTCATCGTCTTTAAAAACGATGTTGGCTAACTTCTTTTTATCAAGTTTACCATTTTCAAAGGCTTGGGGAAAGTGTTTTTTAACCTCTTCTAACACATCTTCTTTTTCATACAAAGCGTGGACTACCTTATCTGCATCTATAACGTAAGCCCCAAGTTCCTCCAAAATCTTTTCTGATGTAGATTTACCAGTTGCTATCCCACCTGTTAAGCCAACTACTTTCAAGTATTCTCCTCAACGATACGAAGTTTAGAATCTTCTTTTATACGAACCTCTATCTGTTTGTAAGGTATCTCAATACCTTCTTTTTTGAACCTTTTAAATAATCTTTTTCTCAATTCACTTTCAACAAAAAACCCACTTTCATAATCTGACACAGAGACATAAAGAGTAAAGACTATACTGCTATCCCCAAAACCGGGAATAAATCTTAAAGTAGGTACTGGTTCCAGAAGTAATCTGGCATCTTCCTTTGCAAAACTTTCAACCTCTTCAAAAACAACCTTTTCAAGCTTCTCTAAGTCTGTATCATAAGACACAGAGATTTGAATCGGAATACGGGTTAAATTTAAAGGTTTTGCATAGTTTACTATTACACTTTGAGCAAGTTTCTCGTTTGGAATTATAAGAACGTCGTTAGATAGTGTTCTTAAGGTTGTGGTTCTCCAGTTTATATTTATAACATAACCTTTTTTACCGTTTTCAAGTTCTATAAAATCTCCGATATTTATCCTTTTTTCCATTAGAATATACAACCCGGAAAAGATGTTGGATAAAGTATCCTTAAGAGCAAGGCCAACAGCCAAACCACCTACTCCAAGGGTAGTGAGAATAGGAGTAATGGAAATTTCAAGGTAAGATAGGATTACAAGTATGCCCATAGAGTATATTAGAGTGTTTATCAGTATAAAAATTAAAGAAGCCCCGGCAGTTGGAAGATTTTTCTCTTCCATATAAAACTTTAAAGATTTTGTAATAAGGTTTGCTAAGAATATAGTTACAGAGAATATAAGGATTACATTTACTAACTTCGTTATAAGATGGTAATGCTTTTCTGAAATGTCCAAGAAAACCATAGTCACGTGTATAGAAAGTATAAAAACCCATAATAGAGATGGTAGCTTTATCGTTTGATAGATAACGTCATCTATCTTTATCTTTGTTTTTTGTGTTATCTTTTTTAAAACTTCAAGAAGTATAACCCGTAGAATATAAAAACCAACGAAAGATACAAGAAACACAAATAATATCTTGTAATCTTTCAACATCTACAGAATCTTTTCCATCAGATTAGTTTGTAGCAAGCCTATTATACCACTTAGTATAACGTAGAATATAACTATAACTACTATAAATTGAAAGTTTTTAGAGTTTTCGGAAGGAATACCAAGAACTTTCTCTGCACCTACAAATATAAGGTAAAACATGTAAAAGCTTGATAAGAACATTAAAAAAGCGTTAACTGGTGAGTTTACCATATAACTTATACCTGCAATCCATACCGGTATAACGGCTAAAACAACAAGGTTAAATACTTTTAAAGGATTATCTTCTCCACCGAAAGCCTTACCAAAAAAATAAACCAAGCCAGTCAAAAATATAGGTTTAAAAATCTCAAAAAGCCAAGCTATGAACAGAAAAGAAAACATTTTAACTGTGTCGTTATTTTGAATCATAGTAAGGACTTTAGTTGCATACTGGATAGTTAAAACACTTGCCTTTGGGTCGGCTTTAAGCATCTCTATAAACTTACTTAAAGAAGAAATATAGCTGTCCTTTAAAACCGTAAAGCCTATAAGATAACCTAAAATTGGAAACAATGAAAATGGCAATACATAGAAAAAAAACAATTTACCGTAAGGTTTTGGATTGTTTTTAACGTAAGTTAAGTTTTCTTTAGGATTTAGATAAATTTTAATTAGTTCTTTCATCTTTCACCTACTGATGTTTTTTATTAATTATAACCTATTTTTTGATATAATTTTAGAGACATCAGAAAAAAGGAGGAAAAGTTTGGAAGAGCTTAAAAACCTTATAACTCAAGCTTGGGAAAACAGAGAACTTTTAAAGGAAAACAGATACAAAGAAGCAGTTAGAGAAACAATAGACCTTTTAGATAACGGAAAGTTAAGGGTTGCAGAGAAAGTAAACGGTGAGTGGGTTGTAAACGAATGGGTAAAACAGGCTATCCTTCTTTATTTCCCAATTCAAGATATGCAGGTTATGGAAGTAGGACCTTTTGAATACTACGATAAGATACCTTTAAAGAAAAACTGGAAAGAAAAAGGCGTTAGGGTTGTTCCTCCTGCAACTGCAAGATACGGAAGCTACATAGAACCGGGTGCAATTTTGATGCCTTCATACGTAAACATCGGAGCTTACGTTGGAAGTGGCACAATGGTGGACACGTGGGCTACGGTAGGGTCTTGTGCGCAGATTGGTAGAAACGTCCATCTTTCAGGTGGAGTTGGAATAGGGGGCGTTTTAGAGCCTCCTTCTGCAAGACCTGTTATCATAGAGGATAACTGTTTTATCGGTTCAAGATGTATCATAGTGGAAGGTGTAATAGTTGAAGAAGAAGCAGTTTTAGGTGCAAACGTTGTTATTACAGCATCAACAAGAATAATAGATGTTTCTGGCGACGAACCTGTAGAGTATAGAGGAAGAATACCTGCAAGAAGCGTTGTAATTCCGGGAACAATAACGAAGAAGTTTCCGGCAGGTGAGTACGGTGTTCAGTGTGCATTAATAATAGGTAAAAGAAAAGAATCTACAGATAAGAAAACCTCTTTAAACGAAGCGTTAAGAGAGTTTAACGTTTCTGTTTAGCTTTGTATATGAAAGCAAGGATTTCTGCTACAACCTTGTAAAGGTCTTCTGGTATCTCTTCGTATAAGTCTAACCCGGACAAAACTTCAACCAAGTCCGGGTCTTCTTTTATGTAAATTCCGTGCTGTTTTGCAACTTCGATGATTTTCTTTGCTATCTCTCCCTTACCTTTTGCAACAACCTTTGGAGCGTTGTCTTTATACCTTTCGTATTTTAAAGCTACTGCTTTTTTGTTCTCAGTAGACATCTAAACTTACCACTTTTATATTCTGCTGATTTAAAGATTTATAAAGCTCTCCTTTCATCTCTTTCATTTTTTCTCTAAGTTCTTCGTTATCTGCCTTTATAGAAATAAAGAATCCCTCTTTAAAACGAGCTACTAAAAAATTAACTTTACCATCTTCAAAATTAACAGAGCCTCTAAAGTAAAAAGCTTCTCCATCTTCAAGTTTAACTTTTTTTACCTCAAAATCTCCAACTTTCATACCCGGAATTTTAAAACCAAAAACTCCGTAAAACGTATCGTTTAGAATAGCGTTTAGTTGAAGATTTTTTATACTATCAATAACTTTCTGGTCTTCTACTTTAAACTTCAAATCATCTTTTATAGAATTAATAGTGTTTTCAAGTTCATCAAGTTTTTTTATAATTTCATCATTACGTTTAACTTGCTCTTTTATCTCTTTAATTTTTTCTTTAAAGTTTTCTAAATTTATCTCTTTTAGTTTTGATATTAGCTTATCTTCGTTAAAGTCAAGCTTTATCTTTTCTTCTAAATCGTTCATAAGATTGAAAAATTTGTAAAGTTTTCTTTCAAAGAAAATTCCAGAGTTTTCTAAGGAATTTTTGATAACATTTTCGTTTAAAATTTCAACTTTTTTTAAATCTGAACTATTTTCGATAAAAGCTTTAAGATTTGTTAAATCTTTGTTTATAGTATCGTTTATAAAATTAGGTTTTATATCCAGTGTTTGACTGTTTAGAGTTTTTCCATCTACAGATACTATTTCAAGCTGAACTTTTCCATCTTTAGGTGGTAGGACTTTCAAAAGTAGCTCTTGATTTTTTTCAAAATTTATGTTTACGTTAGCTCTAACGTTTATATATCCATCTTTAATCTTTAAAAGCAACGAACCTGAAGCTAAAACATCAACGACCTTAGCTTTTACAGTCTCACCTACCGTTAAAGGAATATCGTTCCCAATGGGTTTTGTAAGTAGAAACCTTTCTAAAGCTGCAATGGCTTTTACATTTAGCATAAGAAAAATATAAACTTATTGAAGTTTGTATGCAAGTTGTTGAATGGTTGGGACTAAAAACCTTTGAAGAAAGATTATGAAAAGGATAACTATAAATGGTGCAAAATCTACATTGTAAAACACTGTAGGAATATATCTTCTTACCAGTCTGTAAACTGGTTCAGTTGTAGACCTTAAAAATTTAACTACAGGATTGTATGGGTCTGGATTAACAAATGATATTAAAGCAGAAAATATAACTATCCATTTGTATACTTCAAGGGCAATGTCCAAAACATGGGACACTGCCAGCAAGAAGTTTGAGATTATAAACATTATCCTTTTTCAGGATACTCTACAAACTCTATTATAGCTTGTTCGCCACCGTCTCCTATTCTTCTTTTTTCAAGTTTGTATATTCTTGTGTAGCCACCGTTTCTATCTTTAAATAAAGGAGCTATCTCTTTGTAAAGTTTTACAGCAACTCTTTGGTCTTTTAACCTTTGGGATAGTAATCTTTTAGCATGTATGGAATCTTCTTTTGCCAAAGTAACCAACTTTTCTACAAAAGACCTTAGAGCTTTTGCTTTAGGAAGAGTTGTTGTTATCCTTCCATTTAGTATAAGACTTTTAGCAAGATTTATAAAAAGCGCTTCTCTGTGTTCTTTTCTTCTGTGAAAGCTTTTTGTTTTAACTCTATGACGCATTTTCTTTTCCTCCTTTTATTGCTCTGTATTTGATTTAGATGGTGCAAGTTCTAATCCCAAATCTGCCAAAGCATCTTTTATTTCTTTTAAGGATTTTCTTCCTATGCTTTTAGCCTCTTTTAAATCTTCCTCAGATAGTTTTACTAAGTCTCCAATCGTGTTTATTCCAAGTTTTCTAAGTGTGTTTATTGCTCTTGAAGAGATTTCAAGCTCATCTATAGCTAACGATAGTTTATCTTCCTCTATCTTAATCGTATCTTCAGTCTTAGGAGCCACTGTTTTCTTAATCACTTGAGCTTTTCTTACAGTTGGTTTTTGCAACAAGTTAAAGTGTTCTATAAGTATGTTTGTAGATTTTTCTAAGGCTTCATCAGGGGTTATAGTTCCGTCAGTTTCTATCTCAAGAATTAGTCTGTCATAATCGGTTTTTTCTCCAACCCTGACAGGTTCGACGTTAAACGTACATCTTTTTACAGGAGAGAATGATGTATCCATAAGTATCCATCCAATTTCGTTTATCTCTTCAAGCTCTTCAACTGTTTTATAACCTCTGCCTCTTTCTATTCTAAATTCCATCTGCAGTTTTACATTTTCAGAGATAGTGCATATATACTCTTCTGGATTAACTATCTCTATTCCCGGAGGTAGTTTTATATCTTTTGCAAAGACCTTTCCCGGACCTTCAACTTCCAAAATAGCAAAATCCCTCTCTATGTTTTCATCAACTTTCATACGTATCTGTTTAAGGTTTAGAATTATCTCAGCAACATCTTCAATAACACCTTTTATAGTTGTAAACTCGTGAGGAACACCGACGATTTTTACAGCAGTTATAGCACCACTTGGTAAAGAAGAAAGTAAAACTCTTCTCAAAGCATTTCCTAAAGTTATTCCATAGCCTCTTTCTAAAGGCTCTACGTAAAGTTTACCAAACTTGTCTGTTTTTGTTGTTTCATCCCAGTATATTTTTGTTGGTGTCACAAAATCTAACAAAGACGACATTTTACAACTCCTAACCGGTTTTTATTCCCGGTACCGGGGTATTTATTACCGCCCAAACAAAAGAATGCTCCTATCCCCGGCAGGCGGTTTTGGAGCATTCCAAGAAAGTATTACATAGAGTAGAACTCAATTATGTACTGAACGTTAACTGGGATTTCTAACTCTATCTCTTCAGGAATCTCTACCACTTTTCCTCTCATATTTTCTTTATCGAGTTCTAACCACTTTGGTATAGACCTTGGGTCTCTACTTTCTAAGTTTTCTTTGAAAATTGCAAGTTTTTTACTTTTTTCTCTAACTTCTATAATATCTCCTGGATCAACTCTGTAGGAAGGAATATTTACCTTCTTACCATTTACTAAAAAGTGTCCATGGCTAACTAACTGTCTGGCTTGTTGTCTTGTTTTAGCAAAACCAAGTCTGTAAACTACGTTATCTAATCTTCTTTCTAACAGTTGAAGCAAGACAACACCTGTGTTACCTGCCTTTTTAGATGCCTCTTCAAAGTATCTTCTAAACTGACCTTCTCTTAAACCACCGTATAGGAACTTTAATTTTTGTTTTTCTTGTAATCTTACACCGTAATCAGAAAGCTTTTTTCTACCCTGTATTCTTCCATGCTGACCAGGTGGGAAATTTCTTTTTTGGAAAGATTCTAAATCACCACCTATAAAAACTCCAAGTCTTCTACTAACTTTTGTTAAAGGACCAATGTATCTACCCATAGATTAAACCCTCCTTTTACTTGGTGGACGACATCCATTATGAGGTATTGGAGTAACATCTCTTATTGCAGTTATAGTTAAACCTGCTGCCGCCAATGTTCTTATAGCAGGTTCCCTACCTGCACCTGGACCTTTTACCCAAACCTCTACTTCTTTTAAACCATACTCATCCATAGCTTTTTTGGCTGCTTTTTGAGCGGCAAGCTGAGCTGCGTATGGAGTATTTTTCCTTGTTCCTTTAAATCCTTCTGTTCCACCAGAAGCCCAAGTCAGAGTATTTCCTTCTTTATCTGTTATAGTTACTATAGTGTTGTTGAAGGTAGACTGTATATGAGCTATACCTGAAGTAACAATTCTTTTTACCTTTTTAGTAGTTGACTTTTTCTTTTTTGCCATTTTTTACACCTCTTTTTATTTTAAAGTTACTTTTTTCTTTTTCCTTTTCTTGTTTTAGCATTTGTTCTTGTTCTTTGACCTCTTACAGGTAATCCAAGTCTGTGTCTAACTCCTCTGTAGCAGCCCATATCAACAAGTCTTTTTATCGCTACAGCAACTTCCCTTCTGAGGTCACCTTCTACTTTATAATTTTGTTCTATAAATTTTCTTATTGTGTTTAACTCTTCAGGAGTTAACTCTCCTACTCTTTTCATTCCATCGATACCAGTTTTTTCCAGTATTTCTTTAGCCCTTGTTTTACCTATACCGTATATATAAGTAAGAGCTATTTCTAACCTTTTTCTATCAGGTAAATCTACACCTGCTATACGTGCCATACTCTGTAGCCTCCTTTAACCTTGTTTTTGTTTGTGTTTAGGATTTTCACAAATAACCATAACTCTACCTTTTCTTCTGATGATCCTACATTTTTCACATCTTGGTTTAACAGAAGCTCTAACTTTCATCTCTATTCCTCCTAATCTAAACTCTAAAAATAATTCTACCTCTTGTTAAATCGTATGGAGAAAGCTCTACTTTTACTTTATCACCAGGCAGTATCTTAATAAAATGCATTCTCATCTTTCCAGATACATGGGCTAAAACTTCATGACCCGTTTCAAGCTGAACCTTAAACATAGCATTAGGTAAAGCTTCTAAAACTGTACCTTCTAAAACTATACCTTTTTCCTTTTGTTGTTCTTCCTTCTTCTTTCCCATCTTATCTACCTTAATCTAATTTTGATAATACTATTGGACCGTTTTCAGTTATTGCTACACTATGCTCGAAATGTGCAGCGTGAGTTTTGTCCGTAGTTACAACAGTCCATCCATCTTTTAAAACTCTAATTTTACCTTTTCCCAAGTAAGCCATAGGTTCTATAGCTAACACCATACCCTCTTGTAAAACAACGTTATCAGCGTTTTCAACACAGTTAGTAACGTGTGGCTCCTCGTGAGGTTTTCTACCTATTCCATGACCACCGTAAGTACATACGGGAGTAAGTTTATAATCTAATAAAGTTTTTTGTATCACAAAAGCTATCTCTTTTAAGTTCTTACCGGGATAACACAGTTTTATAGCTTCTTCTAAAGACCTTTCTACACCCTCTATTAGGCGTTTTTTTCTATCACTCACTTCTCCAACGGCAACAGTTATAGCAGCATCACCATACCAGCCTTCGTACTCAACTCCAAAATCCAAGCTTACAACATCTCCCTCTTTTATAATCTTATCTTTCCTTGGTATTCCATGGACAACCTCTTCATTTATAGAAACACATAAAGATGCAGGAAAACCGTACAAACCTAAAAATGCAGGCTTTATACCTCTTTTCTTACACTCTTCGTAAGCTATCTGGTCCAGCTCGTATGCCGATACACCCGGCTTAACGTATTCTTTTAACAAATGTAAAATTTCGGCAACATGCCGATTAGCTATTTTTAATTTCTCAATATCTTCTTTAGATTTAAGTTCTATCATAGGTAAATATTAATTATAACACACTTTTTATATGTTTGTAAATATCTTCAGGACTTAAGGTAGAGTTGATTTTTATTAAAATATCTTTGTAGTAGTCTATAAGTGGAGCAGTCTGTTGATGGTAAACTTCTAACCTTTTTCTAATAACTTCCTCTCTATCATCTTCTCTCTGTATCAAAGGTGTTCCACATTTATCACATACATTATCATTTTTTGGTGGATTGTAAATTAAATGGTAAACTGCTCCACAGTTTGGGCAGACTCTTCTACCAGACAGTCTTTTAACAACTTCTTCATCTGTTATATCAAAAAGAATTACTGCATCTATTTTTCTTCCTATTTTAGACAACATATCTTTTAGACCTTCTGCCTGGGCTACAGTTCTTGGAAATCCATCGAATATTATATTTTTGTCCTTTAATTCTTCAAGTTTTTCCGAAATAATGTTTAAGATTAAATCATCTGGAACAAGCTTACCTTCATCCATAAACTTTTTAGCCTGTAAACCAAGGGATGTTTGATTTTTTACAGCTTCTCTTAGAATATCCCCGGTTGATATCTGTATAAAGTTATCCCTTTCTTTTAGAAGTTGTGATTGTGTTCCTTTACCTGCTCCCGGTGGCCCTAAAAAAATTACTGTTTTACTCAAAACTACCTCCTTAAAAATCCTTCATACTTTTTCATAGCAAGGTAAGCTTCAACCTGATGAATTGTATCTAAAGCAACAACAACAACAATTAAAGCCGAAGTTCCACCAAAATAAAACGGAACGTTTAACCATTTTATTAAAATCATAGGTAGTATAGCTATCGCAGCAAGGAAGATAGAGCCTGCAAAAACAAGTCTTGTAAGAATGTAGTTTATATACTCTGCAGTTTGTGAACCAGCTCTCACACCAGGAATAAAAGCACCACTTCTTCTAAGATTATCTGCTATATCTATAGGGTTGATAAGTATGGCAGTATAAAAGTATGAGAAGAATATTATCAAAGCAACGTATAAACCAAAGTATACATAACTTTGAGGAGATAGATAATCAACTATAATCCTTGCAATTTCACTTTTGTTGACAAAAAACTGAGCTATCGTTGCCGGAAACATCAGTATAGCAACGGCAAATATTATCGGTATAACACCTGAAGGATTAAGTTTAAACGGTAGATAACTTGCAGACTGGTTTATCATAACGTTCCTTCTTGCATACTGAATAGGTATCCTTCTTTCAGCTTCTTGAATGTAAACTATACCAGCCACAACTGCAATGATAACTAAAACAGCAAAAGTTAAGAGTAAAACAGATATTTCTCCAACTTTAACTAACTCATATGTTCTCAAAATAGCCGGTATTATTCCTGCGACTATTCCTGCCAAAATTATCATAGATATACCGTTTCCTATACCAAACTCAGTTATCTTTTCTCCAAGCCACATTAAAAATACTGTTCCTGTTGTTACGGTAACTGTAGTTAAAACTACGAACATAAACGGTGAAACAGATATTAAAGAAGCTCCAGTTTCTGTTTTAAGAGTTGTAAGCCATATAGAAAGACCTAAGGACTGAAAGAAGGCAATACCTATGGTTAAATACCTTGTATACTGGGAAATTTTCCATCTTCCGTAATCACCTTCTTCTTTCTGTAATCTTTCCAAAGTTGGTATTACAGCAGTAAGAAGTTGCATTATGATAGAAGCTGAAATGTAAGGCATGACTCCCAGAGCAAAAACTGAGAATCTTCCGAGTGCTCCACCTGAAAAAAGGTTATAGATGTTAAATAGAGCTCCACCTGAAGCGTTGAAATAGTTCATTAGAGAGTTTGAATCTACACCCGGAACCGGTATATGGGTTCCGAGTCTGTAAACTGCCAATATGAATAAAGTAATAAGTATTTTATTCCTAAGTTCTTTTATTTGTAAAACATTTATAATTTTATCCAAAACTACCTCTACTTAGAAATTTTTTCTACCTGTCCACCGGCGGCTAATATTTTTTCTTCAGCAGAAGAAGAGAAAGCGTGAGCTTTTACCACCAACTTTTTAGTTAATTGACCATCTCCAAGTATTTTTACACATTCTCCTTTTTTTACTAAACCTTTTTCTTTCAAAGTTTGAGGATTAACTTCTTCGTTTTCGTTAAACTTCTTATCTAAATCTTTTAGATTTACGATTTCATACTCTAATTTAGTTGGATTTTTAAAACCTCTCTTAGGTATTCTCATTATGAAAGGTGTTTGTCCACCTTCAAATCTTGCAGGTAGTTTGGAGTCTCCAGACCTTGATTTTTGACCTTTGTGACCTCTCGTAGATGTTTTACCGTGACCTGAACCTATACCTCTACCTACTATCTTCTTTTTATGAGTTGCTCCTTTGTTCGGTTTTAATTCATGTAGTTTCATTACTGTATCTCCTCCACTTTAACTAAGTGCTTTACGATTTCTAAGTTACCACAAACAGCCGGTGTTTTATCTAAAATCCTTTCATCGTTTATTTTCTTCAAACCTAAAGATTTTAAAGCCTGCTTTTGTTTTTCCGTTTTACCTGCAAAGCCTCTGACCAACTTTACTTTTATTTTCATCTTACTGGCACACCTCCAGCGTATATTCTGTAGTTTTTCAGTATATGCTCCTCTTCCAATCCTCTTATCTTAGCAACTTCCTCTGGAGATTTTATTTTTAGAAGTGCATCGAAGGTTGCTCTAACAACTGCGTTTGGATTTGTTGTTCTTCCGATGATTTTTGTTAGTATATCTGTTACTCCTAATAGTTCCAACACTGGTCTCATAGGTCCACCTGCCACAACACCAGTACCTCTTCTTGCAGGCTTTAACAGAACTACTGCAGAATCGTATTCACCGATAACGTCATGTGGTATTGTTCCTTCTATCAAAGGAACTTTAATTATTCTTTTTTTAGCATCAGCTATAGCTTTTGCTATAGAAGGTGGAACTTCTTTTGCTTTACCATGTCCAAAACCTACATGGCCTTTTCTGTCACCAACTACTGCCAAAGTACTGAAAGAGAACCTTCTTCCACCTTCCATAACACGGGTAGTTCTTCTAATTTCAACGACTTTTTCTTCTAATTCTAACGTATCTGGATTGATTGGATTTTCTTTAATTCTTTGTTCAATTAGTCTTTCAATATTCTTCACTCCCATTACCTTTCTCCTTTTAAAAGTTTAATCCACCTTCTCTTGCAGCATCGGCAAAAGCTTTAACTTTACCGTGGTAAAGAAAACCACCTCTATCAAAAACAACGTTTTTGATACCTTTAGCCAAGGCTTTTTCTGCAAGGAACTTTCCAAGCTGTTTAGCATCTTCTATGGATTTTCCACCTCTTTTGCCAAATCTTTCAACATAATCTCTATCTATAGTTGAAGCAGAAACCAAGGTATGACCTTTTTCATCGTCGATAATCTGAGCGTATATAGCGTTTAAACTTCTATAAAAAGCCAATCTTGGTCTTTCAGCAGTACCAAATATCTTTTTTCTTATTCTTTTATGTCTTATTATTCTTGCTTCAGCTCTACTTTTTACTGCCATTTTCAACAACTCCTTAATTATTTTTTACCTACAGTTTTTCCAGCTTTTAGTTTAATTACTTCTCCTTTGTATCTTATACCTTTACCTTTGTAAGGGTCTGGTTCTTTGAAGGATTTTATCTCTGCGGCAACTTGACCTACTTTCTGTTTGTCTATTCCAAATATTTTTATTATGTTTGTTCCTTCCATCGTTATCTGAATTCCTTCTGGTATTTCGTATATAACTGGATGAGAGTAACCAAGGGAAAGCTCAAGTGTTTTACCTTTTACGGCCCCTCTGTATCCAATACCAACTATTTCAAGCTCTTCAGTAAAACCTTCCGTTACACCTTTTACCATATTGTTTAAAATAGCTCTTGTAGTTCCGTGTAAAGCTTTATAGAATGACTCATCGTTTGGCCTTTCTACTATTATGTTTCCGTCTTCAACTTTTATCTTCATATCAGGGTGAAACTTATAAGTTAACATACCTTTAGGACCTTTTACGGTTACAGTGTTATCATTATCTACTTTTACTTCAACACCTTTTGGTAAAGGTATAGGTTTTTTACCTATTCTTGACATTATAGCAGCCTCCTTTTGTTTTTACCATACGTAACAGATTACTTCACCACCAACTCTTAACTTTCTTGCTTCAGCATCGGTTAAAATACCTTTGTTTGTGGTAAGAATAGCTATACCTAAACCTTTTTGAACATAAGGAAGTTCATCAATTTGCACATACTTCCTACGACCAGGTTTGGATACCCTTTCTATTTTCGTTATAGCTGGTTTTGTATTTCTTTTTCCGAGATACTTTAATTTTATAATTAAAGTTGCCTGATTACCTTTTTTGTTTTCTTCTGAAACTACGTAATCCTCTATATAACCTTCTCTTTTTAGTATCTCAGCTATTTTTTCTTTTATCTTTGAGTTTGGTATTGCAACTTCGTCTTTTCTTGCTTTAATCGCGTTATTTATTCTTGCTATCATATCAGCTATTGGGTCTGTTATCATTACGATTTCCTCCTACCAGCTTGCTTTTTTGATGCCTGGGATTTCTCCCCTTAGAGCTCTTTCTCTGAAGCATATTCTACACATGTTAAACTGTCTTATGTATCCTCTTGGTCTTCCACACAAAGGACATCTTGAATGAACTCTGGTTTTGTATTTAGGTTTCTTTTGGAAAGCTTTTACTATCAAACATTTACGAGCCATCTTTATCCTCCTGCTCTTATAGGTAAGCCTAACAGAGATAGAAGCCAAAGAGCTTCTTCATCAGTTTTAGCCGTAGTTTCTATGATTATATCCATACCTCTTATTTTATCGACTTTATCGTAATCTATTTCTGGAAATACAATCTGTTCTGCTAAACCAAAGGCGTAGTTACCTCTTCCATCAAAAGACTTAGGGTTTAATCCCCTAAAGTCTCTAACCCTTGGTAATGCAACGGATATCAGTTTATCCAAAAAGTCCCACATTCTATCCTTTCTTAAGGTTACTTTTGTTCCGATTGGGTTTCCTTTTCTCAGTTTAAAGGCAGCTTCTGATTTTTTTGCCCTTGTGATTACAGGTTTTTGACCTGCAATAGCAGTTAAATCTTCAACGGCTCTATCAAGTTGTTTAATATCTCCTATAGCTTCTCCTACACCCATATTGATAACTATCTTCTTTAGTCTTGGAACTTGCATAGGACTTTTGTATCCAAACCTTTCCATTAATTTTGGAACTACTTCCTCTTCATATTTCTTTTGAAGTCTTGGTTTATATCCTACTACAGCAGCCATTTACTATACCTCTTTTTTGATTTTTTCCCAAACTTTGTCTATTATTTCACCTGTTTTTTTATTGACTCTAACTTTTATTTTTTTGTTACCTTCTTCTATAATTTTAACTCCTATTTTAACAGGCTTTTTAAGGTTAGAGTCGTAGTATGCAACGTTAGAGATATCTATTGGTCTTTCTACTTCATAAATACCACCTTCTCTAACACCCTCTATACCTCTAACGTGCTTTTTAACTAAGTTTACACCTTCGACAATAACTTTTACTTTTCCATCTTTTTTAACTATCTGTTTTATTTTACTTATTTTTCCTTTGTCTTTACCGGCGATTACTATAACCGGGTCTCCTTTTTTTAGCTTAATCATTATTAGATTACCTCCGGTGCAAGAGAGATGATTCTGTAGAATCCTTTGGACCTAAGCTCTCTACAAACAGGCCCAAGTATACGTGTTCCTATAGGTTCTAACTGGTTGTTTAAAAGAACGACAGCATTGTCATCAGCCTTTACGTAACTTCCATCTGGTCTTGCCACTTCTTTTTTTGTTCTTACAACGACAGCCTTATAAACTTTTCCTTTTTTAGCAGTTCCGTTTGGTATGGCAGACTTTACAGTAACAGTAATAACATCTCCAACGGTGGCATACATTTTTTTAGCACCACCGGGTATCCCTATACACTGAACTTTTTTAGCACCTGAGTTGTCTGCAGTATTTAAGTAAGTCCCTCTCTGTATCATAACTGCACTCCTTTTTACTTTTTTAGAAAGACAAACTAATATTATACAACTTTAACGTTTTAAAATCAATAGGATTTAAGTAGAAGAAGATTGTATAATTTCAACAACAACCCATCTTTTTAATTTAGAAAGAGGTCTGGATTCTCTAATTCTGACTATATCTCCTTCTTTACACTTGTTTTCTTCATCATGGGCGTAAAACTTTTTAGTTTTCTTGACTTGTTTTTCATAAAGAGGATGTGGAAACTTCCTTTCTACTGCAACTACTACGGTCTTGTCCATTTTATTACTAACTACTTTTCCTACAAACTCTTTAACGTTCTTTTTTGTTTCACTTGTCATTCTTTCACCTCTTAACCATTTGTTTTATTAAGCTCTCTTTCTCTTATTATTGTAAGGATTCTTGCTATATCTCTTTTAGTTTCTTTTATTTCGCTATTTTTTGCTAAAGAGCCTATTTTATTTTGAAACCTAAGTTGCATAAGTTTTTTCTTTAGTTCAACAACTTTTTCTTTAAGCTCTTCTGTTGATAACTTTCTCCATTCGCTGGCTTTCATACTAAACCTCCTGAGCTTTTACCATTCTGGTTTTAATCGGTAGTTTATGACCTGCCTTTCTAAATGCTTCGGCAGCAACTTCTTCTGGAACTCCAGCTAATTCAAAAAGTATATGACCAGGTTTTACTACAGCTACAAAGTGGTCCAAATCACCTTTTCCTTTACCCATACGAGTTTCAGCTGGTTTTCTGGTTACTGGTTTATGAGGAAATACTCTTACCCAGACTTTAGCTCCTTTTTTAGCTTCTTTAACGATAGCTATTCTTGCAGCTTCTATCTGTCTTGAAGTCATCCAGCAAGGTTCTAAAGCTTGAAGACCATACTCTCCAAAATCAACTTGGTTTCTTCTTGAGGCTTTTCCTTTCATTCTGCCTCTTTGTTGTTTTCTCCATTTCAATCTCTTAGGTTGAAGTAAAGACATATCTAAAACCTCCTAAATTTTCTTTTTAAACTTTAAGCTCTTCTTCAACTTTACTTAATACTTCTTCAACCTTTCCTTCTACTTTATCACCTTTGTATATCCAAACTTTTACTCCGAGGATTCCGTACTTTGTAGAAGCTCTTGCAGTTCCGTAATCTATATCAGCTCTTAGTGTTTGCAGTGGCATTCTTCCTGCCATAAACCATTCTTTCCTTGCTAAATCCACTCCACCTATCCTTCCACCAACTTGAGTTTTTATACCTTTAGCTCCAGCTTTCATAGCTGCGTCAATAGCTTTTTTCATAGCTCTTCTATGAGATACCCTTCTTTCCAGTTGAAGGGCTATATCTTCTGCAACGAGTTTAGCGTTTAACTCTGGTCTTTTTACTTCGTCAACGTTAACGAGTATCTCACTGGCTGAGGATAATTTTTTCAAAGTTTCGTTTAATTTTTCAACCTCTGCACCTTTAGCACCTATAACTATACCAGGTCTTGCAGCTAATATTTTTACTCTTAGTTTATCTCCAAGTCTTTCTATTATAACTTCCGCTATACCTGCAGCTTTATACTTTTCCTGTATAAAATTTCTTATTGCTATATCTTCGTGTAAAAGTTTAGTATACTTCTTCTTATCTGCATACCACTTGGACCTCCAGTCCTGCGTTATGCCAAGTCTAAATCCTATAGGGTGTACTTTCTGACCCATTTTATTTTTCCTCCTGTTTCTCAGCTAAATATATATATATGTGAGAGAATCTTCTTCTGATTAAAGTTGCTCTACCATGAGCTTTTGGTGTATATCTTTTAAGCATTGGACCTTCTTCTGCATGAATTTTAGCTATATAAAGGTTATCAATATCCATACCTTTAAGTTCTGCATTAGATATTGCACTTTTTAAGAGTTTTTCTACAACTCTTGCAGGTCTTTTAGGTATTTCCTGCAGTATAGCTAAAGCAGTAGCTACATCTTTTCCTCTTATTAAATTTATAACTTGTCTTACTTTGTAAGGTGATATGTGAGCGTATCTTAGTATAGCTCTTGCTGTGTTCTCCATCTTCATCTCCTCTTACTTTTTCTTTACAGCTTTTGCTGACTTGTCTGGGTGTCCTCTAAATGTCCTTGTAAGAGAAAACTCTCCCAACTTATGTCCTACCATTTCTGGTTGAATGTAAACTGGAATAAATTTCTGACCGTTATAAACGGCTATAGTATGACCTACCATTTCCTGAGTGATGGTGCAAGCTCTATCCCAGACTTTTATTATTTTTCTTTCTCCAGTTTCGTTCATCTGTCTGATTTTTTTGAGTAATTTTTCGTTTACATATGGGTTTTTATTCCTTTCGTTCCACTTTCCTTTAAATCCCATCTTTATTTACCTCTACGTTTAATTATGAATTTGTCAGAGTATTTAGCTCCTCTTCTTGTTTTATATCCTTTTGTAGGTAGACCCCAAGGTGATACTGGATGTTTACCGAAGGTTCTACCTTCACCACCACCGTGAGGGTGGTCAACAGGGTTCATAGCTGTACCTCTTACAGTAGGCCTTATTCCAAGCCATCTTGCTCTACCAGCTTTACCAAGTTCAACCAGTTCGTGTTCAGCAAGTCCAACAGCACCAACTGTTGCCATACACTTTTTGTATATTAATCTTATTTCTCCAGAAGGAAGTCTAACTTGAACGTAATCTCCTTCTCTACCAAGAATCTGAGCTGACATTCCAGCTGCTCTAACAAGCTGTCCTCCTTTACCAGGAGTAAGCTCTATATTATGAATAAGAGTACCTACCGGTATATTTTCTATTGGTAAAGCGTTTCCTACTTTTATCTCAGCATCTGGTCCAGAAACTACTATATCTCCAACTTTTAAACCTTCTGGCCAGATTATGTATCTTTTTTCACCGTCAAGATAATGTAGAAGTGCTATCCTTGCACTTCTGTTTGGGTCATACTCTATGGCGGCAACCTTTGCAGGAACACCCCATTTGTCTCTCTTAAAATCTATTATTCTGTAGCGTCTTTTATGACCACCACCTCTATGTCTAACAGTTATTCTTCCTTGGTTGTTTCTACCAGCATGCCTTTTAAGGGGCTCCAGTAAAGATTTTTCTGGTTCAGATTTTGTTATCTCTGCAAAGTCGTAAAGTATCGCGTGTCTTGTACCGTTTGTTACTGGTTTTAATTTTTTAACGCCCATAATCTCTCACCTCAAACTAATTCAGCTATATTGATTGGTTTTTCTGATTCTACTTTTACAATGGCTTTTTTCCAAGCCTTTTTAAAACCAGAAGACCTAAACCCAAATCTCTTTGGCTTAGGTTTTACAATTACCGTTCTTACATCTTTTACTTTTACACCAAAAATCTCTTCTACTGCTTTTTTTATTTCTATCTTATTTGCATCCATAGCAACTTCAAACGTTAAAGTGTTGTTCTTTTCATTATCTTTAACGGCTTTTTCTGTTAAGACTGGTCTTATTATAATATCGTAAACGGTTCTCATTGTGCCAACCTCTCTTGAATCTTTTCTAAAGCTGATTTAAAAATTATTACTTTTTCTGCGTTTAGTAAGTCGTAAGAGTTTAAACCTTCAGAAAGGAGTATTTTTACTTTAGGTATGTTTCTAAAAGATTTAATTACGTTTTCTATTTTTTCCGGTAATACGAGTAAAACCTTTGCTTGCTCTAATCCAAAGTTCTTTAAAACTTCTACTGCATTTTTTGTTTTTGGTTGTTCAAAGTTAAAATCTTCAACAACGATAAGTTCGTTATTGTTTAATTTGTAAGTTAAAACTCCTTTTAAAACTTTCTTTCTAACTTTTTTAGGTAATGCATAGTAGTAATCTCTTGGATGTGGACCGTGAGCTACGCCACCACCTACGAATATGTTAGCTTTTCTGTCACCGTGTCTTGCTCTACCGGTTCCTTTCTGTGGGTATATCTTTCTGTTTGAGCCGGCAACCTCAGCTCTGGTTTTTGTGCTGGCTGTTCCAGCTCTTTTTATAGCTAAATGCCATTTTATAACTTCCCATACAGTACCTTGGTTTACTTCAGTTTTAAAGATATTTTCATTTAAGTTAACTTTCCCTACAACTTCATTTTTATTGTTTACAACGTTGAATTCCATTTATTTCACCTCTTTCAGTTATGTTTGTGCATAAGCCGCTTTTGATTTTTGAAGCTTTAATTTTCCTTTTCTTCTTTCCACTATAACACTTGATTTTAAGAAAACTATAGAGTTTGGTGCTCCCGGTACAGAGCCTTTAACCAGTATAACATTTTTTTCTGGGATTATATCTACAACTTCCAATCCTAAAACCGTAATAGTTTCGTTACCATAATGACCAGCCATTCTTTTTGTTTTCCAAACTCTACCTGGATCAGTTCTACAACCGATAGAACCTACAGCTCTGTGGTATCTGTGACCGTGGGATTTAGGGAATCCTGCAAAATCCCATCTTTTCATTACTGATGTAAATCCTCTACCCTTTGATTTACCAGTTACGTCAACCAAATCTCCTTTTTCAAAAACTTGCTCCACTCTTATTTCCTGGCCTAACTGTAGAGTTTCTCCTTCTTTTAAAGGAAACTCTTTTATCACTCTTGCAGGTTTAATGTTTGCCTTCTTAAATATAGCTAAAAGTGGTTTAGGTGTGTTCTTCTCCTTTCTTTCTCCATAAGCTAAAGCTACAGCTTCGTAACCATCTTTCTCTTTCGTTCTTAAGTAAGTAACAAAGCAAGGCCCAGCTTGGATTACTGTAACTGGTATGGCTTTACCGTTTATAAAAACTCTTGTCATTCCTATCTTCTTTCCGATAATGCCTTTTGGCATGGTTATCTCTCCTTTTAACTTAATTTAATCTCTACGTCAACACCTGCAGGAAGGTTTATATCCATAAGTGCTTCTATGGTTTGAGGTGTTGCGTTTTCTATCTCTATAAGTCTTTTATGAATTCTCATTTCAAAGTGTTCTCTTGATTGTTCAAATTTATGTGGCGACCTATGTACACACCAAATTTTCCTTTCAGTTGGAAGAGGGATAGGACCCTTTAAGAGTCCTCCTCCTCTCTTAACGGTATCAACTATTTGTTTTACAGATTGGTCTAAAACTCTATGATCAAAAGCTTTAAGTTTTATTCTAATTTTCTCCTGCATCTTACATCCTCACGTTAGTCTAATATTTTAGTAACTACACCAGCTCCTACCGTCCTTCCACCTTCCCTGATTGCAAACCTCATCTGCTCTTCCATAGCTACCGGTACCATCAACTCTACTTCTAACTCTACGTTGTCTCCCGGCATTACCATCTCTTGTCCTTCCGGTAACCCTACTACCGTTCCTGTTACATCAGCCGTCCTGATGTAAAACTGTGGCCTGTATCCTACAAAAAATGGTGTGTGTCTTCCCCCTTCCTCTTTGCTTAATACATACACCTGTGCCTTAAATCTCTTGTGTGGTGTTATTGTTCCAGGCTTCGCTAATACTTGCCCTCTCTCTACTTCGTCCTTCGTTATACCCCTTAATAATACCCCTATGTTGTCTCCTGCTATCGCTTCGTCTAACTGCTTCCTGAACATCTCTATTCCTGTTACTACTGTCTTCTTCTTCTCATCTGATAATCCTACTATCTCTACTTCGTCCCCTACTTTTAATGTTCCTCTCTCTACTCTCCCTGTTACTACTGTTCCTCTTCCTGTTATCGAAAATACGTCCTCTATCGCCATTAGGAATGGTTTGTCTGTCTCTCTTGGTGGTGTTGGTATGTATTCATCCATAGCTTTTAATAGCTCTTCTACTGATGCAAACCATTTTGGATCGTCGTTTAATGCACCTAATGCTGAACCTCTGATTACTGGTACTTCATCCCCTGGAAAGTCGTACTTTGATAATAACTCCCTTACTTCCATCTCTACTAAGTCTATTAGCTCTTCGTCGTCTACCATGTCGCATTTGTTTAAAAATACTACTATGTATGGAACGTTAACTTGTCTTGCTAATAGTACGTGTTCCCTTGTTTGTGGCATTGGTCCGTCTGCTGCTGATACTACAAGTATGGCTCCGTCCATCTGTGCTGCACCTGTTATCATGTTCTTGATGTAGTCTGCGTGTCCTGGACAGTCTACGTGTGCGTAGTGCCTTTTCTCTGTCTCATACTCTACGTGTGTTATGTTTATTGTGATTCCTCTTTCTCTTTCTTCTGGTGCTTTATCGATGTCTGAGTATCCTACGAATTTTGCTAATCCTTTCTTGCTTTGTACGTAGGTTATTGCTGCTGTTAATGTTGTCTTTCCGTGGTCTACGTGCCCTATTGTTCCCACGTTTATGTGCTCTTTACCCCTTACAAACTTCTCTTTCGCCATTAATCTTTACCTCCTATATTAATCTTGAGATTTATTTTTTTGTCCTGCGACTTGTTCAGCTATATGTCTTGGTACTTCTTCGTATCTTTGGAAAGTCATAACAAACGTAGCTCTACCTTGTGTTAGAGACCTTAAGTCTGTTGCGTAACCAAACATCTCAGCAAGAGGAACTTCAGCTTTTATAGTTTGAGTACTTCCTTTCTTTTCCATTCCAAGGATTCTTCCTCTTCTCCTGTTTAGGTCTCCCATAACGTCTCCCATGTACTCATCGGGAGTATCAACTTCAACGTACATTATTGGTTCAAGAAGAACTGGGTCTGCTTTTTTCATAGCTTCTCTAAATGCCATAGAACTTGCTATTTTAAATGCGATTTCAGAAGAGTCTACTTCGTGGAATGAACCGTCAAATAGAGTAGCTTTAATGTTTATAACTGGATAGCCTGCTACTACACCGTGGTTCATAGCTTCTCTTATTCCTTCGTCCACAGCCGGAATAAACTCTTTTGGAATGACTCCACCAACGATTTTATCAACAAACTCATACTCTTTTTCTGGGTTAGGCTCTATCTCTATCCAAACGTGACCGTACTGACCTCTACCACCAGACTGTCTTATAAACTTACCTTCAGCTGTAGCTTTTTTCCTGATAGTCTCTTTGTAAGCAACCTGTGGCTTACCAACGTTAACTTCAAGTTTATACTCTCTCTTCATTCTGTCTATTATGATTTCAAGGTGAAGCTCACCCATACCATGGATTAGTGTTTGGTTAGTTTCTGGGTCAACAGAAACTTTAAACGTAGGGTCTTCTTTCATAAATTTATTTAAAACTTGTGAAAGTTTTTCTTGGTCTGATTTGGTTTTTGGTTCTATTGCCATAGCTATAACAGGTTCTGGGAACTCCATCTTTTCTAAGACAATAGGGTTTTTCTCATCACAGAGTGTGTCACCAGTAGTAGCATCGATACCTACCGCTGCAGCTATATCTCCTGCATAGACTTCAGTAATTTCTTCTCTTTGGTTAGCATGCATTCTAAGAAGTCTTCCAATTCTTTCTTTTTTACCTTTGTTAGAGATATATACCGTTTGACCAGCCTTTATTACACCGGAGTATACTCTAAAGTATGTAAGCTGTCCTGCGTAAGGGTCTGCCATAACTTTAAATGCTAACGCACAGAAAGGCTCATCATCAGAAGGTTTTCTTTCAACCTCTTCACCAGTGTTTGGATTTATTCCTTTAACAGGTGGTAAATCTACAGGAGATGGTAGAAAATCTATAACTGCATCTAAGAGAGGTTGTATTCCTTTGTTCTTAAACGCTGTTCCGCAAAGCATTGGAACAAGCTTTCTATCTATCGTAGCTTTTCTTAATGCCTTCTTTAACTCTTCTTCCGATATTTCTTCACCAGCAAAGTACTTTTCCATCAAAGCTTCGTCTGTTTCAACGATGGCTTCTATCATTTTTTCGCGCCATTCTTGAGCTAAATCTACTAAATCAGCAGGAATTTCCTTTTCAGAAAACTTAGCTCCAAGTTCATCTCCATCCCAGATGATAGCCTTCATCTTAAACAGGTCTACAACACCTATGAAGCTATCCTCAGCACCTACTGGAATCTGTATAGGCACTGGGTTTGCACCAAGTTTTTTCTTTATATCTTCATAAACTCCAAAGAAGTTTGCACCGACTCTATCCATTTTGTTTACAAAAGCTATTCTTGGTTTTTGGAATCTGTCAGCCCATCTCCAGTTAGCTTCTGACTGTGGTTGAACACCTTCAACTGAAGAAAAAACGAAAATTATACCATCAAGAGCCTTCATAGACCTTACAACTTCAACACCAAAGTCTACGTGTCCTGGAGTATCTATTATGTTAAGTTGGTATCCTTTCCAGTATGCAGCCGTAGTTGCCGCTGTGATTGTAATACCTCTCTCCTTTTCCTGTTCCATCCAGTCCATAGTAGCGGAACCTTCATGAACCTCACCTATTTTGTAAGTTTTTCCTGTATAGAACAGTATTCTTTCTGTTGTTGTAGTTTTTCCTGCGTCTATGTGAGCTACAATTCCTATATTTCTTAATTTTTCAATTGGCACTTGCCTTGGCATTTTTTATTTTCCTCCCTAATTTTCTAATTCAAACTATCATTTTATTTACCATTTGTAGTGAGCAAAAGCTTTGTTTGCTTCTGCCATTCTGTGGGTTTCTTCTTTTTTCTTAACTGCGTTTCCTCTATTATTGTAAGCATCGTATAATTCGTTAGATAATTTTTCAAGCATTGTATAGTTTCCTTTCCCGCTTCTACTTCTTGCTGCTTCTACAAGCCATTTTAAAGCAAGTGATATTTGCCTTCTTGGTGGAACTTCCATAGGCACTTGGTAAGTAGCACCACCAACCCTTCTTGGTCTTACTTCTAAAACAGGTTTTATATTTTCTATTGCTTTATATAGGGCTTCTAAAGGTTGTTCTCCTGTTTTTTCTGCAAGTATCTGCATAGCACCGTAAACAATTTTCTCTGCTTTAGACTTTTTACCATCTACCATAACTTTATTTATGAGTTTATGTACTAAAACATCTCTGTAGATTGGGTCTGGCATTATCTCTCTTGGTTTAACAGGTCCTTTCCTTGGCATCTTTACCTCTCCTTAAATTAATTACTTTTTCTTACCTGCAGCAGCAGCTTGACCTGGTTTAGGTTTCTTAACTCCGTATTTAGAACGGGATTGTTTTCTATCTTTAACACCTGCAGCATCAAGAGCACCACGGATTATCTTGTATCTTACTCCAGGTAGGTCCTTAACCCTTCCACCTCTCACTAAAACGATTGAGTGTTCCTGTAAGTTGTGTCCTATACCAGGGATATAACAAGTAACTTCATAACCGTTAGATAATCTAACCCTTGCAACTTTTCTTAAAGCGGAGTTTGGTTTCTTTGGAGTAGTCGTGTAAACACGGATACAAACTCCCCTTTTCTGAGGGTTTCCTTGCAAAGCTGGTGCTTTAGATTTTTTCTTTACGACTTCTCTACCTTTTCTTACAAGCTGGTTTATAGTTGGCACTGTATACCTCCTAAAATATAAACAAAATTTTTCTAATGTAAAACTAAAACAAATATTATACTGAAAAGATCAAAAAAAATCAAGGGAGGAGTTAACCTCCCTTTTGGGAAATTTATAAGTTTAGTTTTCTTCTGTAGTTATCTTTTCTTCTTCTAAAACAACGTCTACTTCAGCGTACTCTTCTATTCCAGTTCCTGCAGGTATCAATCCACCGATGATAACGTTTTCTTTTAATCCCTTCAATGGGTCTACTTTTCCTTCGACTGCGGCATCTGCAAGGACTCTTGTTGTTTCTTGGAAGGAAGCGGCAGATATCCAGCTTCTTGTTGTTAACGATGCTTTAGTTATACCTACAAGCACTGGTTCAGCTTTCGGTGGTCTTCCACCTTCACTAAGGACTTTTTGAATCTCTTCTTCTAAGTCAGCTTTATCTACTATCTCGTTAAGTAAGAATCTTCCGTCTCCTGGGTCAACGATTTTTACTTTCTTAAGTATCTGTCTGATGATAACTTCAAAGTGTTTATCGTTTATCTCAACACCTTGAAGTCTGTAAACAATCTGAGCTTCTTTTACAAGGAAAGCGGCTAACTCTTCTACACCCATAACCTTGAGTATGTCGTGAGGGTTTGGAGAACCGTCCGTTAGAGGGTCTCCAGCTTTTACGGTAGCGTTGTCTTTTACGATGATAAACTTACCTTTTGGAACTTTGTAATCTCTCTGTTGACCTGTTTCTTTGTTAAATACTACTATTCTTGAGCCTTCACTTTTGAGTCTAACCATTCCGTCAAACTCTGCTTTTATAGAGCCATCGTCTACTAAACTTTGACCAGCTTTTACCAAGCTACCGTTCTTAACTATAACAAAAGTATTATCAGAGACTTTGTAGGTTTGAGTTTTGTTTTCTTTAGGATTTATAACTGTAATCTCTTTTGCGTCTTCGTATATTCTTACGATACCATCGATTTCGGAAATGATAGCTTTGTTTTTAGGTTCTCTTGCTTCCAGAAGTTCTTCAACTCTTGGTAGACCACCAACTATGTCCCTAACTTTAGCTTTTTCTTTTGGTATTTTTGCGATAATGTCTCCTTCATTAACTTTGAAGGATTTTTTAACTTGTAAATACTTATGGTAAACGTCTGTTTTTTCAGCTTCAGAACAGGAGAAACATTTATCCCAAACTTCTTCTAACTGGTCTTTTGGAATAAGTAGTATTGTGTTTACTGGTAAGTCATAAACATACTCTTTACCTTCTTCATCTTTTACAACCATTCTTGGAGTGTGAAGTTGAGCGTCTTTTGGTCTTAGGAACGTAATTACATAACTTGTTTTTCCTGTTATGTTGTCTCTCTCTTCTTTTAATGTTACATCGAGAATAACGTCTCTAAGCTCTACTTCTCCACCTTTTTCTATAACTATTGGGTCGCTAAATGGTTCCCATTCTGCGAGGACAGTTCCTTCTTTTACTTCCTGACCATCTTCAACGTATAGGACAGCACCGTAAGGAGCCGGAAATCTTTCTATCGTCTTTCCTTCTTTATCTACTATTTTTATAGAGCCTTCTCTGTTTATTATAAGTTTTCTACCTTTTTTATCTATAACAAACTTAACGTTCTGTAATTTTACAATTCCCGGTTCCGTTGCTACATGCTGAGTTTGAGCTGCTTTTGCTGTAGCAGCACCACCAATGTGGAATGTTCTCATTGTCAATTGTGTTCCTGGTTCACCGATAGACTGAGCCGCGATTATACCTACAGCCTCTCCAACATCAACCAGTTTCTTCTGTGAAAGGTCTCTACCGTAACATTTTGCACATACTCCATGTTCCATCTCACAGGTTAAAGCAGACCTGATTTTTACTTTCTCTATACCTGCCTTTTCAAATTTGTCGGCAATTTCTTCTGTAATTTCTTCACCGGCTGCAAGTAAAAGCTCTCCTGTATATGGGTCATAAATGTCTTCAGCTGCGTACCTTCCAACTACTCTATCTTTAAATGGAACGACTATCTCACCGCTTTCTATGATTGCTCCTACAGTTATACCTTTTAGAGTTCCACAGTCTTCCGCAGTGATGATAACGTCTTGAGCTACGTCGGCCAACCTTCTTGTAAGGTATCCTGCCACGGCAGTTTTTAAAGCCGTGTCTGCAAGACCTTTTCTTGCACCGTAAGTTGATATAAAGTACTCAACTACAGATAGACCTTCTCTAAAGTTTGACATAATAGGAGTTTCGATAAATTCTCCTGAGTGTTTTGCCATAAGTCCACGCATACCGGCAAGCTGTCTTATCTGGTCTCTACTACCTCTCGCACCGGAAGATGCCATCATGTAAACAGGGTTAAAGTATCCAGGGTACTTCTTACCGTTTTCGATTCTCTCGGTTTTCTCTATCTCTTCAAACATCTTAGCCGAAACTTCATTTGTAGCGTTTGACCATATATCGATAACTTTGTTGTGTCTTTCTCCTTTGGTTATTATTCCATCTACATACTGTTTCCATACTGTTTCAGCTTCTTTTATAGCTTTGTTTAGGATTTTATCTTTTTCTTTAGGTACTACTAAGTCGGATACGGCTATAGATACTCCGGACTTCGTAGCAAACTTAAATCCTATATCTTTTATCTTGTCTAAGGTTTGAGCTGTTATTTCGTTACCGAACTTCTCGTAAATCTCGGATATTAACTTAGACAACTTCTTCTTGTCTAAAACTTCGTTAACAAACTTGTAACCTTTTGGAAGTATCTGATTAAATAGTATTCTTCCAACAGTCGTTTCTACAATCTTTCCATTTATTCTTACCTTTATTTTTGCAAGTAAATCAACTTTTCCTAAATCGTAAGCAAGTATGGCTTCTTCTTCTGAAGCGAAATATTTTCCTTCTCCTAAGGCTCCGGGAAGTTGCTGAGTCATGTAGTGTATACCGAGTATTATATCTTGAGAAGGCATTGTAACAGGTTTACCATGAGCCGGTGATAGTATGTTTTGGGTAGATAGCATAAGTATGTAAGCTTCAAGCTGAGCTTCTACAGATAGAGGAACGTGGACAGCCATCTGGTCTCCGTCAAAGTCTGCGTTAAACGGAGGACAGACTAAAGGATGAAGTTTTATTGCTTTACCTTCAACAAGTTTTGGTTCAAAAGCTTGGACAGACATTCTGTGTAGTGTAGGAGCACGGTTTAGAAGAACTGGATGTTGTTTTACTACTTCTTCCAAACATTCGTAAACTTCTGGTGCTTTTTCTTCAACAAGTTTTTTAGCACTTTTTATTGATGTGGCGTATCCTTTTTCTTCAAGTCTTCTGTATATGAAAGGTTTAAATAACTCTAAAGCCATCTGCTTAGGAAGACCACACTCGTGCATCTGAAGTTCAGGTCCAACTACTATAACCGAACGTCCGGAGTAATCTACTCTTTTTCCAAGTAGGTTTTGTCTAAATCTACCTTGCTTACCTCTCAACGAGTCTGAGAGAGATTTTAAAGGTCTGTTGTTTTGAGTTACTATTCTTCCTCTTCTTCCGTTATCTATAAGTGCATCAACTGCTTCTTGGAGCATTCTTTTTTCGTTTCTTATGATTATCTCAGGAGCATCAAGGTCTATAAGTCTTTTTAGTCTGTTGTTTCTGTTTATAACTCTTCTGTACAAGTCGTTTAGGTCTGATGATGCAAACCTTCCACCATCAAGAGGTAAAAGTGGTCTTAAATCCGGAGGAATAACAGGTAAAACTTCAAGTATCATCCATTCTGGTTTGTTACCAGAGTGTAGAAATCCTTCGGCAAGTCTTAGTCTTCTTATAAGTTTCTTTAATCTTGCGTCAGTGCCTTCTTTTAAGATAACATTTCTTACAGATTCTTTAACTACTTCAAAGATAGGTATCTCTTTTACTTTTTCTCTGTAAGCTTTGTAAAGTTTTTCTAATGCTTCTACGCCAGTTAAGACTACAACTGATTCATCTACAGGAGTTTGCTCTAAATTTATTATCTGACCAAATTTAAGTTCAGAGTTTCCAGGGTCTACAACAACATAGTAACCTTGAGAAACGATGGCATCTATCTCTTTCTCTGTAGGCTCTATATCTCCAAACCTTAAACCGACCTCTTGGAATTTTCTTGCTACCTCGGCTATAGCTTTATTGTAAATTCTTGGATACTTTGTCTTAAACTCAAGGTTTAAATCGTCAAACGTTCCGGCGTAACCGTGAAGTTCGTCCTTTAGTTTCTTAACCAAAACTTCCATATCTATACGGGATAGGATATCTTTAACTTTCTCTGCTCCCATCCCGTATTCGAATTTTTCAGTGTTGGAGTATTGGTATTCGTTTTGTCTTAATTCTTCTTCACTGATAACGGATAACTTTACAAACTTAGTAAGGCCACCTTCTATTATAGGTAACGTTCTTTGGTCTTTTGCAAAAGCTTCTTCCTCTTCTTCTGTAACTGGATGCTCTATAAGTAGGTAAGATTCAAAGTAAACAACTCTTTCAATATCCCTTGATGTTAAGTCTAAAAGAGTACCAATTTTAGATGGTGTAGATTTTAGATACCATATATGAACTACTGGAGAAGCAAGCTCTATATGACCAAACCTTTCTCTTCTTACATCGGCTTTTGTAACTTCAACACCACATCTATCGCATATAGTTCCTTCATACTTTTTCTTTTTATACTTACCGCACAAACATTCGTAATCTTTTATAGGTCCAAAGATTCTTGCATCAAATAGACCGTCTTTTTCAGGCTTTAAGGTTCTGTAGTTAAGTGTTTCTGGCTTTTTAACCTCTCCGTGGGACCAAGACCTTATAACTTCTGGTGATGCCAAAGATAACCTTATGGCATCAAATCTTTGAAAGTTTTTTCTTTTCATCTTCTCCACGGCAACTTGCCTCCTAAATTAAACTGTATGCTTCTTTTCTTCTGATGTATCACAAGGTTGAGCCTGCCCGTCCATGATACACTCTACGTTAAGGCCTAAAGCCTTTAATTCTCTAACTAAGACTTTGAAAGATTCTGGTACTCCAATATCGTAGTAATGTCTACCTTTTACGATAGCCTCGTAAACCTCTCTTCTTCCTTGGATATCGTCAGATTTTACAGTTAGCATCTCTCTTAATGTGTAAGCAGCTCCGTGAGCTTCAAGAGCCCATACTTCCATCTCTCCAAACCTTTGACCTCCAAACTGAGCTCTACCACCAAGTGGTTGTTGAGTGATGAGAGAGTATGGACCTGTAGAACGAGCGTGAATTTTGTCATCAACCATGTGGATAAGCTTTAACATGTACATGTATCCAACTGTTACTTCTAAGTCAAAAGGTTCTCCAGTTCTTCCATCTATGAGTTTTACTTTACCAGTTTCTTTGAATCCAGCCTTAGACAACATCTTTTTAATATCATCTTCGGTTGCACTTTCAAATATAGCGGTCTCAACAGGTATTCCGATTTTACTTAAATCTTTTACCAAAGACCTTAAGGATTCATCGTCCAACTCTCTTAATGCTTTCTCAAGCTCTTTTGTATCATTTACTCTTTTCTTTGTTAACCTTTTATCCGGTGTCTCGTTAACTATTGAGTAATACTCAACTATCTTCTGTATGATTTTTTCTCTATCGAATATGTTTTCTAACTCTTTACCAAGTTGTTCTCCAAGTTTTTTGGCAGCTAATCCAAGGTGTGTTTCGAGTATCTGTCCTACGTTCATACGTGAAGGAACACCAAGTGGGTTCAACACTATATCAACTGGTGTACCATCTTCTAAGAAAGGCATATCTTCAACAGGTAAGACTACGGATATTACACCTTTGTTTCCGTGTCTACCTGCCATTTTATCACCGACTTGAATCTTTCTTTTCTGAGCTATGTAAACTTTTACAAGTTCTATGACTCCCGGTTTTAAATCCGCTCCTTCTTCAAGTGTTTCCTTCTTCCTTTCGTATATTTTCTCCCAAAGTTCTATCTGACTTTTTGCTTTCTCTATAATGTCTTTAGCAAGGTTTACAACTTTTTTGTCCTTTATAAAGTTTGCAGGGTTTATAGCTATTATTTTGATAGCTTTATCTATGTTTTCTTCTGATAGTGTTTCACCTTCTTTAACTAACACTTCCCCTGCAACTTTTATATCTTTTGATACCTTAGCACCTAACAGCAGAGATTTTAAATATTCGTCTCTTCTCTCTAAGATAAACTTTTTCTTCTCTTCAAGTTCTGCATTGAGTTTATCAATCTCTTGCTTGATTAGTGTATCAAAGTACTTTTCTCTCTTCTCTTTCTTATCCTTTCTTCTCTTGGAGAATATCTGAACGTCTATAACTACACCTTCCACTCCTATAGGAACTCTAAGAGATGTATCTTTTACATCGCTTGCCTTCTCACCGAATATAGCAAGTAGTAACTTTTCTTCTGGAGTAGGTGTAGACTCTCCTTTTGGAGTTACCTTTCCAACAAGTATATCTCCCGGCTTAACGTACGTTCCAACCCTCACTATACCGTGCTCGTCAAGGTTAGCAAGTTGTCTTTCTTTAGCGTTAGGTATGTTTCTGGTTATTTCCTCTGGACCAAGTTTTGTTTCTCTGGCCTCTACCTCAAACTCTTCTATATGTATAGAAGTAAATACATCATCTTTTACTAATCTTTCAGATATAACGATAGCGTCCTCAAAGTTATAACCTCTCCAAGGCATAAACGCTACTAAAACGTTCTTACCTAAAGCAAGCTCACCTTTGTAAGTAGATGTTCCATCTGCTATAACAGCACCTTTTTCCACTTTATCACCAACTCTTACAAGTGGTCTTTGATTTATGCAAGTTGATTGGTTTGAACCTCTAAACTTCTTAAGCTCGTATACATCTAAACCTATATCAAGTGGGTCGTGTGGGTTTATCTCATCTTCGTTAACTTTTATAGCAATAGAGTTTCCATCTACTTTTATAACTTCGCCGCCTCTTTTAGCAACAACTGCAGAGCCACTGTCTTTTGCTATTATAACTTCCATTCCAGTTCCAACGAGAGGATACTCAGTTTTTATAAGTGGCACTGCCTGTCTTTGCATGTTAGAACCCATCAACGCCCTGTTTGCATCGTCATGCTCTAAGAAAGGTATCAAAGAGGCCGATGGAGATACAACTTGTTTTGGAGAAACGTCCATATAGTGAACTTCTTTAGGGTCTACGAGTCTAATATCACCGTAAGCTCTTGCAAGGACTCTATCAGAAACGAATTTACCCTTATCGTCTATTTCTGTGTTAGCCTGAGCTATAACGTATTTTTCTTCATCGTATGCCGTTAGATACTCTATCTCATCAGTTACTACTCCATCTACAACTTTTCTGTAAGGAGTTATAAGGAATCCAAATTCGTTAAGTCTTGAATAAACAGTCATAGAAGATACTAAACCGATGTTTTGACCTTCCGGTGTTTCTATAGGACAAACTCTACCGTAGTGAGATGGGTGAACGTCCCTGATTTCAAATTTAGCACTTTCTCTGGTTAATCCACCGGGACCTAAAGCCGACAGTCTTCTTTTGTGTGTAAGCTCAGAAAGTGGGTTAGTCTGGTCCATAAACTGAGATAGCTGACCACTTTTCAAAAACTCTACGATAGAACTTATCAGATACCTTGGGTTTACTAAATCACTTGGTTTTAACTGAGGGTCTTCTATATCAACTGTAGCAACTCTGTCTTTAAAAGCTTTCTGCATTCTTGCAATTCCAGTTCTGGCTTGAGCTTCCAACAACTCTCCTACAGGTCTAACTCTTCTGTTTCCAAGGTGTGCTATATCGTCAAGGCTTTTCTTTCCATACCTTAACTCTAAAAGATACTTAACGATGGCTATAATATCAGCCATCTGTAATGTTCTTGCTTCTTCATCTAAATACTCTTTAACTTTTATCTCTTTAAATGAGTGTTTCTTTAACTCTTCTAAAAGGTTTGCATCTATTTTTGTGCCAGCAGGGTATACAGTTTCTCCTATCTTAACATCTTCATCTAAAGCAAGAGGTGGGAACTTTTCAAAGAAATCTTCAAGGTCCAGAGGTTTTATAACTTTTGGAACATTATGAACTTTAGCGTTTAACTTAACTCTACCAACTCTTGAAAGGTCATACTTCTGATAGTCTTCAAACATATTTTCAAACAGTTCTCTTGCTCTTTTCATGAAAGCTTTAGGGTCGAGAACTGCCGTATCTGTAGGACGCATTTTTTTGTATATCTCTACTAAAGCAGCATCTCTGAAACTGAATATAGCGTTTATCTTTGGCTCATCTTTCTTAAGAGTTTCTACTATAACTCTTTGGTAAGGTGATTTGTTGCATACCTGTGGTTCTACACTTACTATCTCCTCTACTTTAACTCTATCATCTTTAAGTAATTTTTCTAAAAGTTCAGCAGGAGCATACTTTTCCTGTCTTATAGTTACAGGTCCTTTTTCTGTTTGCTCTTCGTAAGTGAAAGTTATAAAGACATCTCTATTTGATAACTGCTCTATAGATACTGGTAAACCAGTGTTTTCCTCTACTATCTCACCATCTTTTACTTTATACCTTTCAACTTTTCCGTAGAACGTTTTTAGTATTTTGTAAGCGGTATCACAACCAAAAGCTCTAAGTAATTGTGTTCCTAATATTTTTCTTCTGTCTATTTTTGCGTAGAATATCTCTGAGTTTGTTGCATACTGAACTTCTACCCTTGAACCCTTTTCAGGTATTACGCTACCTTCGTAGATTATTCTCGTAATTATGTCCTTAGTTTTATCCTCTTTTGCCGAGAAGAATATTCCAGAAGACCTAATCAACTGAGATACAATTATTCTTTCACTACCGTTTATCATAAAGTAAGCATAATCTGTAAGTAAAGGAAGCTCACCAAAGTAAAGTTTTTGTTTTCTTATAGTTTTAGGAACTATTTCTCCAGTTTTTGGGTCTGTATGGTATATAACAAGCTCTAAGAGAACTCTTAATGGAGCTCCGTAAGTTAAACCTTTATACTTACACTCTTCTACACTTAACTTTTCTTTGTATATTAAAGGACTTCCACAATGAGGACATTCTACACCCGGTCCGCCTAAAACTTCTTCAGGTAAACTTTTTTCACACTTTCCACATTCCCAATCCCCTATCTCATAACCTATGTATCGAACTTCCAACTGTCCGTTTGGGTCAACAAAAGGAAAAGATGATCTAAAGAGACCTTCCAAACCTTTATTTGGATCCCTTTTTAACGGGTGAACATGAAATTGAGTGAAGTTTTCGAAAGATTCTTTTGGCACTGAAAGTAAATCAGGAGGTGTCATTATCTCTTTTCTTTTAGATAAACTTTTACGGAACGGGTTGTGCTTTAAGTTTTTTATTACTCTCATCCTTACACCACCTTATTTAGTTGTTTTAAAAATAAATAAAGGTAGACTACCACAAAAACATGGTAATCTACCTTAAACTGGTTTAGAAGTTATATATAAAATTTTCTTAATCAAGCTTGATTATTTTATTTCTACTGTAGCTCCAGCTTCTTCTAACTTCTTCTTAATTTTTTCAGCTTCTTCTTTAGATACTCCTTCTTTTATTGGTTTTGGAGCTCCATCTACTAAGTCTTTAGCTTCTTTCAAGCCTAATCCAGTTATCTCTCTTACTACTTTTATAACGTTGATTTTGTTAGCTCCTGGATTTGCTAAAATTACGTCAAACTCTGTTTTTTCCTCAGCAGCTGGAGCAGCAGCACCACCACCTGCAACAGCTGGAACAGCAGCTACCATTGCAGCAGCAGAAACACCAAACTCTTCTTCCAACTCTTTTACCAACTGAGCCAACTCTAAAACAGTCATTGACTTGATAGCTTCTTTAATCTCTTCTCTTGTAATAGTTGCCATACTATTTAAACCTCCTATCTAAAATTTTTTAATATTAACCTTGTTTTTCCTTCTCTTTTCTTATAGCGTCTAAAACTAAAACTGTCTTCTGTGGTATAGCGTTAAGTACACGTACAAAGTTTGTAATTGGTGCTTGTAGAACAGCCAACAGCTGAGCCACAAGTACTTCCTTGCTTGGTAGAGATGCAAGGTAATCAATTTTCTGAGCATCAGCAAAAACACCTTCAACTAAACCGCCTTTTACCTTAGCGTCTTCCTTTCCTTTTAAAAACTCTTTTAAAAGTTTCGCAATATTAACGATATCTTCGTATCCAAAAATTACAGCTGTCTGTTCTTTAAAGATATCTATTCTATCATAAAGTTGGGTGCCATTGCAAGCCCTGTAGAGTAAAGTATTTTTAACAACTTTCATCTCACCGCCGCTTTTCTTTATTTGCTTTCTAAAATCGGCTATAGAGTTTGCGTCGATACCTTTAAAATCTAAAAGAATTACCAAAGGAGCCTTTTCGATTTTTTCTTTAAGCTCTTGAACTACTTGAGCCTTTTTCTGTATAGATTTTCTCTCTGCAGTCATCATCTTTCACTCCTTACGCAGCCTTAGTTTCTAAGGATTTTTGTAGATTTGTTAAATCCAATTTAATAGCTGGGCTCATAGTTGTTTTAATAACAGCATTTTTTATATACTGCCCTTTAGCTCCAGCAGGTTTTGCCTTTAAAACTGCATCTAACACAGCTAATATGTTTTCTTTTAATTTCTCATCATCAAAAGATATCTTTCCAACCGGAACGTGTAAGTTTCCTGTTTTATCTACTTTAAACTCTACTCTTCCCTTTTTGGCTTCTGTTACGGCTTTTTTAACATCGTTTGTAACAGTTCCAACTTTAGGGTTAGGCATCAATCCTCTTGGACCTAAGATTTTTCCGAGCTTAGCCATTTTAGGCATCATATCTGGTGTTGCTATTACTACGTCAAAATCAATCCAGTTTTCGTTAGCAATTTTGTTGATTAACTCTTCTCCACCTACGTAGTCAGCTCCAGCTTCTTCAGCTTCCTTTAACTTTTCACCTTGAGCTATAACTAAAACTTTCAACTCTTTACCAAGTCCGTGAGGTAAAACAACAGAACCTCTTACCATCTGGTCGGCATACTTTGGGTCTACACCTAATCTAACGATAAACTCTACCGTTTCATCAAACTTTCTTTGGAGAACTTTAGAAACTTCCTTTAGCTTTTTTATAGCTTCATCTAACGAATAAGCTTTCTCTTTATCGATAAGCTTTAGAGCTTCTAAGTATTTCTTTCCTCTTTTTGCCATGGCTCTTACCCCTTGTATCCTTCAATTTCAATTCCCATACTACGAGCTGTTCCAGCTATAATTCTCATTGCCATTTCGATATCATCAGTATTAAGGTCTTTAAGCTTCATTTCAGCTATTTCTCTAAGCTGTGCAACGGTAATTTTACCCACTTTGTTTCTTTTAGGGTCTCCAGAACCTGTTTTGATACCTGCAGCCTCTTTTAAGAGGTAGGAAGCCGGCGGAGTTTTTAGAATAAAAGTAAAAGACCTATCAGAGTAGATAGTGATTACTACCGGAACTATAGTACCGGGTTTCATGTTTGACGTGGCTGCGTTGAAACTCTTAACGAATTCCATAATGTTTACACCATGTTGACCTAACGCAGGACCAACTGGTGGTGATGGAGCTGCTTGTTGAGCCGGAATCATCAGCTCAACCGTTGCCGTAACTTTTTTTGCCATTTCTAACTACACCTCCTTGAATTCATTCCCTGCCATAAGTTTTTACCAGATTGAACCGACAGGTTTAAATTTTCTCCACTTGGGAGAATTCAAGTTCAACCGGTGTTGCTCTACCAAATATAGTTATAAGTGCTATCAATTTTTCTTTATCTGGGAACACTTCATCTACAGTTCCGGTAAAGTTCATAAAAGGTCCTTCTATAACTCTAATCATATCACCTTTAGTAAAAAGTAGCTTTTTAACTTTAGGAGTACCTTTTTGTATCTGAGATAAAACTCTCTCAACTTCTTTTTCTTCTATAGGTACAGGTACACCACCAGCACTAACGAAGCCTATCAGATAAGGTGTCTTTTTAACTAAATCTATCAAATCATCTGTAAGTTTAGCTTTTATAAGAATATAACCTGGGAATATCTTGTTTTCTAAAACTATTCTTGCTTCGGTCTTATTTTCTTTACACGATATTTTTTGACCGGGCTTAAATATTGGACTGTGGGCTACGCAATCTTCATCTCCCTCTACACTCTCAAGCACTCTAACTGTTCCCTCTTCTATCAAAAACTTTGTTATCCCCTTTTTACCTTCTACAGGAATTTCTCTATTTTGACCTTTTAAAGAAAGTCTGTATTTTTCTTTTCCTTGAGATTTTATAACTACTTTTTCTTCAGCCGGCACTATAACTTCTTCAACTAAATGCTTTAAATCGTTAAGTTCGAGATTCTTTAAAAAGTTTTCCTTTGCTTTTATCTCTAAGCTTGACTGTGTATATAAAGCATACCACTTCTTCTTTTCTTCGTTTTTATCTTGAGTTTCCGTATTAACGTTTTGCTGAGTTAAGTTTTCTTCAGACATCTACTATCTACCTCTCTAAAATGAAGGTAATAACTTTTGCAAAAAATATATCTAAAACCCATAAATAAACTGCAACTAAAAGAGTAAAAACTATAACTGCAGCAGTAGCTGTTTTTACAAGCTCTGAAGAAGGCCACGTAACTTTCTTAAGTTCTTCGTAAACTTCTTTTAAAAATTGTATATATTTTTTCATCTTTTCTCCAAAGCGGGGCAGGAAGGACTCGAACCCTCAACCTGCGGATTTGGAGTCCGCTGCTCTGCCAATTGAGCTACTGCCCCGCAGTATAAATATTTACTTTATTTCTCTATGAAGTGTATGTTTTTTACAAAACTTACAGTATTTTCTTAACTCTAATCTATCTGGGTGTTTTCTCTTGTTCTTTGTAGTCGTGTAATTTTTCCTTTTACACTCAGTACAAGCAAGGGTTATTATTTCTCTCATCTTACATCCTCACGTTAGTCTAATATTTTAGTAACTACACCAGCTCCTACCGTCCTTCCACCTTCCCTGATTGCAAACCTCATCTGCTCTTCCATAGCTACCGGTACCATCAACTCTACTTCTAACTCTACGTTGTCTCCCGGCATTACCATCTCTTGTCCTTCCGGTAACCCTACTACCGTTCCTGTTACATCAGCCGTCCTGATGTAAAACTGTGGCCTGTATCCTACAAAAAATGGTGTGTGTCTTCCCCCTTCCTCTTTGCTTAATACATACACCTGTGCCTTAAATCTCTTGTGTGGTGTTATTGTTCCAGGCTTCGCTAATACTTGCCCTCTCTCTACTTCGTCCTTCGTTATACCCCTTAATAATACCCCTATGTTGTCTCCTGCTATCGCTTCGTCTAACTGCTTCCTGAACATCTCTATTCCTGTTACTACTGTCTTCTTCTTCTCATCTGATAATCCTACTATCTCTACTTCGTCCCCTACTTTTAATGTTCCTCTCTCTACTCTCCCTGTTACTACTGTTCCTCTTCCTGTTATCGAAAATACGTCCTCTATCGCCATTAGGAATGGTTTGTCTGTCTCTCTTGGTGGTGTTGGTATGTATTCATCCATAGCTTTTAATAGCTCTTCTACTGATGCAAACCATTTTGGATCGTCGTTTAATGCACCTAATGCTGAACCTCTGATTACTGGTACTTCATCCCCTGGAAAGTCGTACTTTGATAATAACTCCCTTACTTCCATCTCTACTAAGTCTATTAGCTCTTCGTCGTCTACCATGTCGCATTTGTTTAAAAATACTACTATGTATGGAACGTTAACTTGTCTTGCTAATAGTACGTGTTCCCTTGTTTGTGGCATTGGTCCGTCTGCTGCTGATACTACAAGTATGGCTCCGTCCATCTGTGCTGCACCTGTTATCATGTTCTTGATGTAGTCTGCGTGTCCTGGACAGTCTACGTGTGCGTAGTGCCTTTTCTCTGTCTCATACTCTACGTGTGTTATGTTTATTGTGATTCCTCTTTCTCTTTCTTCTGGTGCTTTATCGATGTCTGAGTATCCTACGAATTTTGCTAATCCTTTCTTGCTTTGTACGTAGGTTATTGCTGCTGTTAATGTTGTCTTTCCGTGGTCTACGTGCCCTATTGTTCCCACGTTTATGTGCTCTTTACCCCTTACAAACTTCTCTTTCGCCATTAATCTTTACCTCCTAATATCTAAAAAACATTTTCTCAAAGGCTTTTCTAAGCCCAAGACGGGACTTGAACCCGCGACCTCACCCTTACCAAGGGTGTGCTCTGCCGCCTGAGCTACCTGGGCATAAAAAATAAGCTTTTACTCAGTTTTTACAATCTACAGATTAAATAGTATACATTATGGATACTGTTTTTGTCAAGATAGAAAAGAAGGGATTTTAGAGAGCGGGAGACGGGACTCGAACCCGCGACCATCTGCTTGGAAGGCAGATGCTCTACCAACTGAGCTACTCCCGCATGTAGTATGGAGAGGGACGGATTCGAACCGCCGAAGGCTTGCGCCGGGAGATTTACAGTCTCCTGCCGTTGGCCACTTGGCTACCTCTCCTTATTCTTTTCTTAGAGCCGGCGGTGGGACTTGAACCCACGACCTGGTGATTACAAATCACCTGCTCTGCCGACTGAGCTACACCGGCTTATTCATTTCGAGAAAAATATTATATGAAAGTATCTCTAAAAAGTCAAGAGGTTTTGAATAGGTTGTATAAGTTAATTGCATCATGAACTCTTAACAAAAAAATTATAACACGTATTTATTTACAACAATACTTTAGAATGAGTCATATATCCTAAACTTTGCACATTAAAAAACTAAAAATTCTATGCTTAAAATCATTTTATATATAAAAATTTTTTTATATGATGAAATATAACTTTTAAAGGAGGTAAGTAACAATGGAAGGTAAAAAGATTAAGGATGTTAGCGAGTTGAAACAAACAGAAGACGGTGTTGTCATAGAGATAAAAGAAGATGTAGACCCACAAAAGATAGAACAAATAGTAGAAAACTGTAAAGCTGGGAAATGTGAGTGTATGAGCAATGAAATGAAGGCTCGTGTTAGTTTTATAAATTTTAAAAACGAAAACGGAAAACTTAGTATAGAGTTAAAAGGTGATATATCTAAAGAAGATGTAGAAGCTTCTATGGAAAAGTCTAAAGTAATAGTAAAATAACTTAAAAAGATTTAAAATTTGTGTCTTAAATTTTTTCAAACTCCTGCAGAGCCGTGGTAAAAGGCTCTTGCGGGGTTAATTTAGTTTCAACAATTAAGCTACTCCAATCTAAAAGTTAAACCTTATCTTGTCAAGTGTTCTTGAAATTAACATTTTTCTAATTAAATTATAATACAAGGCTACGGCTTTAAGGTGGTTCGCACCGGGTTTACCGGTGAGGAAAGTCCGGACTCCACAGGGCAGGAAGCTGCCGAAAGGCAGGTGGGGGTAACCTCACAGAAAGGGCCACAGAAAACAGACTGCCAATCCGCACACCTTTTTAGGTGTGGTCATGGAGGCAAAGGTGAAAAAGTGGGGTAAGAGCCCACTACCTACGGTGGTGACATCGTAGGTTGGCAACCCTCTTCCGGAGCAATCCCAAGTAGGAAGGCGCTATCAGGTTGGCCCGACCGATGCCTTCGGGTAGGGAGCTTAGATAAATGACCACTAAAACAGAATCCGGCTTACTCTAAAGCCGTAGCCTGCAGATATTAAATCCTTAATAAATCTTCGTTTTTATTTAAAAACTCTTCTATTTCTTTTAAATCTTGAAAAGCTCTTAAGTTTTCTATAATTCCTTCTAACTTCTGGATTAACTCTTCTTCGTCCAAAAGTTCTCTAAGTTTTTCTTTTATAGTTACAAAGTTTTCAGTATTATCTATAACTTGAAAATCAAGGACTTTTTTAGACTGGTTAACAATATCTACGTTAATGTAAAGAAAACGGTCTAAAAGTTCTTCTTTTTCTAATTTAAAAAATACATCTTTTCTTGTTAAAAACTCCTGTGATTTACCTTTTAAAAACAGAATAGGTTTTTTATCAAAAGATGAAAAGTCTAAATTTTTTATATCGCTTAAAACTTGGTCTATATTATTATCATCAAAAGAGAAGCTTAAGAATTTACGAGTAGTTAACGGTATAAACGTAGTCTTACAGGTTTTACCTTCTACTTCTACAAGGTAGCATCCCTTTTCTACGTAAGCTTTTTCGTTAAACTGGGTAAATTCGGTTGAACCACTGTAAACTACGGTAGAACCTTTTATTTTAGTAGGTTCTTGGCGTTGGTGATAATGGCCTATGCCTATGTAGTCAAACATTCCTTCCTGAATGGTTTTTTCTAAATCTATACCTGACTGAAAAAACGGTTCAAATTCAAGGTGAAGCATAAGAATGTTAAAGTTGTTTTTGTTGGAAGCTTTTTCGTATAGATTTTCGAATATCTCGTCTATCTTGAGTGTTCTTTTTATAAAGATAGGTGATATATACTTTAATCCAAAAATATTTACTCCAAGACTATCGTCTACGTTACCGTCTAAAACTTTTAAACCAAAATGGCTAAGGATTTCTAAAGCGGATTTATCTCTTACTCCACTTCCTCTATCGTGATTGCCTGCTATGGTAAATATGGGTATATTATTTTCTTTTAGCCTTCTTACTATCTCTATCCCTTCTAAGAGAGTTTCGTTTGATGGTCTATGGTGGTGAAAGAAGTCTCCGGTGTGTATAATGAAATCTACTTTATACTCTATAGCCTTATCTACTGCAGACATAAATACGTCGAAGTAATCTTTTGCTCTTTCAGATAAGCCGTATTGGTGATACCCAAGATGGGTATCACTTAAGTGTATAAACTTCATCCGCACATAGTAGGTTTGCCGGTAATTTTCTTAAGTATTGTATCAGATGGACAAAAACCAGTAATCCCTGCAAATAAAGCCATAAGAGCAACAAACCAGATAAGGTATTCTCCCCATTCGTAGCCGTTCATATCAAGTAATAGACCTGCTAAAAGTACAATACTCATCATAATCCTCTGTATTCTTAACGGTGTCATTTTTACTTACCTCCTGTAAGATTTTTTTATTTTCTTATTGGTAGAAATTATAGGGAAACTTTTAAACATTTGCAATATGATTAGAAACATATACAGTTTTTTCAACTTTTTAAGTTTTTTACCATATTTTTTAACTCACTAAGTAGCATTAAAGCTTGCAGTGGAGTTGTTGTGGCTATGTCTATATCTTCTATGAAGTTTATAAGCTGTTCGTAGTCGTTTTTATCTTGCTTGTATTCTAAGGTTGGTTGTTTTACTTCTTCGAATAAAAGTTGTAGCTGTTTTTCGTAGGTAGGTTCTTTGGATTTTTCTTCAAGTTGTTTTAAAATTTCTTTTGCCCTTTGTATAACAGAAGAAGGTATACCGGCAAGTTTTGCAACGTGTATCCCGTAACTTCTGTCTATAAATCCTTCCATAACTTTGTATAAGAATTTTATCTCTCCGTTTTGTTCTTCTTTTATGGCAAGGTAGAAGTTTTTTATACCTTTTACTTCGTTTTCAAGTTGGGTTAGTTCGTGGTAATGGGTGGAAAAAAGAGTTTTTGCTTTTATGTTTCTTGCTATATACTCAGATACGGACCAAGCGATAGCTATACCGTCGTATGTGCTTGTGCCTCTTCCTACTTCGTCTAAAACTATCAAGCTGTTTTTTGTAGCGTTGTTTAGAATGTTTGCAACTTCCAACATCTCTACCATAAAGGTAGAAAGTCCTTTTGCAAGGTTATCTCCAGAGCCTATCCTTGTATAAACTGCATCTACTATACTTATCTCTGCTGATGTGGCAGGTATAAAAGAGCCTGTTTGAGCCAGTATCGTTAGCAGTGCAACCTGCCTTATGTAGGTGCTTTTTCCAGACATGTTTGGTCCGGTTATAACGTGAAAAAAGCTGTTTTCATCAAAGTATACACTGTTTGGAACAAAATCTTTTGAGTAGTTTGCTACCGTTGGGTGGTATCCTTCTTCTATGAATAGGTGGTAGCCTGTATGGACTTTGGGTTTTATCCATCTTTTTTCTAATGCAACCTGTGCAAGTCCTGCTAAAGCGTCTATGTATGCAATGGTTCTTGCTGTTTCTTCTATTTCGTAGGATTGATTTACCACTTCTTCTCTTATTTGAGTAAATATTTCATACTCTAAGGCTTTTATCTTTTCATCTGCAGATAGGATTTTGTCTTCAAGTTGTTGTAGGTAGTCTGTTGTAAACCTTTCTGCGTTTGATAATGTCTGTTTTCTTTTGTAATCAGGTGGAACGAATTTTAAGTTTGGTTTTGTTATCTCTATATAGTAGCCCATAACTTTGTTAAAGCCTATTTTAAGACTTGATATTCCAGTTCTCTGTCTTTCTTGGTTTTGATAGTTGTTTATAACTTCTTCTGCATTCTCTTTAAGGGTTTTTAGTTCATCTAACCTTTCATCAACGCCCTTTTTTATAAGTCCTCCTTCTTTAAGATGGAAAGGTGGATTATCTTCAAGGTATTTATCAAGCTTTTCTACAAGTTCTGTGTGGGGGTTGAGGTTATCTATAAGAGTTTTTAGAAGGTTTGATTTTGGTTTAAACTGTTTGATATCTTTTACCTTCTTTAAGGATTCTCTGAGGGCTACCATATCTTTTGGTGTAAGTGTGTTTGAGCTTATCTTTGCTACAAGTCTTTCTATATCGTATATTTTGTCTAACGTTTCTCTTAAACCTTCTCTTAACGTGTGATTTTGGACAAGTTCTTCTATAGCTTCTTGCCTTTCTTCAATCTCTTGAAGGTTTAAAAGTGGGTGAAGTAAGATAAACTTTATCTTTCTTTTTCCCATTCCAGTTACTGCTTTGTTTATTACAGATAGAAGTGAAGGGTTGTTTTCTTGAGATGAGATAAGTTCTAAGTGTTTTATCGTTGAGTAGTCTATTTTCATATACTTATCTTCTCTGTAAGGTTTTGGTGGTGATATGTACGGAAGAAAAGATTTTTGGGTTATTTTTGCATACTTAAAAACAGATGCTAAAGCTTTTATAATAAAATCTTCTTCAAAGTGATTAAAGCCAAAAGATGTTAGACTACTTGTTTTAAAATGGTCTAAAAGTAGTTGTTCTGACTCTTTATCAAAAAACTCGTCAGGTAGTTTTGTTATGAAAAAGTTTTTGTAATCCTGACTTAAAAACGATAAATCTAAATCCTTTGGTATAAGTATTTCTTTTGGTAAAAATTTGTTAGCAAAGGATATTAAATCTTCCTTACTTAAAATACTTCCGTAAAACTCTCCAGTAGAAAGGTCAAGGTAAGAGACTGCATACTTGTCTGACTTTTTATAAACTGCCATCAAACCGGATTTTATCTTTTCATTGTCAAAGTAGGTTCCTGCAGTTATAACTCTTATTACATCTCTTTTAACTATTCCTTTGGCTTTTGAAGCGTCTTCAAGTTGTTCACAGATTGCTACTTTATAACCTTTAGACACAAGTCTGGTTATGTAGCTGTCGGCAGAGTGGTAAGGAATACCACACATAGGTATGTCTTTATCTTTACTGATTCTTTTTTTTGTAAGGACTATGTTTAACTCTTTCGAGCCGATTATTGCATCTTCGTAAAAAAGTTCGTAAAAGTCTCCTAACCTGTATAAAAGTAAGCAGTCTTGATATTCATTTTTAATCTTATGATACTGGGCTATCATCGGTGTTAAATTGTCCATATAACGAACCTCAAAGGTGTTATATTATTTGTTATGAAAGTATACATATCTCCAATAGTGGTTTTTATTATAGGACTTATTTTAACATTTTCAAACACTTTGAAAGGTTACGATGTTATCCTTGTAGGCGAAATCCATACTGATGAAAACGACCATAGAATACAGTTATCTGTTTTACAGGACTTTTACAGGTATGACAAAAAAATCATAGTAGGAATGGAAATGTTTCAACAACAGTTCCAACAGTATTTGGACGATTACATAGACGGAAAAATTTCAGAAAAGGAGTTTTTAGAGAAAACTGAATATAAAAAAAGATGGGGTTTTGATTTTAATTATTACAAAGCTATACTGGATTTTGCAAGAGAAAACCGGATAAGAGTGGTAGCCCTTAACATACCTTCCGAAGTTTTGAAAGATATAAAAGAAAAAGGTATAGAAAATATAAACAGTGATTATCTACCAAAACCTATACCTAAACTTAGCAAACAGGAAGTGGAAGAGTTAAAAGAAGTTATGAAAAACCATCCACAGATAAAAAACACTCAGGCATTTTTTGATATTCAACTTGCATGGAACTACTCTATGGCTTACAAAATATACTCTCTAAAAAAGCAGTATCCAGATTACAAAATCATCGCTTTTGTAGGTAAAGGACATACGGAAGGTATAAAAAGGCTTTTGGGAATTTTGGATAGTAATTTAAGGGTTTTCATTTACAATTAAACTCTTAGTTATCCCTTAGTTATCCTTTTGTGATAAAATTTAAATAACATCTCTCGGAGGTTTCTTCTTTAGTTGAACTTAAGCATCATCGGAGCTGGAAGTTGGGGCACTGCTTTAGCCCAAGTTTTAAGTTATAACTTTAAAAACGTCTTTCTGTGGGACATAGATACACAAGTCTTAAAAAGTATCGAAGATTATCATAAAAATGAAAAATACCATCCAAACGTAATGCTTGCCCACAACATAATTCCTAAATTTGATATACAACAGGCTTTTGATGATGCAGATGTTGTGATAGTTGCAATACCTACTCAGTATATAAGACAAACTCTCAAAAATGTAAAGTTGAAAAAAGAAAAACCGATAATTTCTGCATCAAAAGGTATAGAGATAGACTCTTTAAAATTGGTGTCTAACATCATACAGGAAACTATAGAAATAGATTTAAGATATATATTTGCACTATCTGGACCTTCTTTTGCAAAGGAAGTGATAATGGGACTGCCTACTGCAGTTGTTCTGGCTGGAAATATTGAGATTGGGAAAGATTTACAGAAGTATCTTAGCACAAAAACTTTTCGCGTATACCTATCGGACGATGTAGTTGGTGCAGAAGTTGGTGGAGCTGTAAAAAATGTTATAGCTATAGCTGGTGGAATAAGCGACGGACTTGGTTTTGGCAACAACGCAAGGGCAGGTTTAATAACGAGAGGTCTTTATGAGATAAGTAAAATTGCAAACTTTTACGGTGGAAAACCACAAACAGTTTACGGTTTATCTGGACTTGGAGATTTGATACTTACGGCTACTGGAGATTTGTCGAGAAACAGAAGGTTTGGAATGCTTATAGGAAAAGGATACAACGTAGAAGATGCGATAAGGGAGATAGGTCAGGTTGTGGAAGGATACACAACGGCAAAAGCTGTAGATAAACTATCTAAACAGTATAATCTTGATTTACCTATATCTCAGATGGTTTACAAAGTTCTTTATGAAAACCTTGACCCAAAAGTGGCTGCAGAGATGCTTATGATGAGAGATTTAAAAACGGAGTTTTAAGGAGGTAAAAAGATGATAGATAAAGATTTTACGCCTCAGGAAAAGAAGATAACCGTTGGACTTGCTTTCATCTTTTCTTTAAGAATGCTTGGTCTGTTTTTGGCTTTACCTGTTTTGAGTGTATACGCTAAAAATATGCCCGGTTCTGATGCTTTCTGGGCTGGTCTTGCGATAGGAGCTTACGGTTTAACTCAGGCAATATTCCAGATACCTTACGGTCTTTGGAGTGATAAAATAGGAAGAAAGCCGATAATCATATCAAGCACGATTATATTCGTTTTAGGTAGTTTTTTAGCTGCGTATGCATCTTACATAGAAAGCATACATCTTTTAGTTGTTGGTAGGTTTTTACAGGGTATAGGTGCAGTTTCTTCAGTTATTATTGCATTACTTGCCGATATGACAAGGGAAGAGATAAGGACAAGGGCTATGGCTACAATCGGAGCTTCCATAGGAATGGCTTTTGCTTTTGGAATGGTTCTTGGTCCTCTGATAGCTTCTTTCTACGGTTTAACTGGAATATTCTTATTTACTGGAATACTCGGTTTAATATCTTTACCTTACGTAATATTTGGTATTAAAGAGCCGCCTAACGTAAAGCATCACGACGATGCGGAATTTACTTCATCTTACCTTTCTGTGGTTTTAAAAGATAAAAACCTTCTTAAAATGGACTTTGGTATGTTTGTCCTTCATATGACGCTAACGGCAGTTTTTACGGCTGTGCCTTTAATATTCGCCCATCAACACAGTATAGACTTAAAAGATATATGGAAGATTTACCTTCTTATGTTCTTCGTAGGTCTTACTATAATGGTTCCATCTACAATAATAGCCGAGAAAAAAGGTAAAATTAAGCAGGTAAAGATGATAGCAATAGTTGTTTTAATAATCTCTTTTGTTATGTTTTTGATGTTTAAAGATAACTTCTATCTTACAGTTTTAGCTATAGTGGTTTACTTTACTGGATTTATGATGCTTGAACCTATTATGCCTTCTTTGATGAGTAAGTATGCAAAACCACACGTAAAAGGTACCGCATCTGGTGTTTTTAACACTGCCCAGTTTTTAGGTGCTTTTGTAGGTGGTGCCGTAGGTGGATTACTTTTAAAGATAGACGATAGTGCAAAGTTAAACTTCATATTCCTTATAGTTCTTACAGTAATTTGGCTTGTTTTAGTTTCAACGATGGAAATGCCAGTAAAAGGATTAAAAAATGATACCACTTAAAGACAACATACCAACAAACTCTTTTCCTGTTTTAACGGTTTTACTTATAGCTATAAATACAGGCGTTTTTATATACGAACTTACACTAAGTCCCGATGAGTTAAAGCTTTTTGTCCATCAGTATGGACTTTTACCTACAGATATTCTACAGTTAAACATTTTAAACCTGTTTACACATATGTTTATACACGGAGGAATAGGACATATACTTGGTAATATGCTGTTTTTATGGATATTTGGAAACAACGTTGAAGATGCTTTAGGAAAAGTTAGATTTTTAGCACTTTACTTTGGTTCTGGACTTGCTGCTGCTTTCTTACAGTCATTTGTAGCTATTTTTGAAGGGTCTTTGGATATTCCCATGGTAGGAGCTTCTGGAGCTATAAGTGGAATTTTGGCTGCTTATATGAAACTATACCCTTATGCAAAGGTTTTGACTTTTATTCCGCCACTTTTCTTCTTTTTCTTTGTTTTGCCTGCTTGGTTTTTCATAGGTTACTGGTTTTTAATCCAAGTTCTTTACGCTATGTTTGTTCCTACAGAACTTGGTGGTGTAGCTTGGTATGCCCACATAGGAGGTTTTGTAGCAGGTTGGATTCTCATAAACAAACTTTACAAGAAAAATCTAAAGTTGGTTCATTATTCTGCGATAAGATATTAATAGAAAAATTCGGAGTGAAGATGAGGGTTGTTTTAAGCTTACTGTTAACGTTATCCTTTGTGGCTGATAGTTTTTCTCAGACTAAAGAAAACTACTCTTGGATGGATAAATACTTTCTTGTAGAACCTATTAATATATACAACATAGTAATGCTTCAAAAAACAGATTTGGAACTAACTCAAAAACAGATTGACGATATTAAATCTGAATACGATAAATACTTTCCGATTATGTTAGGTAAAGCAAGGATACTTAAAGATAAAGAAGAAGAGTTAAAAAAACTTATTTACGGCAACGCCGACCCAGAAAAGGTAAAAAACCTTATTGTAGAGATAGCAAAGTTAAAATCCGAGATGACAGTCTTAGATATAAACCTTTTTAAGGCTGTTCAGTCCATACTAACTAAAAAACAAAACGAAAAACTGATTAAATACCTTACTTCTGGTTCTTTGTGATGGAAGTTATAACAAGTCCAAAGCTTATGCAGGAAGCTATTATCTCTTTAAAGAAGCAAGGCAAAAAGGTCGGTTTTGTGCCTACTATGGGATACTTACACGAAGGGCATAAATCTTTAATCAGATGTTCTAAAAAAGAAAACGATATAACTGTAGTCAGTATATTTGTAAATCCTTTACAGTTTGGAAAGAACGAAGATTTAGACAGGTATCCAAGAGATTTTGAAAGAGATAGAAACATCTGCCAAGAAGAAGGCGTTGATTACTTATTTTATCCAGATTACAAAGATATGTATCCAGAAGGTTTTCAAACCTACGTTGAAGTAACAGAACTTTCCAAAGGACTTTGTGGAGATTTTAGACCTAACCACTTTAAAGGTGTAGCTACAGTTGTTTTAAAACTTTTTAACATAGTAAACCCAGACAACGCTTACTTTGGCAAAAAAGATTACCAACAGTTTAAAATCGTAGAAAGAATGGTAAAAGATTTAAACTTACCTATAAACGTTGTAGGATGTCCGATAGTTAGAGAGCCAGACGGACTTGCAATGTCTTCAAGAAACACTTACCTATCTAAAGAAGAAAGAGAGTCTGCACTTTTCATATACAAAGGACTACTGGAAGGTAAAAAACTTTTTGAATCAGGTGAGAAAGATTCAGAAAAGATTAAACAAGCCGTATACCAAACGATAAACAAAGCCCCCTTAGTTAAAAATATTCAATACATAGAGCTTGTAGATAAAGATACACTAAAGCCTAAAAAATTTGCAGAAAAAGGTGATATTATAGCGGTAGCCGTTTACGTAGGAAACACAAGACTGATAGACAACATAGAACTGTGAGAGGATATGGAAAGAAATACGATAAAAGAGATAACATCTATTCTATCTAACTACCTTCAGGGAAAAGAGAAAGCTATAGAGCTTACTCTGATAACGTTTTTCTCAAAAGGTCATCTACTTATAGAGGACTTACCCGGACTTGGAAAGACTACGTTAGCTATAGGTATAGCAAAAGTGTTAGGTTTAGATTACGGAAGAGTTCAGGCAACTTCAGACCTACTTCCTTCCGATATAATCGGTGTTTCTGTATTCAACAAAGAAAAATCTCAGTTTGAGTTTAAACCGGGACCCATCTTCAACAACATCTTACTTGTAGACGAGATAAACAGAGCAACGCCAAAAACACAGTCGGCACTACTTGAAGCTATGGGAGAAAAGCAAGTAACGGTAGATGGAACAACCTACAAACTGCCAGAGCCTTTCTTTGTGATAGCCACACAGAACCCTTCTGAACAGTATGGAACATTCCCACTTCCAGAATCCCAGTTAGACAGATTTTTAATGAAAATATCGATAGGATACCCTTCAAAAGAAGCAGAAAAAGAGATAATAAAAGGTGGAAGTAAAAGGGAAGAGCTTTACTCATTAAAACCTTTCATGACAAAGGAGCAGATACTAAAAATCAGAGAGGAGATTCAAAAAGTTTACGTATCTGATAAAATGGCAGATTACATTCTCGATATAGTTTGGGCTACGAGAGAGAGTAAATATCTTGAGTCTGGACTTTCAACCAGAGGAACCCTTGCACTTGTTAATTCTGCAAAAACAAACGCATTTTTTGAAGGAAGAGACTTTATAATACCAGAGGACATAAAAAAACTATACCCCTACGTGATAACTCACAGAGTTATTTTCAAACCTGAGTTTGAAAGTCAAAAACAAGAGATAATAAAATGGATAGTGGAAAGCGTTCCTATCCCTCTGTAATAAAAATCACAAAAGCAGGTTGGATATTCATAACAACAACTATACTAATAGGTTTTGCGGCAGTAAACACAAACAACAACCTTCTCTTTTTTATCGTGTCAGCTTTCTTAAGTTTTATGGGACTGTCTGGATTTTTTGGAAAAAGAAACATAGAAAATTTGGACGTTAATATCGATTTTCCAGAAGAGGTTTTCGCAAACAAAGAGTTTATGCTAAACATAAACTTAAAAAACAAAAAGAAGTATCTTAACTCTTTTTTGATTGAGGTTGTTATAGATGATAAAAGCGTTGTTTTTCCAGTTGTAGAGAAAGAAGAAACAAAAAGTTTAAATCTAACCGTTTCCAAAAGGGGAGTGTTTGAGATAAAATCACTAAGCGTATGTTCTATTTTTCCTTTTAACTTTTTCATAAGATGTAGGAAAATAGATACAGAATATAAAAAGTTTGTATACCCAGAACCAAAAAGGTACCCACTGTCTTTTATATATTCTGATTATTCAAACAAAAAGGGAGAGGTTTCTTCAGAAAAGTTTGGATACGAAGGAGATTTAGTTGCATTAAGAGATTACAACGTTGGAACTCCGATAAAATACATAGATTGGAAAGCATCTGCAAAATCAGATAGACTAAAAGAAAAAGTGTTTTCATCTTTACAGTCTCAACCAGTTATGATAGATTTTGAAAAAATAAACCTTCCTTTAGAAGAAAAACTTTCCTTTCTAACTTACATAGTAGTAAACTACAAAAAATTTGAAGGAGTGTTTATAATCTTTGAAAAACAAACTTACGACATAACTTTAAAATCAAGTAGAGAAAAACTTCTTTCAAAATTTGCAGTTTACGGATTAGAGAAAAATGTTTAAAAACTTAACAGTAGATAAGCTTGTTAAGATAAACGCCTATGTAGGAAGTATAACTGCTTACGGTATAGTTTTTTCAAAGCTATCTGTAATTTACAGTATTCTCTTCCTTTTTCTGTTTTTTGTAGGTCTTTACAGAGATTTTTACAGACCCTTTAACATCTCAAGACTGGTTTTAAACATTCTTGGAATAGGTTTTGTGCTTATGATGATTCTTCAGATAAATCCAGAAAACATAGTTCAACCTGCAATAGATACGATAACGGCTTTACTTGGCTTAAAACTTTTAGAAGAAAAAAAGTTTAGAGATTACATGCAGATTTTCCTTATGATAACTCTGATACTTTCTGGCTACACACTTTTATCCATAAGTATGTTATTTTTGCTTTACTTAGTGTTTTACACGTTTTTCTTAAACTACGGCATAATCCTACTTTCTTTCTACGGAAAAGACCCAAACATGCAAATAGACCAAAAACAGCTAAAATCCCTGATAGTAAAAACTTCAGTGATACCGCTTTTAGCTATTCCAATGACTGTTTTTCTATTTTTCATCTTACCAAGAACAAACTACCCTATGCTAAACTTCCTACAGGCACAAGGTAAAGGTAAAACTGGATTTTCAGATAAAGTCAGCCTTGGAGACGTATCTTCCATACAACAGGACAACTCAGTAGTTGCAAGAGTAGTTATGCCAAAAGTATCAAATGAACTTTATCTAAGAGGTTTAGTTTTAGACTACTTTGACGGTAGAAACTGGGACAGTAAAAACGTAGCATTTACATACAAGCCAACACGCTTTTACGGTAATAAAATCAGCTACATAATATACTTAGAACCTACTTACCAACAGTATATTCTTACTGTTGATGTACCTTACACAATCTCACAACCTTCAGGATTTTTAGTGTTTAAATACCCAGACTTTACATACAAAGTAGATAAACCTATCACTTCAAAAATCCGTTACGAAGGAGAGTCTATTTTAACGAATGTATACCAGCAAACCATAAACCCATCTATCTACCTACAGATACCAAACCTATCTGACGATATAAAAACCTTAGCGGAAAAACTAAAAAAAGATAAACCAGAAAAAACGGCAAGAGAGATATTTAACTACCTTCAGACATTCTCTTACTCGTTGGAAAATTTACCAGTAGGTTCAAACCCTTTAGAGGATTTTCTTTTTAAGTATAAAAAAGGAAACTGTGAGTTTTTTGCGTCTGCTATGGCAGTTTTACTTAGAGTAAACGGCATACCTTCAAGGCTTGTGGTTGGTTATAAAACTACAGATTACAATACAACTGGAGGATACTACATTTTTAGAGAAAAAGACGCCCACGTATGGGTAGAAGCTTACATAGACGGCCAGTGGATAAAGTATGACCCTACTCCACCAGTAAGAAACCTTATCGTAGAACAACTTTACAAAAAAACCAAGATAAAAGAGTTTTTTGAACTTGTAGATTACTACTACACCACATTTATCGTAAATTACGATTTCTCAAAACAGGTTGAACTCGTAAACAAAATAAAGTCAGGTTTAACCACACCAAAGTTAAAAGAAAGCTTTGAATTCAACAAAAACTTAGTAGTATTGTCCATCGGTTTTGCCTTGTTTGTTTACCTAATTATTACAATCCTAAAGCACCAGAGAAAGACATACGAAGAAAAACTGTTAGAGATGTTTTTAAAGAAAATGAAAAAGTATGGTTATATAAAAAGTGAAAATGAAGGCTTAGAAGAGTTTGTTTCAAAGATAGATAAACAGGAAATTAGAGAAACAGCCTTAAATTTTGTAAGACAGTACGAAAACTTTGTTTTTAAAGACAAAAAAATATCTAAAGAAGATTACTTAAGATTAAGTGCAGTTTTAGAATCTCTCTAAATTTACCTTTTTCAATAACTGTATTTAAACTTTAAAAAGAAAAATCATACTAATCATCTTAAAATGTTTAATCATAAGTTAACAAAAAACATTCAGGAGGAAAGATGAATTACTTAGCTGGTTTTATTTTTACAAGTGCCTTGGCTTTGTTATCTATGTTTATATCTGGTTTAGACATAGTAAAGTCAACGGTTAACTTTAGTCCACTGATTATAGCTATCATCATAGGTA
>ERZ1669248.79-NODE-79-length-61321-cov-11.811396_pt1 | contig 61321 bp, 68 predicted proteins | sample MGYA00579296_ERZ1669248 | MGnify/ENA primary metagenome ERZ1669248 (study PRJEB41166, sample SAMN08046057) | hot springs metagenome | biome: hot spring; feature: neutral hot spring; material: thermophilic sediment; isolation source: thermophilic sediment from...
CGTCGGCAGCGTCAGATGTGTATAAGAGACAGCCGGTGCGGCCCGCCCTCGAGTATCCTGGCGAGCCTCCCGTCGCCGACCCGTTGAAGGACTCGTAGAAGGTCCTCCGCGTCCCTGACAGCCCTCCAATCACCCCTTGCAAGCCTGTCAAGGACTACACGCAGATCCCCATACTGCCCCCCTCCAGCCCGTGTTGCCTGCTAAGCAGGACGAATTGCATAGCACTGGCACGCTTCACGGCGGGGAAAAGCACGCCTGAGGACAGGGCACTCCTAGCACAGCTCAAGGCAAGGGAGGGGGCAAAGCACAGCACACACAAAGCACAGCAAATACCATGGGCCGAAACCAGACCCCCTCAAAACATAAGCCTTTTTTAATCCTCCGCCTCCACCTTTAGTGGTGGCGCCCCCTGCGAGGGGGCGGAGGGTCCTGTGAGGGCCTCGCCGGCCCCGTGGGCCGCCTGGCCCGAGGGGCGCCCACCCGGAGTAGCCCGAGGCGAAACGGGGGCGCCGGGGCATGGCTCCCGGGTAACCATGTATCAGAAAAGAATGAATTGAAAATAAAAACATAACCTTATGAAGGGTAACCCGGGGGCCATGCCCCAGTAACGCATGGCAGTTGATGGGATTACTAACCTTCGTTAAGGGTGAACGTGATGGGTATTATCGCCTTCATGTCGGATTTCGGCTTAGAGGATTACTATGTTGGGGCTGTTAAAGCTGTGATTAAGAGGGTCTGCCCCTCAAGTGAAGTAGTTGATATTACTCACGCGGTAGCGCCGTGGTCGCTTCTCGAAGCGGATTACTTATTGTCATGCTGCTATGATGATTTTCCTCCTGGCACAATTTTCCTCGTCGTTGTTGATCCTGGAGTGGGTACGTCTCGCAGAGCCCTGATAGCTAAGACCAGGGATTATTGGTTTATTGGGCCAGATAATGGCGTCTTTTCAGGGGTTTTGGAAAAGAGTTCAAACCTAGAATTGTGGAGTATCCGTAGTGTCCCCCATAAACATAAAAGCTCTACGACGTTTCACGGACGGGATGTTTTCGCACCTGTCGCAGCGCATATCTCCTGCGGGGGTAGAGTAGAAGATGTTGGTGAGCGAGTAACTGAGTATGTGCGTCTCAATAAACCTCCAACTAGATTAGAAGGTGATATACTTACCGGGTATGTCGCCCATATTGACAGGTTTGGAAACGTTGCTACGAGCATAGATAAGGGACTCCTTGAGGACGCTGGTATAGAGGCCGGCTCGATGGTTGGGGTTTGGGTTGGAAACCGTTACTTCGAGCTGAGTGTGTTAAGGACATTCGGAGAGGCAGGTGAAGGCGAGCTTTTCGCTTTGATCAATAGTTGTGAGAAACTTGAGTTTGCTGTTAATAAGGGAAGAGCATCCGATAAGCTATCAGTGAGAGTTGGCGACACTCTGAGAGTAAAACGATTGTAGAAGTCTCTATCTCTTTGGAGTGAAACCTATACCCCTCACGGTTATCTTAAATTTGTTTTCTTCCCTATCAATCTTATAATGAGCACCTAGTATATTCTTACACAGCTCAAGCGCTGTTTCAAGATGCAAGGTTAGCTGTGAAGTATAGAACATTGATTCTCCCTCCGCTAACGACAAATAGATTACAAGGTTATCGGCTGCATGGGGATCCACAGGAACCTGGGCCTCCAGGCTTTTTAGAATATTCTCCGCTGCCTCCCTACCAACGACCTCGGCAGGCTTGCCCTTTTCACCAATGGAATCCCCTCCCACTATCCCATCTCCAACAAACGACCATAGGACGATACCTGTTCCCTTGCCAATCGCTGGCGTTTCACAGTCCAGTCGTATTTGCGAAACTTGGTAGCCTCTCTGAGACAGGAGCTGAGTAGCGGATACTGCTTGCCGCCTGGCGATATCGCATGGGAGATTCGCAGAGTAAGATATGCCTTCTACAGGTGTAGCTCTAGGCCCACCGGTGAGTTTTATACTTTTAAGAGGGTAGGACGGTTCCGTCTTTACAGCTACAATACCTCCTCCCTCGGGGTAGAAGCCGTGCCTTATGAGTCTTGATGATGCTTTTACACCTATTTTACTAAACAATCGTAGTAGGATATTCTCGAAGTAGTGGTAAGGGGGGCTCCAGCGAACACTCGTACCGCCCTTTACCTGCATACTTAGGCTACCGCTCGCCGCTATAAGCACAGGAAGAGTTGCCTGTAGAAAGAGGGTTACTGATCCAGCTGTCCCTATATCTACACTGTAGGTCCCACTAGGTAGTTGCTTGAGCGTTGGCTTGAAAATAATTTCGGTCGACCCCACTCTTAGACCCTCCACCTCCGCGCGAACAAGATCCGCAATGAACTTCACCGCTGCGAGGTGTTGTGGTCTTAGTCCAGGGTTATCCCTTTTTGCCCTAATGTTATATATACGGAGAGGCTCCCCCGTTAGAGCCGCGAGCGCTACACTGTACCTTAAAAGTTGACCTCCACCCTCGCCGAAAGAGCCATCTATCTCTATCATCATGCATCACCTAACATCTTGTAGACATGTAGTACTCGTTGGAGAACAGTTAGATATGTGAGAACCAGCAGCCCAGCGAAGATTATCCTTGCTACAGTCAAACTAAGGGGCGCTGTAATTAGCGCCAGAAATGTGAGAATTAGCCTTTCGGCTCGCTCAGCAACACCGATGCCCATCATTTCAACACCAAGAGACTCGGCTCGCGAGCGAGTATAACTCACCAGGAAAGCTCCAATCATAGCTATAAGTAACTCCTCGACACCTACGATGCGGAGTAAATAGAGCAGGTAGTATGATAAGGCATCTTCAACACGGTCTATTGTCGAGTCAAGAAAAGCCCCAAATTTTGTAACCTTCCCAATGGCACGGGCAACTTGGCCGTCGATAGCGTCGCTTAGTATCATTAAAATAAAAAACAGAATCATCAATGGATAATGAGCGTAGGCTAGCACTGATAGAAACCCGAAGAGCAGCCCTGTAAGGGTTATCAGGTTTGGATCAATGCGTAAGTAGACGAGGGGGGCAGCTATATACCTTAAATATACTTGTAGCTTTGCGCGAATCCTGTTAAGCATTGACTCCTCATCCCCTTTCATATAGAGATTATAAGTTTAAGAAACCTATCATTGGTTCAGATTTCCTCTACCAATTAAATCGGTATAAACCCAACCAAATTTCCCGCGGTAGGACACGCCTGGAGTTAAGTGAGTCCACGGCATTATACCTTGCTGGAGCGTAACGAGAGTATCGCCTTGGCTATGTCGCCTCCGCTCTCAATTAGAGCCTTCTTAGCCTCCTCGCGTGTTGCTCCTGTCTGAGCGACTATAAGATCAATGTCCTCCTCTGAGACCTCGGGCTGTTGGGAGCTGGGTGCCGCTGTTAGTGGGCTTTCCTCCTCAACCCCGCTGATCTGATAGATTTTGCCGCTTCCTTTAACCTCAAGCACTTGTACAACCGGGTTTTTAATCGTGATGATCTTGTCCCTTAGTTTTATCTGAACTTCCTCTACTCCTTCTATATCCTTTAAGCTCAAACCCATTCTTTCGAGTAGTCTTCGCTGCTCGCGTGGGCTTAGCCTTTTCATATGTTATACCCTTTGCCATATATTGCTTTAAAACTATCTCTCAAGGGAGAACAGGTATATGTGTAATACGCTTAGTCCGGGGGTGGGTCGACTGGCTTCTAGCCATCTATTCATTGAGCCTCCAAAGCGTGAATCAAGGCCTCCTTGAGATCCTTGGTGTTCGATATTCGTCCCTGGAAAAGATCTTTCACGCCTCCACCACGCCCGCCTAGCTTGTCACAAAGCCTTCGACCTATTTCACGCGCATCGTACTTGTCGAGTAATTTGTCGTTTACTTTCAGTGCAATCCGCCCGTCTGAGCTATAGGCTAAAACTATGGCGTTGCTTTTTGACTTTCCTAGGGTGGTCGCAACCTCTCTTGGATCCATATCTGATGACTCGACGAGATATACCTCGACATCACCCTTCCTGTAGACGGGTGAGATTGTTTGTTGGTATGAACCTGTTAGGATCTGTTCTCGTAGGCGTTTGACCTCTTTCTCAAGGACTTCCACATTCCTTACCAGTTCTCGAGCCTTCTCGACAACCAACTCATCTGTAGCTTGCAGGATTTCCTTTAGAGATTGTATTTTTGCTTCTTGTTCCTGAATGTGCTTTAGAGCGGGTTCACCTGCTTTAAAGACGACCCTTACAACGCCGTCTTGTATCTTCTCAAAGCCTAATATCTTAATTATTCCTATTTCTCCAGTGTTGTCTACATGGGTTCCCCCGCAGGCTTCGGCGTCCCAACCCTCTATCTCCACTATTCTAAGGATTTTCTCGGGGACAGCGCCACCCTGATAGAGTGTAAAGCCATACTTCTGCTCAGCCTGGGTTCTCTCTAGTAGATATTTGCGGACGGGCCTGTTTGACCACACTACACTGTTCGCTAAGTATTCAATCATACGCGCCTGTTCCGGAGTAATGGACTTGTGGTGCGTGAAATCAAACCGTACATATTCCTCCGTTTTAAGAGCCCCCGCCTGCCATACGTGTCTTCCAAGAACTCGCCTAAGGGCTCCCAGGACGACGTGAGTGGCTGTGTGATGCCTCATAAGGTTGAGTCGTCTTTTGATATCGATGTATCCGTTGACGGTCAATCCTTTCTCGGGTATTTTCCCGCGGCATTGGTGGAGAATCACGTCGCCCACCTTTATAACTCTTTCAACCTCACAAGTCTGGCCGTTGAATTCCAATCTACCTACGTCTGTTAGCTGTCCACCCCCCTCTGGATAAAACGCTGTTTTGTCGAGTATAACGTATTTCCCGTCTAGGACGCCCAGAACCGTTGCTGTGAAATTCGCTAGTTTTTCGTCCTCGTAATATAATTTTCGAGTTGGCGGGAAGCCCTTGACTTGGCTGGGATCTATCGCTATACTTAGGGCTTCTTTCTGGCCTTGTTGCGATCTGCTTCTGAGTTCTGCTAAGCGAGAATAAAATCCGACAGTATTTACTTTGAGGTTATATTTAGCAGCTTTTTCCTCTAGAACTTCTGGCGGTATTCCATGGGATTCGTACAATGTTACAAGCGTATCGCTGGGAATCTCGCTTGCTCCACTGCTTAAAACATTACTTATCACTTCAGATATTATCTTATCACCTCTCTGGAGGGTTTCTCGGAATCTGTTTTCCTCCTCGTCTATAATGTCTAGTATCTCGTCTTGTATCTCGAAGTATTCTGGGAAATCCCACTTCCACTTCTCTATCTGTTTCGAGATGACCTCGGCGAGCCTCACTTGAAGCCCAAGCCTCCACATATATCTGAGGCTGCGGCGGATCAGGAGTCTTGCAAGGTAGCCTGCACCAGTGTTGCTTGGTACTATACCGTCACCAATCATCCATAGAAGCGAACGGGTGTGGTCTGCTATAGCATAGATGGATTCGTGTGGCTCGACGTGTTTTCTGAGCTCTTCTAAGCTCATGCCTAGTGATTTTGAAATTGCTGTGAGGGTCTCATAGGCCTCTATTGGTTTTTTGTAGTCGAGCCTGCCGCTTAATCTGGCGATTTGAGCCATGATATGGGGGTCAGGGTGGCCTACCCCTGACTGGTTTCTAAGGTATTCTATTATTTCAGGGAAAACAGCCTCATAAACGTTGTATTTGCCTGTCAAGAGCCAATATATTCTTTCCAAACCATAGCCCGTGTCTACAATTCTATTCTGTATCGGGACGAGCTCTCCGTTTTCTCGTGTCTTGTAATGCATAAATACTAGGGTTGCCACCTCCAAGCCTCGAACAAGAACCTCGTAGTCTTCTCCAGCGTTCCCTCCCCCACTCCACATATCATATACAAATGTTATCTCATCTGGCCTTATACCGTATACCCTGGTGAAAAGATTAAAGGCATATTCGACGGTCTCGTTAGCCCAATAAACACTTTTCCCGGGAAAGTTGAACGCGTGATGCGCCATCATTTCGAAGCCGGTTAGGTGTCTGCTAGTCTTTCCTACGTTATCCACGTCTGTCAGCCTGATACTCGGCTGAGAGATTACGAGTGGGTTAGCTGGGGGAGAGACTAACCCCTCGGTGACCCATGGCTGAAAATCATAGATCGAGGCTCCTACAAGGTAGACGTCCTCGCGCCACCTAGCTACCACAGGATATCTTTTGACCGGCGTGTGACCCCTTTCTTCGAAAAATCTTATAAAACTGCTTCGTACCTCGGTGATGCTTTCCACATGTTTTCCTACCTTCTCGCCTATGAAAGAGTAGGGTTCACAAGGTTGATCCCCGCATGTTTCTCGATTTGGGTTTAAGGTCCAGAAAACTCTGCCGCAGTAGGGACACTTCTTTTTAATCCATCCATTCTCGAGGAAGAATGGAAGATTCTCAAAGTCCTCCATGACGCCTCATAATAAGCAGGCTTGGGATAATATTTAGTCTTCGCTGTTCAAAAACAGGTGAGTTTGAGCATCAGAGGGCTTTAACAGCGATGCTTTAATGGTGAAATAAACTAGGCTGCTCGGTAATAATCAAAAAATGGACCATGCTTATACTGTAAGTTTTAGATGTTTGGGTTCTTAGATTTTAGTAAGTTATAAAGTGCTTGTGCCTCAGCAACCGCCTTGGATATAGCGTAGGGTAGGACTTCTTTGTCTGGAATACCTGCCTCTACCGCTACCGACAAAGCCTCCCTGTAAGCCTTAGCTACAAGTATACTCATCACTTCTGGGAGCGGTAGGGCCGCGTTAACAGACAAGTTGAAGGCCTGGGAGTGCGCACTCTTGATTCTATCAATGTATAATTGCGGGCTCAGCTCAACGTCTTCAGGCTTCACCATTCGTCCGTCAATGAAGATTAGCTTAACGTTTAGCTTGCTCTCAATGGGCTTCATTCCAAGCTTGTTTAAAAGGTCTGCTAGCTCGGGGGATATTGTATCTCCGGGCTTTGCCACTACTGTATCCTTGGCGATCCATATACTTCCCTCCTGAACTCGCATGGGGATGTTAAGTTTGTTAAACAGACTTATAGCGGGACCCGGAGGTATTCCTGTATTACCAGCAGGAACAACTATTTCACTTGTTGCCACGTCACCCGGGCGTGCTGGCCTCATGATCTTCTGCTTGTCCAGGAAGATTAGCACTTCGAAAGGATTAGAGTTGGTGAACACAACAGCGTTTTGTCCTCTTAAAGCCTGTTTAAATTCATCGGAATATCTTCCAGCCTGTCTTAAAGCAATCAGGAAGAGGGTGTTCTTCACTACTTTTAGTACAGAGTCTTTTTGCCTTAGCAGATCTCGACTACCCTTTACGACGGAAGAGGGGAGTCCGGTAATCCCGGCAACCATGAAGTATTTATACCTTTTCAGGTATTCTACCAGCTCTTCAACAGCTTTGGCTTTACGCATTCGCGCCGGATTCATTCTCCCAGTGGAAACAACAGCTAGACTGCTCACTTCTCAACACCTGCCTTTTCAACCTTGACAGGACTACCCATTGTTAGCTTAATGTATATGTTCTTAATATTATTGATAGTGAACTTCTTGAGAATCTCGTCTAGAACTGCCTTAGCATTTGCAGCAAGCTGCTCAACAGGCTGATCTTCTGTGCCTATCCTGCACATAACAACGGGGTCTTCCCTAATACGTATCCTTATCGATCTTCTCAACCTTTCCACTATGGGAGCTATAGGGGCATTGGGCGGTAGGGGCTGAGGCATCTTACCCCTTGGACCCAAATACTTTCCAAGAACACGTCCTACTTGTACCATTAGATCTGTCTGGGCTAGGAAGAAATCATATCTCTTAGCAAGTTTCTTTAGTGTTTTCTTCTCGTTAGCCATCTTCTGTAGCTCGTCCCTATCAATTACCAGGTCTACGCCCGCCTCCCTGGCCTTGAGAAGAGTGTCTCCCGAGGCTATGACAACTATCTTTGAAAGTTTTTTGGGTGGAGGGTTCGGTAGAGCCACCACAGTGTTTATCCTGTTTTCGGGCTTTTTCAAGTCAACATCCTTTAAGGTTATTATCATTTCTACACTTTGAACAAAGCGGCGTTTCTTGTTAGAAGCCTTAAGAGCTTTTTCAATGGCTTCCGTAATGTTCCCAAAGGCACTTGTGGCTACTTGGCTCATGCAGCTTCACCCTCATATTTTCTGATAATCTCGTCGTAAACCCCTCTATTAACATCTTCAATAAACTGTTTGGGTTGTTTACCATCAATTGTTATACCCATGCTCTGACAGGTCCCAGCCACAGTTTTCACGGCTGCCTTCAGACTCTTTGCCCCCATCTCCTTTATCTTGATTTTAGCAATCTTAATCACCTGTTCAACAGTAAGGTTCCCCACCCATTCTTTGGTACTTTGGTGAGCCCCCTTCTCCAATTTTAGTTCCTTCACTATGAGTGCGGCAGTGGTAGGCGTCCCAACCTCTACTTCGAAGGTCTTGTTCTCAGTATTAACTATCACCTTAACCGGAACGCGCATTCCGGCATACTCTTGGGTAAGCTCGTTTATTTTCTTGACAACTTGCATCACGTTTAAACCTAATGGTCCGAGGGCTGGACCTATCGGGGGGCCTGCCGTTGCTTTACCTCCTTCAACAAGAAAACTAAGAGTCTTAATGTTTTGAGACAAGACACCCCACCTACTTGAGAGCTACAAACATGGAGGATCTCGTAGCCTTTAAGCCAGGCTCTCCATGTTCAACCTTCTTGGTTGTTGGGACGAATTCCCCAAGGTAATGTCCTATTCGGTCCGGTGTTATTTCGACTGGAACGAATTCTTTGCCGTTATGCACGTGGATAGTTAAGCCTATCATCTCAGGGAGGATTATGAAGTCTCTAAGATGGGTACGTATGACGGGTTGTTTCTTTCCCTGGACAACAAGCCTCTTGGCGCGGCGGATCTTCTCCAATAGCTTTAAGTGCTCTTCACTAGTCCCTCTCTTTAGAACTCTATACAAGGATCTACGCTGGCGAGAGGGCAGTAGTTCGATGAACTTCTCTAGAGGCATTTTTTCAAGTTCCTCTAGAGTATACCCCCTGTAGGTGAACTTACTCGCTGACTCCATCTAGTACACCTGGCTTCCATACTCTCCCATAGATTTAAGCTTTTTCACTCACCTATCAGCGTTTTTATTCTTTTTGGCCCTTTTCTACATTAGGACTTAACTGAATGGTCTGGAAAAATGTTAGTCGAGAATTATAGTTAGGGGTAAAACCTAATCATAGTAAAGAATCTGAAAGGATATTAAACTATACTCTGCTTATCGTCTTCAGAATAGTACTCTCGAGACTTGTGGCTATCCCTCCTCCAACTTTACCTTTAATGTCACGCATAACAATATTTTCTATGAGCATTTTACTTATATATGCTGTCCTACCGAATAGGATCTTGCTTTCCCAAACCATCACGGCCTTGTTGAACCCTACGGAGCAGAGTGATTTAGGTCTCGAGTTTAAGAAAATAGGCCTGTGTACATAAGAGGGCTCGAGCCCCTGAAGCTGTCTCATAATATTTTTCGCTGCTGTCTTGCCTTGGAGTATTGCTTCCTCAGCCATTTTCATTGCGCAGTCAGAGTTCCATGCGAAATACGTAATGTCTCCCACTGCATACACGTTGTCTACCCCCTTCACGGTTAGATTTGGATTCACAGCTATCCAACCTCTACCCGAAGTCTCAACGGGCAAATCGAACTTTAACCTCGGAGCTCGAATGCCTACAGACCATATGACGGCGTCAAATTCTAGACTTTGCCCGCTTTCAAGCGTAACAGTGCTTCCTTCCACCTTCTTGACGCCATCCCCTTTGACAATGTTAACTCCGATAGATTTGAGGAAATTCTCTACCGCTAAAGAGGCTTTTTGGTGGTTGAGTGTCGGTAGAAGATACGGCATCTTTTCTATAATGGTGATTTTTTCACCGCCTAGTCTCTCAGCTAGCTCACCGGCGATCTCAACCCCTGTTAGTCCACCTCCAACGATGCCTATTTTGATGTCGTTTTTTGATGCTATTATTTTTTGCATCTCAAGATAATGTTCAAGCCTCCATGAAGGTATCGTGTTCTCGGCACCCGGAATCCCGAAATACTCTATTTGGGCCCCTATAGCAATGATGAGATAGTCGTATTCTATAACATCATTATCCCTTAGGAAAATCTGTTTATCTTTAAAGGAAATTCCTGTGACTTCACCCTTCCTGAATTCTATCCCTAGTCTCTTAGATATTTTGTCGAAGGGCTCTGTTATGTCTTCCACAGTCTTCTTTCCAGAAAGTAAGTATGGGAGCGAAGGCAGGTAAACGAATTTATCGCTACTGTCGAGTAGTACTATCTCATGTTGTGATCCTAGCTCGGCTCCACTCAGAGTTTTGAGTGCGTAAAAACCTCCGAAGCCTCCTCCTGCTACAACAATTTTCTTAGCCATCAGAATATATAATAACTTTGATAACTTATAATTTTGTAAGTAAACCTTGTTGTTATTTATGTAGGAGTACCAGCGGAATAGGAACAAACAAGAAGTTTATCACTATATGATGATGTTAAAGTTCAATATTTGAGGAGAGAATTCTTTAGAGTAAACTAGTACTACCTTTGAGTCTTAGACGCGCCTTTCTTTCTTCCTGTTCTCCTAGCCGCTATGTGTCCAACTTTCCTCCCGGGGGGTGCGTTACGGGGAGCTGGAGTAAGCCCTTTGGGGTGTTGTCCTCCACCGGCTGGATGTGCATATGGCGACATTGCTTTGCCACGAACCGTTGGATACTTGAATGACTTGGCTCTTGACCAGTAATACTTTTTCCCAGCCTTGAGAAAAGGTTTCTCAGTTCTACCTCCTGCCGCTACTATTCCGACAGTCGCCCGAGCATTGCCATCTATTTCCTTTACCTTTTTTGAGGGAAGCTGTATGAGAGTCTTGTTCCTCGAGTGTGCCAGTATTATAGCGTAGGCTCCACTACTCCTTGCAAGCTTGCCACCGTCTCCGGGCCGTAATTCGATGTTGGATACAATTGTTCCCTCAGGAGCACTACCTAGTTCAATGATGCTTCCAAGAGCAATAGGCGCCTTAGCGCCGTAGTAGATTTTCTGGCCGACTGCGAGACCTTCAGGCGGTATCATTATCATTTCCCGGCCATCTTCAAATCGCACGATAGCGAGGGGGGTACCGCGGCCAGGTTCATGTACAAGCTCCTTGACATACCCTTCAAGTACCTTGTTTTTGAATTCCTCGGCGTTATATTCTATGTAGCGTGCCGGGCCTATCTTCTTCCACTTTGGGTTCCTAAATACTGATCCTCCACGACCTCTTCTCTGAACCAGTAATCTTTTTCCCATCTAGCTCACCCTTATACTAGACCCATCCTGGTAGCCACATCTGAAGCGGAATACTCCTTAGATAGTCTTACATAAGCTTTTTTGTTGCCGTCCATTGTGTTAAGAGTATTAACCTTTTCCACTTTCACGTTGAACGTTTTCTCCACTTCTTCCTTGATTTGTTTCTTCGTTGCCCGACGATCAACTATGAATGTCAATGTATTTGCCTCCTCGATAAGCCTTAACGTCTTTTCTGTTAGATGGGGCCTTATGATGACACTACTATTTTTTCCGCTCATCCACGCATCACCTTTAGCTTAGAAAGTCTAGTCTCTAGTGTTTTAAGTGCACCTTCCGTATATATTGTGAGCCGACCAGGAACTCCTCCCGGGGCTAGATGAAGCACTGAAAGTTGCATCGCATTGACAACTTCGACTCCTGGGATGTTTCTAGCAGCCTTGGAAATTTCCCTGTGATCATTGACTACTATTAGAACACTCTTAGGCTTTTTATACTTCCTACCTCTAGTCTTTCCCCTGCCTGCCCTGACCCTAATCCCTTCTGCAGCCCGCTCCACGTCAGGCCATACTCCTAGCTTCTTAAGTATCTCGCGAAGCTTTGAAGCTGTGTTCACCTTCTCGATATCATCCAAGGTAACGAGAGGCAACGGCTTCTCAGGAACCTTGTGGCCTCTACGTTTTACAAGATCGAGAATAGCCGTAGCGCTGATAGCGGAGGCAAGGGCAAGTAATCTCTCCTTCTTGTTTATTCTCTCAACCAGTATCTTCTCAACTTTAGGAGGATGAGCGCGCCTACCTTTAACGGCTTGAGGCACTCTAGCTGCACGCATTCCTCCTTTGATCCTTGCAACTCGGGCAATACCGAGTCCTACACCCAGGCTCTCAGCCGTTGTCCTCAGGCCTGCCAGAACGTCTGTCCCCTTTGGTTGTAGTCTAGCTGTGAATGCTGCCAGGTAGGCTCTACGTATGAGGTCTGTTCTTATAGGGGCCTTGAAGAACACTGGTAGGGGTATCTTCTTCTGTTCGTTTCCATCCATGTCGTAAACGGTTATTTCCTTAACAACTGTCTCGATGCTGCTCATCAAGCTCACCCACTAACTTGAGAGAATTGTTGTGTGCTAATATAAACTACTTTGGGGGCTTCTAAGGGTTTTAGCAACCTTATCGGGTATCTGAGCTTCACAAGCCTCTTAATGGCTCCAGGTACACTGCCTTCTATAAGTATAAATTTCGTACGGACTAGACCATAGTGAGGCCAGCCGCCCGCAGGGTTAATGTTCTCCTTTGCCACTTCTCCAATCTTTATAATTCTTTTATTGTATTCTGTTCTCTGATGGAATCCCGTTTGTCCAGCGAAGGGAGTGTAAAACATTATGGAGGGGCCTTGAGGTCCGACGCTTCCTATTCTACGGTGACCCTTACGATGCTTGTGCCATCGCGGCATCTCCTTTACACCATATCTCTTTACTACGCCCTGGAATCCCTTTCCTTTAGTCACAGAGATGACGTCGACATAGTCTCCTTCTTTGAAGACCTCGCTTATATCGATCTCTTTACCAAGCTTCCCAAGGGCATACTCTAGAGCTTCTTTTGGAGAACCACCAATTGCGATCTCGAATACTTCAGGCTTTTTCTTCCCTAGACCGCTCTTCCGGGGCTGTGTAGCAACTATGAGCCTAACTTCTTTAACTTTTTCAATTTTCTCGAGGATTTTCTTCTGCTCTTCAGAATAGTTTTCCTTCTTTGGTATCGTGAAGACCCTTTTAAGGTCTTCCGGCAGCTGAGGACTCCATATCTCGCTTAAGGTTTTCAGACCATAAACACCCGAGGAGTACAGTCGGACTCCAACAACTAGTAAAGGTGGCACCTCAAGAACCGTAGCCGCGTATATCCTTTCCTGACCATAGAATGGACTGTTTTTATTCATCTCGATGCCCACAATATGCAACATTCCAACCTTGTAGCCGGCAAAGCCTAAAGGGACAACCTTGTCTACTTTGGGCCACCGTCGAATCCTAGCTACGATGCTTCGAGCACGCTTTCTGGGATAATAGGCTCTAGACCCTCTACGAGGTTTGTGACCTTTAGCCATTCAACGCCACCACTACTTCTAGGATGCACCGGTTCGATTCAACAATGATAGAGCTTATTAAATTTACGGCATGATCAAAGGCATACAGGAATAATCGTTAATCCAAGAAAATGTTGAAGACCGAGAGAGTGGCAAGAACGGCTTCCTCGGTTCTGACGCTCCGTGTACCCTGACAGGGAAGCGTATTCAGAATATAGTCGGATAACTCTTGAAGCGACTGGTTATGCTCACTCGCTATCTCGAAGAGGCCTTTCCTCCAACTCCCAAAAAGGAAAAGAACTCCCTTCGACCCTCTCTTTATCAATTCCCCCTTTATCGAGTTAAGCTTTTCATAGGTTAATCCCTCCCCCCTCCTAGAAGTCGCTACAATCAAGAAATCTTTTTTCCTATACGTCTCGACCACGGACAATAGATCCTTGAAACAACTAATTCGAAAATTCCAGTAGATGTTTAAATCACTCGGCTGAACAAGAGACCATCCGTTTAATTCTCTTCTAATTGTTACTCGTTTACCTACTGCGGCATTTCCCTCTACCAAAAGAGGCTTCTCAAGACCCGCATCAATAAGAAGTGACTTTCCATGTCTTGCTATGACTACTCCCTCTCTTAAATCATAGTCATCCCTTCTAAGCTGATGGGGTGGGATTGCGAGCGGAGGGACTAGCCCTATGTACTTTAACTCTTTTTTAATCGGTATTAACCTCCTCCTAAGGTACTGAGGAGTTTCAAGAGCCTTTAAAACTTCAGCTACCTTTCCACACGGAAGGCCTTCATGTCTGAAAATCGCGACTTCCTCCACGCGAAATATCCCTAGAGCCCTTGCCAGGAATGCTATATGAAAGGTACGAGCAGGCTCCGATAAATTCGAAAAGTTTGAAGAGGGGAGGGCAACAACACGCTTAATAAAAGGTTTAGGCGGCGGAAATGTACATTCACTCATTTAAAATTCCGTTATCTCTTTACTTCCCACTGGATTTCTCCTTTGATTTTGCTGCTTGTGACTTCTCTTTTGTTAACTCTCTCTTTCTTTCAATGAAAAGAGAGGTTCTCTGTCTTCCACCCATCCGTTGCGCACCCGAATGGAAATGTAACTGTGAGTATTTAAAGGCTACGCATGTTGAGCCGCTGTGCTCGACTCAAGGAATATTATTCAACAGCAACCCAGTAAGCCATTTTACCTCTTCTCTCCTCGCGAACCTTGCCCTCGCGGAGAAGCAGGCGAAGAATGTAAAACACTTGGCTGTGGGAGAGGCCTAAATCCTTGACGATCTCAACAGTAGGTATTGGTCCATGCTTTTTAAGATACTCATGAATAAGCTTTTTACGTTCTATTATTTTGTCGGTTATCTTTCGCGGCATTCAGCCTCACCAATTTTAATTTTTGTTTAAGTATTAAAATTTTATTTTAACATACAATTTATAAATTTTTTTATTTTCTAATAACTATTTGGAAATTTTTCACAAGGAACAAGACTTGAGAGAAAAGAAAGCTACTCGCCGAGGAGCTTTGATAGAGATGGATACATTTCAAGTGCACGCTCACTGGCAAGTATAGAGTAGTATTGTATTGTTATTCCTACAAGTAAAAGTATACCCGTGCCTCCTCCCATGGCTCTTAGTAAGTCGCTTATAACCGCGATAATACCTATTAGGATACTGCTCAGTATTGTGAGGCTCCATATATATCTTCTAAGCATATTAGCGATTATCTTTTCGCTTTTCCTGAAACCCGGTATTTGTAGCTGTGCCTTTACCAGTTGCTCCGCCTGGCTTTCAGGATCCATTCCCGAGGTTATTATCCAGGCAACACCGAAGAGCACAGCTAATACTATGTAGAGCAAAGCATACACAGCCACGTGTACGGGATCAATCAATATTGAGTACAATGATCGGGGCGGCGTTATATAGTAAATAAGACTGCCCGGCATTGGAACAGGCCCATTAGGCGTATAGTTAAATTTAGCAATAACGTTCAGATACGGGTTAGTGTTCCCAGGGTTTACTCGAGGCCATAAGGCCTGTGTAATCATGTAGAAGTTAGCATATAAAGCTCCCACAAGGATAACAGGCATAACGGACACATAGAGTAGTTTTAAGGGTATTCTCGTCCGCATACCACTAAACCTGGCGCTTGAAACTGGAATTGTAACTTTTGTACTCTCCATGTAGGCAAGGATTAGTAAAAGGAATAACATTGAAATAAAGCTAACAAGATCAGGGTAACCCGTCGGCCTTAGAATTGAGTATCTGAGTAGCGTTGAGTTACCGGTTGTTACAAATGTTGATATGCCAATGGCTAGGGAGGGGATAAAGCCATAGTACAAACCATCAGCTAGGGGACCTATGGGTGCAAACATCTCCCAGAATATCTGCTGGGCCACCCCTGCAGCAATGAAGAGACTGACTGCGCTCCCGATACCCCAGCCCTTCTCAAGCATATCGTTCATTAGGATGACAAATATGCTTGCAATGAAAAGCTGTATAAAAACTAGGTATTGCTGCTGTACGCTTAAAGCACCGTAAACGCCACCGTAGATGTAGGCGAATGCCTCAAGGGCAGCGAACAGTATAGATGTAAGCTTTTGTAGCCCTGCAAAAGTTTTTCTACCCTCAGCAGACGTAAGGTCAAGATTAACGATTTTACTTCCTACAAGAAGCTCCCATATAATGCCGGCGGTCACTATTGGGCCTATTCCTAACTCGATCAAGGTTCCACGCTTAGAAGCCATCACTATACGGAGGAACTCTAGTGCGCCAATTGTTCCACCTGTCTGTCTAGGTATCCCGTATAGCGGTATTTGACCCATCAGAAAATAAGCTATGAGTATCAGGGCGGTCCAAAAAAGCCTTTCACTTAGCCCGGGACGCCTAGGCGGACGTTCAACCTCGGGAAGTATTCTGAAGATCGTTGAAAGCCTGTCGTATACGCTCAATTTTCGTCACCTGGAATTAAAACATCTCCACCGGCTTCTTTTATCTTCTGTAAAGCCTTATCAGTAGCCTTCGCGACAGTTACGACAACTTTTTTGCTGATCCTCCCGGAGCCTGTTAGCTTGTTTATCCCCAGCTTTGACAGATCAACAAAGTATTTATCTCCACTTTTTGAGGCTAAACCTGCTTCAACCAACTTTTCTAGCCGCTCATCCAAAACGCCAACGTTAATGGTAGCGTATTGGACAACGATCGAAGGGTGGCGCTTGAAGCCATAAGACCCGTAAAGGTCTGGAGCATACTTCACAGTCCAACTCCACTTATGTTTGTGATACCCGACGAAGCCACGCCCACCCTTTCTTCCACTACGACGGTGCTGGGCCACCCTACCCCATCCGTGAGTTCGGCTTCCACGGAAATACTTGCTTTTCCTCTCTTTTCGTCTGACCAATTTAACGCACCTCATAGCAAAAGTCTAAGAGCTTTTAAAATTTTGCCGGGTTAGGAGTAGGAAGAGACGGCCTTTACACTAATAAGGCAATAAAGCTAGGAACCAATACCATGGTGTAAAGTTTAACAGCCTTGTATTGTTCACTACAGTACCCTGAATTATCCTTTTCAAAGAATAAGCTAAAATATATTCAAGAAAAGCACTTTAGTGTTACACCTGTCTGTCCACGTAAGGAATAAAACGTATATACTCTTCATTATTGAAATAATGAATGCTCCTTGGATTTTCACCTGGAGAGAGCAAGGGATTTTAAAGAAGAGGAGAACAAAATTGTTTATAAAATTTTCAGGAGAAGGTTGTTTATCTCTTCCCCCATATAGCCCGTTACTCCCCTAGCTTTGAAATTCTTTTTAATAGTTCCTCGGAAGCCACCTGAGGGTGGATGTAGCCTGAAGACGGGTTTAAGACCTGGTATTTCCTCGAGCTTAACCTTACCCTCTATTAGTGCACTGGCAAGCGTCTCAAAGCTGTCGTAGCCTATTGATTTGAGGTATTCCTCTGTAAGCCTTTTATTGCCTTCGAGTCTTCCGTATTTCTTCAGTAACTGAGCTAGAACCTCGTGGCGGATCTCTCCATACGTAACCACGCTGTTGAGACTTTTTTCAAGCATGCCTCTAATTGAAGGAGTATCCTGGACAAGTGTTGCATGCCATGTTTTGTGAAGCCTTAATAGTTCCAGTGCCTTCTCCTCGTCCGGAGTTCTATCAGGTTTGCCCCTAATTCTCAAGACGAACAGCAGGGTCATTGTATTCACCACATATCAGGGGTGTGAACCTTATAGGTTGCCTTGAGAGCCTCATATACCGCCTTTGCCATGTTGTGAGTTGTTCGCGTCTCGCCGAAGGACCTTGACCATACATCGTTTATACCGGCTAGCCTTAAAACCGTCTTCGCCACGTCAGAGGCAACTATACCTACACCCTTAGGTGCAGGTAATAGCACAACTCTGACACTCCCACTCTTACCCTCAACCTTGAAGGGCACGCTATGGGGCTGACCGCAAAGACACTCCCAGCTCCCACAGCCCCTTCTTACTGGAATTAGGTTGAGCTTGGCCCTTTTTACCGCCTTGTCTATGGCAGTGCCTATATGCTTAGACTTGCCCATTCCAATACCAACATAACCATTCTCGTTTCCCACCGCTACTGTAACCTGGTACTGGCTAACCTCACCCGAGTCTGTCTGGCGTTGGACGAAGTTGACATTGAGTACTTCAAACTTTAGATCAGGTAGTAGAGCGTCAATTATTTCAACTTCCCTTATGGGTAGATTCCTTGAAAAAATCTCATCTATGGATTTTATTTTACCCTCCGCTACGAGTCTTCCAACATGGGTTCGAGGAACCCAACTCCCTAGCGACATAGCATCCACCCTTCCATGCTACCATATGTGCATTAAATACTTTTACCCTCTTTGAACGTCTTCAAGATGCTGTTTTTGATTTCCTCGAAGTGCTCTGGAATGTTCTCAGGTTCGAGGCCTTGGGAGAGGTATTCCGAAAAGCGTGCCTTGTAGAGCTCTGGATTCTTTTCTTTGAGATCTTTGGCATAGCTTGCTATGTGCTCTCCTTTTATACGACTCTCGTCAGGGAAAATTTCGTTGTCTGCGGGGATCTTCAGCCCGCCATCGATCGCTCCCTTCGCGACGGCGAAAACACGCGCACCTTTAACAGGTCTATGTAGTCCTATGTCGAGGACTGCCTCTTTGATGCCTTTTTGCTGGGCCTTTAGGGCCGCAAGGAAACCTAAAAGATAAGCTGCAGGAGTGTTCTTTGAGCCTCCCTTCCACCCGTACCTTAACAGTTCTTTCGAGTGAGATGATACAAGCGTTATATCACCTTTCGGATGCACCTTTACCAGTTGGACGATTATAGTCCTCGACAAGACTCTTACAACCAACCGTGGCTTCTTGGAAAGTATTAACTTTCTACGTTTATAGTAATTTGTAATTCCCAGCCTACGTCTTTTCAATGGTAACCTGTATGTTGAGGTTTTAGGCACTTTCTTTCACCTTTACCAATTTATGCTCAGAAAGGTAGAGCTTAAGATGGGATAGACTCCTGAAAGTTCCACCCTTTACTAGCTTGTAAACCCTCCAAAAACTCTTCCTATCTATTAGTCCTTTAGCTTTTAACGCCTTGAGATACCTTCTCTGCGATCGTACACGCGCTATCCAAACAGCCTTTTCATCTATGCGTGGACCCTTTTTGCTTCCAGGACCCTTTCCTCTTTTCTTTGATTTGCGGATTCTCAAGCGTCCTCTAGAAGGAGTTGATGGCGGTAGAGCCTTTATAACTCCGTCTTTTATTAGCCGACGAACATCTTCTCGAGTTATAGCCGCTGAGACTTCCTCTAACCTCTCTGGGTCAATCCATACCCTGCTTTCCCCTACTTTGAGAACTGAAGCGGCTAACCTTCGAGCCACACTTACATCCATTATTCAACACCTCCTGCGTTGAGTATACGGATTCCCTTCTCTTCAGCCTTTTTAATTATTTCGATTCGTTTACGTCTACCTACTGTGGATGCGATTCTTACAGCTTGGGTACTAGGATCTATCCCTTCGAGTTCCTGTGGATTATGGACTATGATCTCCTTGAAGCCCGAAGGATGAAGGTTCCGTACAGAGAAGGGCCCCCTATATCCGATTTTAACAAGTGGAGGGAAGCCCTTCCTTTGAAGTCTTATTTTGTTGTCTAGACTCCTGCGGGGGCTTCTCCATGAGTCGTCTAGCCTTTTAATTATCCAAGAGTTCATCCTGATGAAACGAGGTCTTTTGGCCGATAGTATCGACCTAAGCTTTAAGCTCTTTATTGTTTCTTTATCTAGCCTTGGTTTAATCCTGGTTTTCTCTTTTTTCTTCTCTTTCCCTTCGACATTTTCACTGCTCATTTTGAACCCACCACCTAATAGACGAAAGCTAATAAGATCCCTCCAAGATTCTTAGCTTGTGCTTCTCGATGACTCATGACGCCGTAGGGTGTGGACACGACGAGAATTCCAATGTCTCTCGAGGGTAAATACTCCTGCTCCCATTTCGTGTACTCGTCCTTTTTAACAGAGAACCTGGGTTTGATTGCTCCACACTTGTTTATACGACCATTGAGTTTAACAATGAACTTTCCTCCGCGACCATCATTAATGTATTCGAAGTCCTCGATATAGCCGTTCTGCTTCAAAACATTTAAAACTCGTGCAATAAGTTTGGATGAAGGATATATAACGCATTCCTTATGACCTCTAGCTTCATTGTTTTGTATTGTTGCAAGAGCATTAGCCAGCGTATCCATTATCATGTGTAATCACCCCTAAGAGTACTTCTTAAAGCCGATTTCTTCTGCTACTTCCCGGAAACAACGTCGACACAGGTTAAGACCGTACATGCGTATCACTGCTTCGTGTGTTCCGCAGCGCACGCACATCCTGCTACCCTTTCCATATTTGCGCTTCTTAGGTGGATGTAGTTTCGCCAATTGCATCACCTCTTTGTTCGTATAACCTGAACGCCTAAAACTTTTTCTAAAAAGGCTATCGTCTCTTCCTTTGTGACGTAATGGTTTCTTCCAATTTTGGATTTCTTTCTTCTTCTCCGCTTTACACGATAACCGGGGCGCTCCATTCCAACAATGACGTCGAATCCGAATATTCCTACTTCAGGATCATACTTCACGCCAGGGACAAGTATGTGCTCTCGAACACCAAAGGCGAAATTACCGTGACGATCAATGCTTGACTCGCTTATCCTGTTCTCAACAGCCGCAAAAGCCTTCTTCAAGAAACTTATCGCTTTTTCACCTCTTAGCGTAACCATCGCGGCTATATTCTCGCCTTTCCTGACACCGAAATCCTTTATGCTTTTTCTGGCCCGACGTAGCGAGGGCTTTTGTCCCGTGAGCTCTTCTAGGAGCTTAGCTGCCTTAGCAAGCCTCTCTCCACCTTCTCCAACTCCTATGTTGACAACTACTTTAGCTATGAAAATCCTGCGCATTGGGTGACCCGTTTCCATAACTGGGACTCCTTTCATCCTCCATTCACCTTATCGTGATCAAAGGCTTGTCTTGACCTACAGGTAGGATGTATTCAAGAATAGTCCTAATTTCTTCCCCATTCTCGCCTTTCAGAACCACTATGGACTTCCTCCTTTTGAACACCTGCTGAATTGTCTGAACCCTGCCGATAAAGCCGGTATGTCTTCCCTCCGTTACAACTGCCATCACACCCTCTTTTAATGGGATATGACTAACTAGAGATTGGTTAGGAACGGTAATCAGGACGGAATCTAGGACCCTCAGGCTTCTAGATTGATCGTTGTTTGCCAGCAAGAGGTTCCTGCCATCGTGAAGTGTGATCTGTATCCCCCCACCTTTTACTGTTTGTTTTCTAATAATCCGGGCCAACTTGTGCCCAGCCTCATCCTTGGAAACCTCAACGAGCTTGAACATGTTTGTCTTATCGGGAACAACCCTATAGTATTTGTCCTCCGGGATAATATGTATCAAATCCATTAATCCTATAGGGAACTTATAATCCGTAACAATCCTCCCATCGACAGATATTTTCCTTTCCCCCAGAACCCTCCTAGCCTCTTTCATTGTAGTTACATAGCCAAGGAAATCCCTCAATACGATTCCCAGAGGAATGCTCTTATTAATAGCATGAGGGCCCGGCTTAGGCTTCACAGTCCAGACATACTCTTTTCTCTTAATTGGCCAAAAAGGCGGTGCAACCGACCTTCTCAAATGTCTCAAGCTACTCTTTATCTTCCTAGTCATGAGCCACCACCAGAGGCACCTTTGCCGAAAAGCTCCTTTCTACGTTTGTCGGACAGGTCAAGCTCAGTTATAATGACCTTGGAGGGATGAATAGGAAACGGAACCTCTGTGCCGTCGGCTTTCCGCAGAACCGCGCCCTCGACGTAAATACGTTCTTTTTTTATGTTAACCCGTACAACCTTCCCTTCATGTCCTTTAAAAGACCCACGAACTATCAAAACCCTGTCTCCCTTTCTAACACGTACTCTTCGAACGCCTAGTTTCTCACGTAACTCCTTAGAGAGAGGTGCTATAATACGTTTAGACCGTACATGCAGTGGAGCAGTATAGACTTCTCTCTTCCGCACCTTAGTTGGTTTTGACGAGACTGCACGTTGCATATCAACCCTGCTAGCCTTTGTTTAATTTGTTTATAAACTCTGCGTTAGCAGACCAGTTCGATGCGGGGAGTAAGTACTAATCACTATATAAGATGGAGTGTTAAGGGGGAATGCATGGCTAGAAGTTGATAGCGAGAATTATTCCTGGCTTTTGGGGGACTGCCCAAATGAATAGCCTTAGGGTTGTGTAACTAGTAATTCCTCGGTTGTGGCTACTTTAGCATGTTTATCCTTTTCTCTGTTCTTGAGGTTATTTTTCCTGACTTCCTGGAGAAATTCTTTGGGAGAGAAGAAGCTTTGAGCCTCGACTTCCACTATGGGGATGATGAGGAATTTGCTATCCGAGACCCACTTATTGGAAAGGATTATCTCGCCTGAAAAATTATTGAAGAGTATATAGACTCCTTGCAATGGCTGGGGGGACTCATAGTAATAAATTACGCTAGGTTCTCCTCCGAGATTAACCGGGACAAAGTATATGTGCATCGACTCTAGCGTGTAGTGGTGAATTAAGGGTAACGGGCTCACGTTTAGGACGTGCACCAGATCTATCAGGCGCTTGAGTCGTATGAGCTTTGCAGACATCGACTTTCATTGTTAAGAATAAGCTGTGGTTAAAAAGACCCACGGTTTTCAGAAAAATAGAAAAGATAACCCTCTTATACTTAAATCTAGATCACAAAACAAAGGTTAAACGCGTTGGAGAGTCCTTGGTATATTTTTCTCGTAAGGAGGATAGATTATACCGGCTTCCGTTATTATCCCGGTTATAAGCTGTGGTGGCGTTAGATCAAAGGCATAGTATATAGCATTTACGCCCTCGGGCGCTATTCTGGTCCCCTTCCAGTATAATACCTCAGACGGGTCGCGTTTTTCGATCTCGAAGTCCGTAGGATCCTTTGACTTTAAGTCCAGGGTACTTGTAGGCGCTGCTACGTAGAACGGAATATTGTGAACACGGGATACTAGTGCTAGAGGATATGTTCCCAGCTTGTTGGCGACCCATCCTATGCGTGTCACCCTGTCTGCTCCAACGATGGCTAGGGAAATCTTTTCCCTCATGGCAAGAATCCCAATGCTATTATCCGTAGCTATGACAACGTCGATTCCTGCCTGGCTAAGTTCCCATGCGGTTAATCTAGCTCCCTGGAGATAGGGACGCGTCTCAAGCGCAATTACCCTTATATTTTTACCTTGCTCTCTAGCAACGTACATCGGAGCTGTAGCGGTACCCCAGTAACTGGTAGCAAGCGATCCAGCATTGCAAACCGTAATAATGGTGTCTCCATCCTCTATTAGCTCCGCTCCTATCTCGCCTATACGTCGGTTGGCCCGCTCATCCTCTTTATGGATGTTTATCGCCTCCTCGATGATTGATCTTCTAGCCTCGTCAATGCTCGAGACCTGGCTTGCCTTACTTAATATTCGCTCCACAGCCCAGAAGAGATTAACAGCTGTAGGACGGGTTTTCTTAACTTCCTCAGCCGCCTGGAATAGCTCACGTTTGAAAGATTCGAGGGACTCTCCCCGCCAGTGGTATGCAAAAAGAGCCAGTGCGTAGCCTGCAGCAACACCTATTGCTGGTGCACCTCGTATTTCCATGTCCTTTATAGCTTTGGCAACCCTTCTCCAGTCAGAGGTCTCGATATAGATGAGCCTATCCGGTAATTCCTTTTGGTTTATTAGTCTCACTATACCGTCTTTCCACTCAATAGTTCTTGGGAGTCTTAGCATTGAGAGATTTTATGAGGCACCAAAATATATTCCTTCAGTTTACGTAAAGATTTATTCGTTTAAAAACGAGGGGTCGTTGGAATTCAAAAACTCGTGAACAGTACGTGCTAGACTCTGAGCTAATCGCAAAGGTTCAGGTATTTTGCCGTGCAGAGTAACCAGGTTTAGTACTTCTCTTGTCTCGCTCTCATCTAGGCCTACTGACCGGACATACACGTAGCTTCTAGTCCTTCGAATATAGACTAGTTTTCTTTCACCAAGTTTATAATACATCTGTAGCCTTTCTTCGTCTCCTGGGAAATAATCTCTCAGATACCGTTCTAAACCCTCAGATTCTTCATAACTGAGGCATAGAACGGGTAAGCTCAGTTCCTCGTAAACGCGATATATGTCAACGATGTTGAACCAACTTATAATGCAACCATTAAGCATTATAAGGTTAAAGTCCCTTCTTCCTGTGCTTTTAACAAGTTGAATTATCTTCTCGGTTGCATCAAGACCACCTACCCTAGTCCATGTTAGATAGAACCCGTCGATTATTCCGTCACGCCTGTACGATACGGCAGCCTGAACAGACTTCTTCTGCCTTTTATTGAAGCACTCGGCAACACCAAGGACTCGAAAAGCTGGTTTGGTCAGATGAATCATATAGCCCTAAATAATGTAATCTTTCGGGAAATAAGTTAAGAGTTCGGTGCCCTCTTCTTTAACTAAAATCATGTCTTCTATACGCACACCGAGATAACCAGCCATGTAGACTCCAGGCTCTACGGTTACGATGTCTCCTACAAGCAACTCAGCCTCAGTCTCAGCATTTAGATAAGGCTCTTCATGTATCTCAATGCCCACACCATGCCCTAAGCCATGATTAAAATAGTTGTGAAGCCCCTCCTCTTTCAAGATCCTATAGGCTTCCATGTGCACTTCTCTAGCCCTCACACCGGCTCGCAAAGCTTCAATTGCCCTCTCCTGAGCTCTAAGGACAGCCCTTATTATCCTTTCCTGTTTAGTAGATACTCTTCCAAAGATCACGGTTCTTGTCATATCGCTACAGTATCCTTGCACACGTGCCCCCAGATCGATTTTAACGACATCACCCTCCTGGAGTTCTCTCCTACTTGGCTTTGCGTGTGGATGAGATGCATGCTCACCAAAGGCGACTATAGGGTCAAAGGAGGGGGTTGCATTATTTCTATGAATGGCATACAGCACCTCTGCTACAACCTCATATTCCGTTACGCCTTTCTCGAGCGCATTAAGAGCCTTAGACATCGCATATTCGCCGATTCTTATAGCCGACTTGATCCGCTCAAGCTCGTCTAAGTCTTTTTGTCTGCGTAGGAGGGAAACCTCTCTTGAAAGATCTTGAAAGCCTGGGCCTATCTTCTCGGTGAGCTTTTGCCTGAGATCAGCGCTACCCCCCACAACGCCTATTCGCTCAGGCGTCATTCCTTCCAATAATTTCTTGATGGATTCGTAGAGATCACCCTGTATAATCTTTTCATATTCGGCAACCTCAGTAGCTCGGGAAAAGGCATACACCTCTCCTATCAAGTGTTCCTCGACAGCTCTGAGATATTCCAGCCTGCTTGAAATAGAAACAACACGCGAATCCTCGAATATCAAAGTTGCGGAGGGAGCATCTGTCCCAGTGAAGTAAAAGATATTCGCTGGATTAAATACCAAAGCAGCTTTGAGGTTTTTATCGGTGAGAATTTTCAGGAGTTTTTCAACGTGCCTCTTATAAGTTTCCATGGGAGAGCTAAATTTAGACCATAATAAATTGTTTTCCTTTACGTTCACTGGTAGCTCAACCAGATAGAGCAGCTGTCTCTAGTAAGAGGTCGAGGCTCCAGACCCGTAAGTCAGGGGTTCAAATCCCTCCCAGCCTACTCTCTATAATTTTGGGGGTTCTAGTATGTCTTCTCAGTTTTCCATTCCTGAAGGAGGCTTTCGATCCTGCTTTGGAGTTCTTCTAGCTCCCTGAGCATTGCATCCATTCTGTCATCTCCAGAAGAACGGGACACAGCCCGCCCACACTGATGAAGATCAAAGCCTACACACACCGAGGAGGCATACCACTCAAAGACAATATACAACCACCAGGATCCAAAGAATAACCCCCTAGAAGGGTAACCCGGGAGCCGCCCCCTAGTGGCGCAGGGCGGCAGTGGGATACTTATGAAACACTTTTTTATTACGACAGTGATAGTGGTGGATAGGCGTCTATAGTGGCTGCAATAAAACAACGACTCCTGGCCCTCTCTAGTGTTGCGGTCACTATTTTTGCTTACGCGAACTTTTTTCCATCGATAATGGGTGAAAGCTATTTGTGGGTTATTCCGTTGCTAGCTAGTGTCGTTAATCCGGCCTCAGCGCTTCCGGCATTCCTCTTAGTGTTTTTTCTCGAACTCTACAGATCCAGTAAACTCTTTCTTCTCTTGGCCGTCCTCCCCTTTTTACTACTTTATCTCGTAAAAAACGTGCACGATTGGAGGAGTGCGCTTGCCCTCCTAATGTTTCCACCCATTGTTATTCTCTTTCCTTGGAGTATGGGAGTTGTATTAGGGCTCTTGTATTACTTGTCATCTAAGGAAAAGGTTCATGAGTCGTTTTTCTCGGCTGCTATTTTTCTCATCAACCTGACTGTTATGTCTTTACTTTTCGTTAGATCATCCATTTTTTGGAGCCCGCCTTTGGTTTTCCCCGGCGGGTTCCCTAGGAGCAGCAGGGGGGAAATCGTAGACGCGGTTTCATTTTATTCTAGCCTTGTTAACCTCTTCTGGTCCAACATAGTATTCTTGGTGGAGTTCTTTGTATTTGTTCTGAGTATGATAGTGTCCTCATTGTCGGAGGAGCCTAGACTCATAAAAATTGTGATGCCACAACTTTTACTGATACTAATACCCATCCTCGCAAATGTAAGTATTACCCAGCGTGATCTTCTCGCTATTCTAGCCTCCCTCAGTACAACGACCTCGGCATACTATCTTGACAGGATAAGCTTTAAAATTCCTTCTTTATTTTTTAAACTAAAAAGAGGCTTTCTCAGAGAAAACAGAAGTAGGCGCGAACTAGATGACTTACAGATAATATTCTCTGATTTGAACGAAATAATTTCTCAGATTATCCTCTTATGCAATGAGTCGAATCCAAATAAGAAGATAGTAATACTGGGTTTAACATATGACGAGGAAGAGTCGTTCCTCCGATATTTAATGCTAGGAAGAAAGTGTAAAGCAAAGATTCTCTTATACCACAGGTTAGGTTTGGATGGACTCCGATCCCTTAATCCAAGCGATACTCTAATAGTGTACATAAGGGTTATAGATATAGCATCAGCACTAGCGATACTATCAAAGATAACAGGTTTCGATATAGAAACACTTGAGAAGCTATCATTACCTTACCGTAAAATTCTAACACGTCTCAGCAGGACAACTCTCCTTCGATTAGGCAGAACGATTGATGAGAAAATTAGACAAGGAGCTTCGGCTCGGAAGGCCTTTGACTCAACATTTAGACGTGCAGTCCCAGAATTAAACGAAGATCATATCAAGACTCTTGAGCAAGTTTTTATGGATTTTGAGGTTATAGGCTTTACGCGGTGAAAAAGTTGTCGCAAGGTGTCAAAGCCTACATGAGGTTGGAGGAAATACCTTTCATGCATTGGGGAGTGATTTCTCGGTACAACTTCTCAGAGGACAAGATCCACCTCATCCCTCGAAAAAAATGGGACCCGTTATCTGCCGCGCCAATAATGCTTCAAGATGCTTCTGGGAGACTTGTACCTATAGGTAAATGGAAGGGTCATTTCTCGTATATTAGTCCAATAAGGGGATCTAGACCGGGTGGAGAAGAAAGAAGAGAAGGTAGCACCACTGATGTCTTTAGAGAAATCATCGAAGGGAGAGACTACGCAATATTTGTAACTGTTGATGCTAATCGATTTGATGGAGTATTCAGTACTGAACCAGTTATGAACGAGATTAAAGATGCATATGCCGCTACAATTGTTAACAGATACCCTGCTATGGTTAGAGTTATTGATAGCGAATTAGAGAGAACTCTTAGGATGCGAATTGAAGACGAGTATACCCGAATCGCCCATGGTATAAATCTTGTCACTTTCCCTGTATCAAAATACTATGAGACATTCAGTGAGGCCAGCGTTGAATCACTAACATGGTTGTTCCTCTCTCTAATTGAAGCTATCAAAACTGGTGTGGACGATGCTCGAAAAAGGGGTTTTTCTTTAATACCCACATACGTGTTCTTCAACATTGGATCCCTGGCAGGTGGTACACAGCCACGTCTCCACGCGCAAACGTACATCGACCTGAACCAAGATGGTCATGGAGCATACATGGAGAACGTATTACAGGCTTTTGATACGATGAAGGGGAAGTGCCACATATGTACTTCGAGACACGATAATAGAATAATCTTCGAAAATAATACTTGGATTTCGTGGGCTACATCTGCTCCTCGGAGAAACTTTCACGTGAGAATTGCTCCTAAGAGACACGTAGAGCGCATCACAGAGCTAGATAGAATTGAAATTACGGGTCTTGCTGAAACACTAATTAGGATATCTAGGGGCATGGACAAGGCTGGGGTAGCACATGATAGGTATGTTTTAATTTATAGTAACCCATTTGGCTATAACTCATTCTTTCACCTGTTTATAGATTTCGTGCCCTTTGAAAAAATAGGAGGCATAGAGGTGCTCGATTCAGTTAGGGTTGCCCGTATAGCTCCGGAGGAGGTGGCTAGAATACTCAGGTCAGCAATGAGCGACGGATAGTATCGAATATTTTTATATTGGTGTGCAATGGAGACTTGAATTAGAGCAGACATGTTTTATTATACTTTGACAAACACATTAGCACAGTTATCAGCTGTTGATATTATAACCCCCCTTGTCTTCCTGGCGTTTTTAGCGCTTGGAATATCCCTTGGAGTGCTGATAGCCTTCATGTATTTTCTACATGTGTTTAGGAGAGATTTGCTAAAGCCTCCTCAGACAGAGAGTCTTAGTACTACTAGGGAAAAAATTAATACCATTGAATCTGCCCAGCAGAGCCTGTCAGCCAGTATCGAGGAGTTAAGAAACTCTTTGAAGATGATTCAAGATAACACCCTGCGTTTAGAAGCCAAGATTACAAGCTTAGAGGGTAGAATACTAACCCTGGAGAGGAGGAGGCCTGCCGAGGCTGTTCGCACAGGCGTTTATCCGAAGCCTACTCGTGAAACTCTCAAAGAGGTAGCGGCCCTTAAAGACATTGGAGAAATCGCTCTCTACTTTCCTGAGGTACGTTATGCAGGAATAATAACATCACAAGGGTATATAGTGAAACAATACGGCCAGTGCAGTGAGGAGCCACCAAAGCTTCTAGAGATCCTGAGACTGTCAAACATGGATAAAACATCGCTTATTAAAGGTAACAGGCGTATCGATCTCTTTAGGCTAGGGGAGGTGAAAGATTTGACTGTTTTTGGTATTATAGAAGTCGATAATCTTCTTGAAGTGGACGAGAATCGCATCGGAGAAATTAGGGAAACGATAAGCAAATATTATAGAGACGTGATAGCTAAAACAATGTAAGTATTTGAGGTGTTAAAGTTGAGTTCCGAGAAGGAAGTCGAGCTTAGAGGGGTCCTTGCGAAGATAATAAAAGAAACGCACGATATGGTATCCTCTATCGTCTTCGCCTGGCGAGACGGAATCCCAGTATCCTATATTTCCTCAGAACAACCACAAGCAGAGTTTCTTGCTGTAGCTTCAGCTGCAGCACTCGGCTCGCTTGATGCTTTGGGAGATATATTTGGTAGCCGCGTAAAGAGAGTTGATGTAGAATTCGAGAACGGTGAGCATGTTATTATCTCGACGATCGACGGCTCGTTCATCGCTTTGTCTTCAACTCCACGTCCCAACCTTGGGTTGATCCACCTCGTGTTGAGAAAATACGAAGACGAAGTAATAAAGATCGCAGGGGTGGGACAGATAGATGCAAAGAGACTACCTAAAAATACTGGTTAGTGGCCCCTACGCTAGTGGTAAAACGACGTTTGTGAAAACAATTTCTTCTGGTAAAGTTTTGACTACAGAAGTTCCGGTGTCGACACTGTATGAATCTCAGATAAAACAATATACCACTGTAGCTTTTGATTACTGTAGAGTCAACCTGGATGGAACAGACGTGTACGTTTTTGGTACTCCTGGTCAGACAAGGCTACAGTTTATGTGGCGTGTACTCGCGGTTGGCATGCATGGTTATATCTTTATCGTGGATGGTTCATCGATGCTTAACGTCATGCGTTCTCGGACGGTGTATGAGTACATGAAAAATCTTGGGGATTATCCTCACGTGATAGCTGTGAACAAACAGGACCTCCCAAATAGTATTAAGCCATCTACCGTGGCTCAGGTTTTTGGAGTGAATAACGACATCATTGTCCCTTTAGTAGCGTTAAAGAAAGAGTCTGCAATTAGCGTCCTACAACGCGCTGTTGAACTTATTAGAGCTCAAAAGCCTAAATATAGAGCAGAATAGGCTTGTACCACTTATACTAACCGGCGTGCTATTTTACACTACCATCTTCGACCTTTACATTGGCTGTCTTGTAGATTTTTCAATCTTAATAACTAGTTAAGGGTATAATTAAAAATGTTAAAAATATATTTTAGATACCTCAATTTAAACTGGTGTTAGGATGAGTCTGAATCTAGAGGCTTTGAGACGTCTCATAGAGCCCGTAACAAAGGTAGCTGGCTTTGAAGGCTTCGTAGTCGCAACTAGTGACGGACTTCCACTTGTTAGCAGTATCACTGACAAGGATTTAGAAGAAAAGGTTGCTGCTTTAACAGCCGTACTTTCAGAGGTTGGAAATAGGGCTAGCACAGAATTGGGTAAAGGCGAGGCTGACTGGATTACTGTAAACGCTCCTGACGGGTCTGGAATAATTTACATTAAGCTAGGCGATATAGGCTATATGGCTGTACTGTTCAGTAAGGATACAAGGCTTGGTGTACTGCTTTATACCTTGAGAGACATAAAAAAGAAAATATTAGAGTCTAGGATAACACCTTAGAGATAGCTGGAAATATAAGCACTTATCCTCTTGATACCCTCCTCTATTCTTTCTTCGGGTTCGCTTACAAAAGTCATTCTTACGTGTCCCAAACCCATTTCGCCGAAATATTTACCCGGTATAACAACGACACTTTTCCGGTAAAGGAGTCTGTTCGAGAACTCCTCGTCGTCTCTTCCCATCGCTTCGAGATATCTACGCATGTCCACGAAGAAGTAAAATGCACCCTCGGGGAGAGTTGTTCTTGCTTCTGGTAGGTATTCCTTTATAAGCTTATACATTAGATCTCTCCTTTTCCGGTAAGTGGGGATGACTATCTCGTTCAGGTATCGTTCCTTTATTCCGCTCTCATAGAATTTGATCATAGCTATTTGTCCAGGCGTGTCCGGAGCAAGCGAGACATATTGTTTAATTTTCTCCATACTTTCTATAACCTCCGCTGGTCCCGTCACGTATCCTAGCCGGAAACCCGGTATAGAGGCCTCTTTGCTGAAACTGTTGATTGTTATTGTCCTCTCCCTAGCTCCTGGAAAGGCGTCCACCCAGGGAGTCGGACGTCCATAACTAATGTGTTTGTAGACGGCATCAAAGATTATCCAGAAATCATATTCTCGGGCCAATTTGACGAGATCACGGACAAACTCCTCTGTAACAATCCGTCCCGTAGGGTTGTCTGGAGACAAAAGTACGAAGGCTTTAGTCAAAGGAGATACAACCTTCTTAACATCCTCTATATTAGGCTGATAGTCTTCCTCGACTTTAACAGGCACATAACGAACCCTGCCTCCAAGAAGCCGAACGGGTTCAGCGTATCCGACATAAGTGGGATCAATTAAGACGACCTCGTCTCCCGGCTCAAGTATGGCACCCAGGGCGAGGTAAATGCCCTCAGTACCTCCGTTGACAATCATTATCTCTTCTTTAGGATCATATGACACGTTCCAATATTTCTTGAGATCCTCGGCAATTAATTCTCTTAGCTCTATCATTCCTCTCGTGGCACCGTAAGCAACTGTTTTCTGGGGGGCTTTCCTGAGAAAATCTGCTAGGTAATCTACTACTTCTTGAGGTGGTGGAAGACTGGGAGCCCCTCCTCCGAAGCTAATAATATCTCCTTTTCGTCGAGCCTCATCGAGTAAGGTTGCAATTCTTCGAATAGGAGAGCCGACAATCGCTTGAGTTCTTGAAGATAGTCTAGGCATCGAGAAATATTCCTCCCTTTCATATATTTATTCTTATCCTAATGTTTTTTAATAATTATCAATTATGCAAGTTGATTATTATTTTAGTTTTTTCTCAAGATCCTCAAGAATATTCTTTAGCTCAGTTCGAGAACCTGCAGTGCTCTTATAGACCTCCAAATATTCTTTAAGAGTGTTGTATATCTCTCTTAACTGGGAAGGAGGTAGTTTGTTCAAGAATTCCTTCAACTCATCAAACATCTGATTCTCTGCAAGAAAGACCGTAAACCTTGACAGGCTCATAGACGTTAATTTTCCGTCGTAAAGACAAAAAACTATCTTGGTTTCAGGGTCAATCTCATACTCTATCCGAGTGCTTTTTCTGCCTTCATCTCGTGTTTTCTTCCCTAGTCTTTCTCGAAGCTCCTCGCTCAGAATTCTTTTTTCTCCATACACGGCTATGGCTTTCTCTATTTTTTCCTTTACTCTTTTATCGATAATCATAAGGTTGAGAATATCTTCTTCTTTTAACGGCAAGTCGAACGCACGCCCACCTATAATAATCTGTCCCTTCAAACCCCTAACTTTTGATGTTGGCATCTTCACATCAAGAAAACCATCATAGGTATAGATGGGAATAATATATGATTCCCCCGTGGGCATGACCACTTTAGCGGCTTCGTCCCATAGTTTTGCAGACACTTCACCGAGAACTAGGTGAGGGCCAGCTTCAAGGGCGGGGCAATTAAAGGTCTCGGAGAGAAGCTCTGCTACTCCTTCTGCAAATCCGATGACTTCATATATAATAAACTTCATCCATGACTCCTTTACGAATAATTCAATAGCAAACTTTCTTGCAACAGTGTAGCCATACTCTTTTAGTAGACTTTCGACCCCCTCTGAGGAACATGAGGATTCTAGTCCAATCCAAGGCAATATATACCCACCTAGTTTATTCTATGAAATTAGGGTTAATCCCAGATAAAAAATATAGCGGGTGCTTATTGCTTATCAGTTGAAGCAATATTAGTATGTGATTTATAAAATCTTACAAAAAATTCTAAAGGATTGACTCAATAAAGAAATTGAAATGATGACCCATTGCAGCTCGGAAAAATGAAGAGAAGGTTTCCGGTCTGATCCGGCTTATACTCTTCGACCTCTGCGGCCTCCAGGCTTTCTTATAGAGTCCGTGGGTAGTGGAGTGACATCCTCGATGCGATCAACCATGAGTCCAGCTCTAACGAGAGCTCTTATAGCAGGTCCAGCTCCCGGACCAGGAGTCTTGGCACCGTAGCCTCCTGGGGCTTTGACCTTAACGTGTACCACCCTAATTCCCTTGTCAAGAGCTATTTTTGCAGCTTTAACGGCGGCTTGCATGGCCGCCCAGGGAGAAGGTTTGTCGCGATCCGCTTTTGCTATTTGTCCACCTGATGCTATGGCAATAGTCTCGGCGCCAGAGATGTCCGTTATATGGATAATAGTGTTATTGTAGCTTGCATATATCCATGCTATCCCTACGTCGCTCTTAGCCTTTGCCTCCTTTTGTTGCTGTTCTTTCGGTTTAGCTTCCTCTGCCATATTCACTCACCCTTTTCTGCAACTTGAGAAGCCTTTACAAGAGGAGACAACGGGTAATATCCTACGAGATCCTCCTCGTGCCTTTGGACGAGATAGCCAGGGCTATTAACACGTCTGCCTCCTATTGCGATATGTCCATGAGTGATGAGTTGTCTGGCGTGATACATGCTTGAAGCAAGTCCTTTCCTATAAACAATGGTTTGTAGCCTTCGTTCAAGAATTTGACGAACTGTAAGGCTTAAAATCTCGTCCAGAGTAGATTGTTCACTCGGGAGGATACCGAGCTTGTATAGCCTGGAAACAAGAGGCTTCTCCAGAGGTAACCTTTCTTCTTCTGGTAAGGCTAAAAGCCTTCTAGCCCTGGCTCTTATATCCCTAAGGAGGGACTCTGCAATCCATAATTCGCGTTTATTCCTTAGGCCATACTCTCCTAGAAGTCTCATTTCCTCTTCTAGAACATCTTTCCTCCAGGGATGACCCGGACCTTGCCATTTTCTACGAGATTTCTTGGGATCTCCCATTTAACCACCTTTTTTAGCTTCCTGTTGTTTTGCGGCACCCCTCTTAACGCCTAAGGTGAGGCCTGTACGGCCTGTTGTCCTGGTTCTCTGCCCTCTAACTTTAAGTCCGTACATGTGTCTGACACCCCTGTAGCTTTTGATCTTTTTCTCATTTTCAATGTCTCCACGCACAGCTAATAAGAGGTCAGAGGTTATTAGGTGCTTGTCAGCCCCCGTTGCAGGCTCTTTGCGTCTATTGAGAATCCAGGATGGCAAGCCAAGAGACTCAATGTTCCTCAAAGCCGTAGATATTTTTTCCACATCTTCCTCCGTCAACGTCCCCAACAGTCTATGCGGATCGTAGCCTAGCTTCCTTAGAATGACGTAAGCTGTATTGACGCCGATTCCCTTTATCTCGGCCAAAGCATACGCTAAGGCTTTGTCGCCTGGTAAGTCTACTCCCGCTATTCTCACTATATATTGAAACTCGCTAGACATATTGCCTGAAGCCTAAAGAAAAACCCAATAAATATCTTTTTCGCAGAGATATGTTGGCGCCGGGGCCGGGATTTGAACCCGGGCGCCCTTGCGGGCAACGGATTTCCTGCAAAGGCTCAATTGCGGCACGATGGTGTCCGCCGCCTTGGTCCACTCGGCCACCCCGGCTCATGATGCTAAAAAGCTCATGTGAATATAAAAGCTTCGCCTGTAAAGGAGCCGAGTAACTATAAATAGAGGAATTAGAGAGTACATAACGGAAAAATTCATGAAGCTGAAAGATGTTCTCTTTACTGCTCCTGAGAATTTTGAACAATTATCAGAGATCCGAGAAGTTATGCGGGAAGCCTGGGGTATGCAAGACTACGGTGAAACGCTACCTGTACATGTCATGAAAGCGATAATGGATAACGGTGGCTTCCTAGAGGTTGCAATTCTGAACGGGAGAGTAATAGGATTCGCGGTAGGGTTTATTGGTTATTCCCTTGATTATGGCTACTATTTATACTCCCATATGCTTGGAGTCAGGAGAGAGTACAGGGGTAAAGATGTTGCTCTCATGATTAAACTAAGCCAGCGAGACTGGAGTATTAGAAGAGGTTATAGACTCGTTGTTTGGACGTACGACCCGCATCAAGGCTTAAATGCAAGGTTTAATTTCGGTAAGCTAGGGGTCATCTCTAGACAATTCCACGAAAACTATTATGGGGAGATTCGGGATGAGTTGAATACTGGGCTTCCAACTGACAGATTCAAGGTTGAATGGTGGGTTCTAAGCAAGCGAGTTGAGGACCGTCTCAATGGTCGTGATAAACCTCCAAGTTTTGATGATATAAAGGATGAGGCAACATTGGCCCTGGAGTCAAAGGCTGAAAGGGGATGCAGGATCCCCATAAGACACTCTCTAGAAAATTCTAATGAACTCGTACTTGTCGAGTTCCCAGGAGATATAAACGTACTACGCGCGTCGTGTCCAGAAAGCGCTTTGACCTGGAAGCTCATGTTCAGAGACGTAATTAAAGACCTACTGGCGAAGGGGTACATTATTGTTGAACATATTCCCTTGATAGAAGAAGAAAGAAGAAATTTCTACCTCGTGGTGAAGAGTAACATTAATGACTTGCTGGAGGGCGAGTATCCTTGGAAATAAGGAAAATTGATCTTTTCTTCTTAGAATTGAGGCTTTCTGAAGAGTTCAGAACAAGTTTCGGCTCATTACAGGCTAGACCCGTGGTGCTCGTTCGCGTTGAAGAAAAAGGAGGCGAGGAGGGATGGGGTGAACTTGTCGCAGAATGGGGTCCCTGGTATAGTTATGAAACATACGAGGTATCACTTCTGATGTTGAAAAAGTTTCTCATACCGATGCTCTTAGAGTCCAAGCTAGAGAAACCACATGATTTCAGGAAAATAGTTGCACGGGTTAGAGGTTACCCGATGGCGAAAACAGCGTTAGAGGAGGCATTAACCGACTTATATGCTCGTTTAAACGGCGTCTCAGTTTATAAACTACTAGGAGGGGCTAAAAGAGAAATTGTTTCGGGTGTTAGCATAGGAATCAAGCCTACTATAGATGAGCTCTTGAGAGAGATTCACTTGAGACTAGAGGAAGGATATGCTCGTATAAAGATAAAAGTCGAGCCAGGATTCGATGTTAGGCCCGTCGAAAGAATTAGGAATGAGCTTGGAGATATACCTTTACAGGTAGACGCGAATGGAGCATATGATCTGAGCTCCCTAAGGACGTTTCAGGAACTCGACAAATTTCAGCTCTTGATGATAGAGCAGCCCTTGCATTGGGACGACCTAATAGAACATAGTATACTCTCTAGGAAGATCTCAACCCCCATATGTTTAGATGAGAGCATCACGAACATGCAAGATCTAGTTTTAGGCTGGAGACTGGGCTCACTAGAAGTAGTAAACGTGAAGCCTGCTAGAGTGGGAGGTGTCTGGAATGCTAAGGAGATGCTCGAGCTTTCAGAAAAGCTTGGAATCGGTGCATGGATAGGGGGGATGCTGGAAACCGGTATAGGTAGATCCTTCCTGGTGGCTCTGGCCTCACACGAGTCCGTGAAATATCCTAACGATATCTCGGCCAGCAACAGATACTGGTTAGAAGATATTGTTGAGCCCCCATGGACAATAACGTCCAGGGGGACAATGTATGTCCCTGATAAGAAAGGAATAGGAGTAGAAGTTTTATTTGATAAGATTGAGAGATACAGCCGGGAGAGATGGAGCACAGTGAAATAAATTGTAACTTGATTATAGCATGTAGAAAAGGACATGAGAAAGCAGTATTGAGGGATGTGATGGACCTATTATTTCCAAGTGATCCAAAGGTTAGGGGAAGTATTCTATCAGGCGGGAAGCTTTGCGTTGAGACAACACTAGACTTAAAGAGTCTCGGGAAGCTCTTTCGCCAGTATCCTATCAGAAACTTATTATCTATTCGTGCAGTTATGAGAAGCATAGAGTTTCCAGGCGACATAATAACTGGTATAAGGGAACTTCTAAAGGAGACGTGCAAGGATGCAGTAAGGTTTCGCAGAATTACGATAAAAATCAGAGCCAGCGAGGGGTGGAGACAGGAGTACTTTGCCCGTATTGCTGAAACCTTAAGAGGGTGTTACGGAGGGTATTTTGAGGGGGTTATCGAGAAAGAAGGTTCCCTTCTACTTTTAGAGATAAAAATCCCTTTAAAGTGGGGAAATATAGCCTATTACCCTGAAAAGTAACACTTATCTTATAGATAAGCGATCATACTAGTACTCTCGATTTAGAGGTATCTTCATGGAGTTAGAGGGCTCTAAGTTTCCTCTGCGCAGGATAGTGCTAGATCACCGTAAGATGAGCAGCGAGTATGTACCATTATTTCTACCTCATCGCGAGGAAGAGTTGAGGGAAACACTGAGTTATTTTCAGACGATAATAAGGGGGGAGAAGGGCTTAACGAGAATCTTGATTTTCGATGGGCCAACAGGAACCGGAAAGACAGCACTTGCAAGGAGGATTTCGCTGGTTCTTAAAGAACAGGCCTCAGTTGGAAAGATACCTCCGATAATCACCAGTTACGTGAACGCTTATGAGCTTAGAACCAAGTTCATGATTTTCAGAAAGATAGGAGAGGATGCTGGCTTAAAATTTCCAAGAAAAGGTTTTTCAACCCATGAAATAATACAGTATACTATTCAATCGCTTCAGAGAGCTGATGCTAATTTATTACTAGTGGTAGACGAAACGGATGTTCTTATACGACAGGAGGAAGGTGAAGATGTTCTATATACGCTCACTCGTCTCCAGGAAGTGCTTCCAGAATCCAACATCAGCATTGGAATTATAGCGATCTTCAAAAACTTCCGTGTAAGCGTGGAAAATATTGCTAACGCCGGTGTTAGGAGCTCTCTATCTTCAAAGGTTGTGAGGTTTAACCCATATTCATCTAAACAGCTTAGGGATATACTCTGGTACCGTGTTGAAAAGGAGGGTGCCATAAGAGCGGAAGCTGTTAGCGAGGAAGTGATTGGAATGATATCCGATATTTTCGGTTATGAGGATGGACGGGGTTGGGGTGATGCAAGGATGGCTCTAAAGACTCTATATTATGCAGCTCTACGTGCCGAAAGTAATGACCGCGACCATATAATTCCTGAGGATGTTCGCGAAGTATTAAACCAGGGTATCCTGCCGACACCTTTTGATGAGGAAGAGATCACACGTTTACAATTACATGAAAAGCTTCTGCTGCTTGCAATCACGAACATCTTAATGCTTGAACGTGACAAGGCATACGTGAGCATGGGCGATGTAGAGTTCGAGTACGAAGATTTATGCAACGAGTATGACGTTAAGCCTTTAAAGCATACGAGTATCTGGGAAAAAATCCAGATACTGGAAAGCAAGGGACTCATAGACACTCGTGTCAGCACTAAAAGCGGGAAAGGTAGAACAACCCAGATAGCTATGCCTCAAGTACCAGAAACCAGGTACATAGGAATTAATAGAATCCCCCTTGAAATACTGCAAAAGGTTTTACGAGAGGCTATCAAGAGGGATATTGAAACCTCTAAATCCCTTTAATATTCGAGAACATATTTCGCGTTTTCGTCCTCTATACCCAGCGATGAGAGTATCTTCATTGCGTAGTCTTTATCGTATGTGTATATCAGACGGATGTATGGAAGTATCTCCGACCTGAACATGGAGGTTGAGACATGCAAAAGAGTTGCTGCTCTCTTACTAGCCTGGATAAACTTCTCACGCTTTGTCTTTAAACGGGATAGAAGCCTAAGTTTCTCGGGGAAACTATATTTAACAAATTTAAACGGAGGTTTCTCCCGAACACCAGAAACACCGGCAGTTATCAGTTCCATTACGTAGGGCAGAAGAGCCCACATCTGTTTCCGCTTCATCCTGGAGAGGTTGACATCAGCTAGCGATAAAGCATCATATGCATCTGCAATTGCCCTAAGACTAGGTGAATACTGTGCTATAATGTTCTCGTTGAGCCACTCTATAAGCATCTCATAATCAAGAGAGGGCAATCTTGTGACTGACAAAGCTCCCTCAGGAGTCTTAGATGTTAAGACAATCCTAACTACCTCGAACATGTTTTCTTGGGCTGCTCTCTCGCCTAAAACCTGGAGATCTGCAAGAGTTATAGTGTCTTTTCCCATCGCTACGGATTGCAAATCGTTTATGGCTGCCCGTAGATCCCCTTTAGCGTTTTCAGCTATAGCAGATAAAACATCTCTATCACATGTTATCCCTTCCTTTGAACATATATCCCCTAAGACCCGCATGATATCTCTCTTGCCTATTTTTTTAAACTCGATCAACTTGCATAGATCCCGAAGATCCCTAAGCTTTGGATCCCAGGGGTCATTAGCTGTTAGAACCAGAGGATATGTAGTCGTGTTGATGAGCTCTATAAGTGCATCTAGCCCTCCAACGTCCTCTTTAGTCCAAACGCCGTCTACCTCGTCAATCAATATTATTTTACCGGTATGACCGTATACGGAGCGGGTTTGTAGTGCTGGATAGACCCTGCTAAAGATAGCTTCACGAGACCTAACGTCGCTGGCATTTATCTCGATAAGTTCCCAGTTGAACTCAGATGCTGTAGCATGAACAATGCTGGTTTTCCCACTCCCAGGAGGACCATAGAGAAGCGCAGCCTTTCGAGAAGGAGATCCCCTAACCCACGAGTTAATCCAGGCTATATACTCTTTTTTCGCCTCCTCATTGCCCACTACGTCAACTATCCTCTTAGGCCTGTATTTTTCAACCCAGGGTAGTTGTCGAGAAGAAGACATTACTTTCCTCCCGATCCCTTACCTTGAGAGTAAAGTGCAAGCTTCGAGAGCAACGCCATTAGCTGTATCTCGTCATCAGCCCCCTCCACGATGCGATAATTGGCCTCGGCGACAAGTGCTATGAGTTCAGCCATCGTGGCGTTGTCCGGCTTGATGGTTTTTCCAAGTGAGAAAATATCACGATGTATGTATCTCACTATATCTAAGCCTGAAAGCCCATAATTGTACAGTAGAACCCTTAGCTTTTCACGAGACGTTAGAAGGTCTCCTTTGAGTGCACTTTGAATCATCTCTTCAACCTCCTTAGGCCTAACCTTTCCAAGTGCTTCATAAACGACCTCGGCAGTGACATTCTTTGCTATTGCGCTAGCAGCCTGGAGGGTGTTTATAGCCTTTCGGAGGTCTCCCTGACTTTCCTCCCATATTACATCTAAAGCTTCCTCATCAACCTTAATCCCTTCCTTAGACGCGATAAATTTCAACCTATCGATGGCAGACCCTTTAGGCAGTGGCTGAAAACGGAAAACTGCACAGCGTGACTGGATCGGTTCTATTATCTTTGAAACATAATTCGCTATTAGAATGAATCTTGTATTACGGCTGAACAGCTCCATAGTTCTCCTCAAAGCCTGTTGGGCATCACTAGTCATATTGTCTGCCTCGTCCAGAATAACCAATTTAAACGGTATTTCTCCTATTGGAAGCGTTCTCGCATAATCCTTTATTCGACTTCTTATTACATCGATTCCCCTCTCGTCTGATGCGTTCAACTCTAGCGTGTTCTCCCGCCAATTCTCCCCATAAAGGTCATGCGCTAATGCCAATGCCGCGGTAGTCTTACCTGTACCAGGTGGACCACCGAATAAGAGATGCGGTAGGCTTTTAGTCTTGACGAATTCCTTTAAACGCTTAACGATCTCTTCTTGATCTACTATCTCATCCAAGGAGCGGGGTCTATACTTTTCAACCCATAACTCAGTGGAAGACATCTTAATACCCTTTATTTGAGGATAAACACGCAATTAAGCGTAGCGGACAAGAATATTCTAGCGTCTATCTGGAAGCCAACGCTATTCTCTCGATCTCTTCCTTCTTTCTAAGCGCATAACTGTTCGCATCTCCATAAGCGGCTGCTACAATCTCGTCGGCAAGACATTCCTCGATTGTTTTGGGATTGTTCATTGAGCATTGGCGAGCCCCTTCTGTTATAAACCTTAACGCCAAATCCACACGTCTTTGAGGAGAAACATCTACTGAAACATGGTATAAGATACCACCATAGATAACTCTTGTAGTCTCTTCGCGGGGGGAAGCATTTTCGATAGCCCAGACGAGAACCTGTATAGGATTCTTTCCAGTCTTTAGCTCAACGATCTGAAATGCCCTTTTCACGATATTAATTGCCAGCATTTTTTTCCCAGCGTTACGGCCGGGCCGCATCATCTCGTTTATCAAACGCTCTACGATCGACACATTAGCCTTGCCAAACCTTTTCTTGGCGTGACGCCCCTCAGAGTGAGGAATAAGAACAGGCTTCAATGAGATATACCTTCGAAGACTTTGATCCCTTATCTCGACTTCCTGTAAACTCCACTTCCCAAAGACTTTGATCTCCTCACCGCTGAGTGTCTTTAGAGTAGCTTCACCACTTCCCTCTGACATACTTCGATCACCTTGCAGAAACTCTTAATAAATATTTCTTTTTACAGCAACACCTAGCCCTTAACAACTGCTATTGGAACCATTCGTACAACTTTCTTTGCTATTCCCACAGCATCTGCCACGAGCACGACTCGATCCACGTCTTTGTATGCGTCTGGAGCCTCCTCAGCCACAACCGCAAGACTGGCAGCTCTTACCACTATCCCCCTGTTTTCGAGCTCGTTTTTTATTTCCTGCCCGCGCACGCTTCGGCGCGCCTCAGCCCTGCTCTGCATACGGCCTGCCCCATGCGGTGAAGACCCGAAAGTCATCTCCATAGCCTTGGTTGTACCCACCAGAATGTAGCTGGCGGTCCCCATCGATCCAGGTATAAGCACGGGCTGACCGATCGATTTATAGTCTGCAGGTATCTCAGGGTGCCCCGGCGGAAAAGCCCTGGTCGCCCCTTTTCTATGCACGTAGACCTTCACTCTCTTTCCATCCACTACGTGTTCTTCCAACTTCGCAATGTTATGAGCTACGTCATAAATTATTCTTAGACCTAGTGCATCAGGGTCTCTCTTAAACACTGAGCGAAAACTCTCGCGAACCTGGTGAGTAATTATTTGTCTATTCGTCCATGCAAAATTGGCAGCTGCCTTCATCGCAGAGAAATATCTTTGGGCTTCATCGCTGGTGGCAGGAACGGACACTAACTCCCGGTCTGGGAGAGGGAGCTTATACTTGGGGATAAGCCTCTCCATAATCTTGAGGTAATCGCTGGCAACTTGGTGTCCTAACCCCCTGCTACCGGTGTGTATCATGACTGTTATTTGGCCCTCTCGCTCTATCCCTAAAACCTTGGCGATATCAGGGTCGTAGATCTTATCGACCTTTTGTACCTCTAGGAAATGGTTACCGCTTCCTAGAGTTCCAAGTTGGTTCCTGCCTCTTTGTTTGGCTTCCCTTGAAACAGCATTTGCATCAGCTCCTTCCATACGGCCCCGCTCTTCTATATGTAATGGATCGTCTTTCCAGCCATAGCCGTGTGAGATAGCCCACGATACTCCTTCCTCCAGGACTTTATCTAACTCGGAGAAGCTTAATTCTAGACCACTTGTGCTTCCGAGACCTGATGGAACCTTTCTGAAGAGAGTCTCAGCTAACTCTCTAAGTCTAGGCCTGACTTCTTGCTCACTTAAATCTGTTCTAAGTACGCGAACACCACAGTTTATGTCGTAGCCAACGCCTCCCGGACTTAACACTCCTTCTTCAGAGTCAAAAGCGGCAACACCACCGATGGGAAATCCATATCCCTGATGGCCGTCAGGCAGTACAATAGAATATTTGTAGATGCCAGGGAGAAACGCAACATTTGCTACCTGTTCTAGGGTTAAATCCTCCTTCATTTTTGCAATCAGAACTTCATCCGCGATGACAAGCCCTGGGACACGCATCCCATGCTTGTAAGTGGGGGGTATTTCCCAGAGATATTCTGTTATCTTCCTTAATGGAGGAACCATAGAGATCCGTGTGAGAAAAAATCAAAAGTTTGTAATAAACCTTTTTATCCATTCATGATAAATTTATCTTTTGATGATAAAAATAATCGCAGAGAAATACCTTACAACAGAGGAACTTATCAGGATGAAGGAGACAAATGGACAGCTGAAAAAAGCATACCTAGCCTATGAGGAGGAGGGAGACGAGATCGAGGCCTGGACCAGAGTCGAGATTCCGATTACGGCTGCTAGAAGAATTTTAAGTAATAAGATGATGGAGCTCTTGTATGTCCTTCTCGAAAGAAAAGAGTATAGCATTTCAGAGTTAGCAAAAAACCTACATAGATCTGTCCCAAACGTTTATCGAGACCTTTCTTTCTTAGAACGCTACGGGCTTATAACCTACTTAGATAAGGGAAGGAAGAAAATCCCAGTCTTCCTTGCCCGTAAAATTATAGTCGAGTTTCATATGGAGAAGAACAAGTAACCTATAGCCGTGAATTAGATATCTACGACGTATTGAATAAACCACTTGCCATTTTCCGTCCATATTCTCATAAGGTGATATGTAGCCGCCTTTATGAGAACCCTTGATTCATGTTTCTCAGGATTATAAGTCTCGCCTAGCAGTGATACAAGAACCTGCTTTGAATCACCGGTTTCACTCAAAACAATCTTGTCAACCCTCGAGGCTAGAAAGGATGTTTCATCGAATAGTATTATGAGTGCTTCGATCAGGTTGTAGAGAAGGCTTTCAAGGTCGAAGCCCGACGCCGTTACGGTCTGGTTCTGGAGAGGCTGTACTTTCGAGGTATCCGTCATCACCTCGTAGAAGCCCATTATGGCCGCTGCAAGGGCATCTTCGAAGGTGTAACCGCTGGCTTTTATCAAAACGTCAGCAGTGTGAGGCAGGATTTCAAACTCTCCCATCCTGCCACCCTGGAACCTTCAACTTTCTCTGACGAATCCATTCCAGGAGCCTCCCATCTATAAAAATCGGAGAGTTTTTGAGGTCTTCTAACGTAACTCCACCTGTTAGAAATATGGCTGTTCTAAGCTCCCTCAAGATTCTGCTTATAAACCTCTCAGCTTTCTCAACCCCTCCGTTGTATAGCTCCTTGAGGACTAATCTAGCAATACCCGCGAAGTCTGCGCCTAACCTGAGGGATTTGGCAACGTCAACGCCCGTTCTAATCCCCCCTGTTGCTATCAATAAGATGTCGGGCAAGACCTCTCTAACCTCTAGTATGCTGGCTGCTGTTGGGATCCCCCAGTTCGAGAATGTGCCGGCTGCCTCGAATAGCTCAGCGAGGCCGGCCGACCTTGCACGTAAACCCTCTATCACCGCAAAGGACGTTCCTCCAAGTCCACCGACATCTATTCCTTTCACGCCTGTATCCTTTAGTTTAGATGCTGATTCGCGTGAAACCCCTTCACCAGTCTGTTTCACTATTACTGGTACAGGAGCCTCACGCACAAAATACCTTAGCTTTTCAAGGAAACCCTTGAAGTCAGGCTCTCCTTCGGGCTGAAGGGACTCCTGGAGCGGATTTAAATGCACCGCGATTGCGTTTGCATCTATCATCTCTACCAGGTAGAGTATGTCTTCCTGATTAAGGCCTGTAGTTATCTGACTCATACCTATGTTTGCAATCACCGGGACTTCCGGGGCGTTTTCTCTTACGACAGTATAGGTGTGGGCCAATGAGCGGTCTTCAAGAGCTGCGCGCTGACTACCGACGCCAATAGGTATGTTAAACTTATGGGCAATCTGGGCGAGGGCTGAGTTGACCTTTTTTGCAAGCTCAGTGCCTCCGGTCATACCGCTTATAATAATAGGCGCGTCGACGATTACCCCGAAAAACTTTGTCTCAAGGGATACGTCGCTTAGGGAAGAATCGAGTATTGTTTGATGGATGAGCTTTACATGTTCAAACCATGTCGTTTCCCGTGCTGAGACGTCTTCGAGAACAGAGAGTATTATATGGCTATCCTTCCTAGAAGTGATCTTGAAATCCAAGCATACCACCTATGATCTGAAAGCCACTGAAAGATAGGCTACGACTTCGCTTTTGTCTCCTGTTATGTCTCCACTGTCGGCATACTTCAAAACATCTACTCTTCTGTGCCCTGTAAGCTTAGCCGTTTCCATAAGGGTCATAACTGGGCCATAACCGCACATCGATATATCTTCTTCGATAATGACTGAATAGAGTCCCTCTGAGTCCAGCGTCTTTATCTTCTCTATGGCTAACGCGTCTTTCTTAGAGGCTACTTTTGAGTCTACATAGTGGCTCATGTCAGAGCTTGCTACCAGGTAGAGTCTAAGCCCATGCTCACGCTTTACTTTCACTATGGCGTTTGCAATCCTGCGCGCAGCCTCTGGGGTTTGAAGCATCATAGAGATCGGCACTAGCTTAAACTCGTTCCCGAATACAAACTGTAGAAAAGGTATCTGTACTTCAATTGAATGTTCATACATGTGCGCTGCAAGATCAAACCGGAAGAGCGGCTCTATGCTTGTCAACTCTTTCATCAGCTCCATGTCCAGCGCAATTTCTCCGAGCGGCGTTAGCCAATACTCGTTTTCATCAAAAGCAACAGGTGCACCGAGAGCATGATGATTTGGACCAATCACAACGATAACGTCAGGAGCCCCGCCCTCGGCTAGAGCTAGGTATGAATGCGCTGCTACGTGGCCTGAATACACATAGCCCGCGTGTGGCGATATGACTCCTATAATATTCCCGGAAAACCCGGATGGCTTCGAGGGGAGCCTCTGGGGGCCAAGATGATGCAGAAAAGATTGCCTTATTGCCTCCTTTAATTCTTCAGGATCCTTAGGATAAAAATAGCCCGAGTGCGCCGGATATCTCCTGGAAGCCATTTGTATCTGATATGAGGAGTGGATGAGAATATAAAAATGTTAATGAGCCGGCCCCGTGGCGCAGCCTCCGGCTACACTACTTCGCCGGTTGTAAGAATCCTAGCCTCGAAATCAGACAGAGGAACTGCTAGCTCGCCAGTGGGAGGAATGTCTCCGCGTGCCCTTAGAACCTCTCGCGCAAGTAGCCAATAAATGAGGGCGAGAGCTTTCCTCCCTCTATTGTTTGTTGGTATAACGAGGTCAACGTTAGTTATAGGTGAGTCGCTATCACATAGAGCAATGACGGGAATGCCCACCATACCGGCTTCAATTATGGCCTGCTCATCTACCCTTGGGTCTGTCACGATCATTAAGTCGGCTTCAGTGTAGTGATCCAATGCTGGATTCGTAAAGGTTCCGGGTAAAACTCTCCCCACGATAGGTTTACAGCCAGTGACTCCACAGAACTTGCGTACAGGTCTAAAACCGTATTGTCTCCCGGATACGGCCACAACCCTGCTGGGTTCATATCGTGCAATAAAACGCGCTGCGATTCTTATCCTTTCATCGGTCTTTTTGACGTCTAGGAGATATAAGCCATCGGGTCTAGCTGCGTATATATACGGCTCCATGAACTTGCTCTTCATCCTAGTACCTATACGCACGCCTGCCGTTAAGTACATCTCAAGAGGGATTAGTAGTTCCCCCTCGGATATTTTCAACTCGTCTAGGCTCAAAGTCTACACCTCCCACTCCGAAAGCTAAATCTTAACGTACTGTTAATTTTTAAAGGTTTTGCACTTATCGTACGGTTTGACGGGAGCTTTCAGCGATCAAAAATGAAGGACTTTGACCATTCGGGAAGGTAGTTAGCAAACAGCTGGACGATTTATGTTCCCAGATAAGGTAAAAAATAAATATTCACCAGTAACTCTTATGGGTGCGGGGCCCGTCGTCTAGTGGCTAGTACAGGGTTAACCTGTAGCTTCGATGCCACCCTGACATGGGGGAGATCCTTCAGAGCGGTGGTGGTCCCGGGTTCAAATCCCGGCGGGCCCACTCGGAGTTTTAGCGAGTATACGCTGAGCACCGAGATAATACAAAGAGAATAAGGAGGAATAAAATTTCACTCCAGAAATATTATTGAAAGCACGGATCTAGGGAAACCCAAAACTTTACTTATCATGTTTGCGTTGAACCGTTGACTTGGACAATCGAATAATACTAGAACAGGTCTTCTCGTATAGTATTCTATATGAATCGCTTGAAGTAATAGAGCGGCCGTTATATCGTCTGGGGGACAAGAAATAACATTGACCATACTCTCCCCAGATTTACTCAAGCCTCGGTAGTTTCTCAAAACATAATCAACAGCCTTGTATACTGTCGCTCTTTGCTTGTCGGGAATCTCCATAGTTAGAGTATAATACATTTCCGATAAGCCTGTAGCTTTGTTCTCTTGTTTGACATGGCTAATTATTTTTTCGAGAAGCGGATCAATTTCCGTAAGAATCCCCCTAAAAGCCCTAGCTATAGCTTCTTCTGAAAGTTGGAGAGAGGTATTTGATTCTAGCTCATCTGAAAAAACTAATAAGGCTAGTCCTCTTTTGTAGGCAAATCCAAAGATCTCTGCGCGTAACTTGGCCCTGTCTTCATGGGACGTGAGAACAAGAATAGTAGGCCTTTGGGTGGCTTCATAAAGTGTGGACAAGAGCTTACTTCTATGCCTCATATATCTCTTTATTTTAATAAAATAAAAGAAGTATAAAAAACAGTGTAATTTTTGAATAGAGAAGGAGTAACATCTGTAGTGAGTAAACTTTTTAACTACTCCTCCATGTGAAGTTTTGGTGGAAACTTAGTGTTGTTTCCGGTACGATGCTTTACATGTGGCAGCTTGATTGGTGATAAATGGTACGAATTTGCTTCACGTGTCAAAAATGGGGAAGATCCCGAGAAAGTTTTAAACGACCTAGGAGTAAAGAGGTATTGCTGCCGTAGAATGTTTCTATCCCATGTAGACCTGGTCGACCGAATCCTAGAATATGAAAGAATTGAAGAGATATACCTGACTTATACTAGATGATCTAAGTTTACCTATAACTCTTCTGCCTCTTAGCCCGTGCAGAGCGCCCATGCGGTTTCTTGGGCTCGGTCTGTCTTGGATCCTCGACGAGAAGACGCCTATCGTATTGTAGGTAGATTTTCTTCAACTCCTCATTTCCGCTCCATTCTAGGATAGCCCTAGCAATAGCTGTACGTATAGCTGAAGCCTGACCTATTATGCCACCGCCCTTAGCCTCAGCAAAAATGTCTATCGTCTTAACCAGGTCGCCTGCAAGGACAATTGGTTCCATGATCTTTAGCCTTACAACTTCAGGTTCGAGAACCTCGAGAGGAGTTCCGTTGATAAAAATCCTTCCCTTGCCATCTCTCACTATAACTCTAGCCCTAGCTGTTTTACGTCGAGCGGAAGCTAGAACAACTCTCACTCGGCACCACCCATAAGCACTTTATTAGAGAGCCTAGCGTATAGTTCCCCAAGTGTTATAGATGGAACAAGGGGGTTTTTAAATAAGGCCTCTTCCACTTTAACCATCTTTGCCTCCTTGAACTCCTCGGGGACTCCTACATAAACCTTTAGTCTTTTGAGGGCTTCACGCCCCTTCGGTTTATCGTGAGGAAGCATGCCCCGCACCATTCGTTTGAAGAGCCTATCTGGCGTCCTATGATACTTTGGGCCCCGCTTCTCGGGGTTGTAGTAGGTCTTCCATTCCAGCCATCTTTTCAAGTATGTCGCAGTTATAGATTCAGGCTTGCCTGTTATGATGATCTTATCCGCGTTTACAACAACGATATTTTTGCCCTCGAGAAGTTTTTTAGCGATAACACTGGCAAGCCTTCCAGCAATGTGATTGGAACCATCTATTACTATTATGTTATCCATACGTATCCCCCCTAGACTCAGGTGATAATCTTAATATTCTTACCCTCTGGCCTTCGCTCTAAGAGCTCTTCTATAGAAATAGCTTCGCCAACACTTTTTATCTTTTGATAGGCTTGCTCAGAGAACCTCCATGCTGCAACGGTAACTTTTTTCTCTAATACTCCACTACCCAAGACCTTCCCTGGAACTACGATGATATCTCCGTCATCTGCATTCCTGTTTATCCTACTTAGATTCACCTCTACGCGTTTACGGCGAGGGTTTGATAGATATGCTGCAACGTCCCTCCATATCGACGCCTCGTTTTGTCTACTTTGTTTCTTTAAGAAGTGTATTAGCCTCCTGAGATGAATGTTTGTAGACATTGTACGACGCATATTTAGACCCCTCTCTCTATGTCTTTACGGGTTAAAAACTTTGCCCGCCACCAGAGGGCGCTTCTGGAGGGGCAGGGGCTAGGAAGGCGTTTAAGGCGTCAGATATCTTGTCGTGGAGCGCGCTTAGCCTTTCGTCTAACACTTCAAGCGCGACTTCAAGGAGTTTACGTGGTGGCAGGCCCCCCAGCGTCTCTATGGTTAGTATAATTTTAGATGGATCTCCCTCGACGCGCACTATATCGGGATATTTTTCAACACATTCGCGGCAGAGGGAACAAGCATTCTCATTTATGACAACTATACGCCCCTGAGTATACCCGAAGACCCTTCTAGGACAGATATTTATCAACTTGTTAGCCTTCTCCTCGGGCACCTCAGGGTTTAAGACCTTAACAATAGGCTTGTACTTGTACCCCACAGCCGTGACAGGCTGCCATTTAGCATGATTCTTGCCGACACCCATCCTTGCAATGGCGGTTAAAGCTATTTTTTGTCCCTTGTTGAGTTTCACTATCGGAATATACTTGGAGACTGGTTCAACTATTACCTCATTTCTCTCTTTCTCGAACATTATCCCTTCGATTCCCTCAAACCTAAGATGTCCGCTAAAAACGGTTTTTGGTCTTTCCAGTGCCTCTTCATTAAGAGAGAAAACTACTTGACAATCATTTCCATGATTCTGGTAGCAATCTCTTAGAGCATCGTACAAATCCTCGCTCATTTTAAAGGGGATTAAACCTAGCCTATGAGCTATGTACTCGTCCCAAAACCCACTCGTGTTCTCGGTAAAAATAACCTCATCTATAGCAAGCGTCGGAACCTCGGATATTAAAGCTCGTCTGATACTATTAGCAAAAGCAGGCGTGACGTTCTCAAGGGAAACAACAAGTAATTTATCCTTCCCTTCCAAAACGTGGAGAGTGGGTTTTGACGACATAAAATTACCTCGTTGGTTTTTGTTTACGCCCGCGTAGAATCTCTTTGAGAGAAACCCCGTTTACCTTTATAACCTTCCATCTGACTCCCGGTAGGTCACCATAAGCCCTGCCTTCCGGTCCACCTATTCCCTCAATTACTACCTCGTCATGTTCGTTAATAAATAGGAGGGCGCCGTCTCCGGGCAAAAACGCTGTGACTACTTTCCCGTTCTTTATGAGTTGAACCCTTACACATTTGCGTACAGCGCTGTTAGGTTGACGGCTTTCAATGCCAACCTTCTCGATGACTATTCCTCGGGCCATTGGCGCACCTTCAAGAGGGTCGACCTTCTTCTTAAGCTGTAACATTCTACGCTTGTACTCCAGATCGCTCCAGCGGAACTTCTTCCTTTTAAGCTCTAGCTTGCGTGCTGCAAACATGCCCATTGGAGACTTACTGCCAGGCATAAACTTCAGCTTGTTCTCACTTTTCACGGTTTAAAAAGTTTTATGTCTAAAGCTACGCCAACTTGAGTTATGGTTGATTACGCGGCTCCGCTAAGCCAGGATTAAACTCGACCACCCGAAGGTCGCTTATTCCAAAGTATCTTGAGAGTAATAGCTTCGCTCTATAAGCATTCCTACCTTGCCTTCCTATCGCTATTCCCAATTGACCCGGGGCAGCACGAGCTACTACTATTTTTCGGCCACCCTCCTCCTTAACCTCAACCTGAACTATTTTTGCAGGGTAAAGAGTGCTCTTTGCAAGCTCCTCGATAGTTTCTCCATCCTCGACTACCTCCACATCACGTTTAAAGACATCTCTCAGCATTCGAATCTTCGACCCGTTTTTTCCTACAGCGAGACCCGCAAGACCCTTATCGACGACGAAAATTAAGCGGTTGTATTGAGTGTCTACAACACAATCCTTGGGCGGAACCTTGGTTATGTTTTCAAATAGACCCATCATTTGAAGCTCTTCATTGCCGAGTCGGCGTCCACTCGAAGCCAGGCTCATGTAGCTCCCTGTGTTAACATTAAGATGTTACTCTCGCCCGGATCAAGTATGGCAATAGCTGATACCAAATAGGGCTTGTTGCATGCAGCTCCTAGTTCTCTGCTACTCCCGTTGAAGACGTATACTGGTATTTGCGATAGAGAAGCGTAATACTTTATCTCCTCACTTATGTGACTGGGCGCGTTCCGGGCGAGAATAACGAGTTTTGCCTGAGCGTTGATTATCGCCTTAATTGTCCTCCTATATCCTAGGAAAGCTTTTCCTGTCTTTAACACCGTCTGTAATTCTCTAATTAGATCACTACTACTCATTTACCCTCACCTTCACCAACACTGCGCTGATACTTCATTTTAAGCTTTACAGCGCCTGTTCCTACAGGGATAGGTTTACTCTCTATTATAACGTTTTCTATAACCCCTTTGAGTTCATCAATCTCGCCTCGCATGGCAGCCTCAATCAAATTCTTAACCGTAACCTCGAAGCTTGCACGGGCAAGTATACTTCCTTTCTCGCCGGCAACTCCATGCCTACCCACCTGCCTAACTTTCCCTGTATAGGTCATTGCGTCAGCAACCATGAGGATGTGCCTGTAATCTACGTCTAATCCGTGTTCGTCGAGAACCTTCTTTATCTCTTTTATAATTGCAGCCCTTGCGGCCTCTATTCCTAAAACTTCGTATATTTCTATGATGTTATTGGTTACAGTCCTTCGAGGATCGACTCCCTCTATATTCAAAACAGCCTGGAGGTTACTACCCTCGGTTAGAATAACATATTCCTTTAGATTGCCGTTATCGTCCCTAATTGGTTTCACAATTGCATGTCTGATGCCTTTAATTCCTTTTACGCGCAAGTCGAGAATCCTGTCATACATTCTCCTAAACTTGATAAGATCCTCGAGCTCCGTGTAGAATATTATCGTGGAGTTATCTTCCGACACCTCTATTTTTCCTTTCTTACCCTTAACCCGGTTTAAGGCCTTAACTATATCATCAACAGTAACGCCGCGGTTCTCCATCATTTCAGGGTCCAACTCGAGGATGATGCTTTTTTCATAAAAGTCCATTACAATACTCTTGCTCAAGGTCTCGACTGTTGTTAGTTCTATCTCCCTGGCTATTCTGAGTGCCTCCTGCTCGTTCGTAGCTATTTCTGGTTCCAGGTAAATCTCCATCATAGGTGTTGAAGGCTCTCTTCTAAGATCCACTATCTCGATCAGTCTTGGTAGACCCAGAGTTACGTTTAACTCGCGTACACCAGCAAAGTGGAAAGTTCTGAGCGTCATCTGGGTTGCAGGCTCGCCAAGAGACTGAGCTGCAACCATTCCGACTGCTTCTCCTGGAGCTACAAGGCTTGACAGATATCTGCGTACGGCCTCCTCCAATACTTGAAGAGCTTCACCTCGAGTAAGCTTGTACTCGAGTATCTTTTCGTATAATTCCCTCCTTAGTGAAAGCGGCAACATGTCGTGGTATTTCTCAATCTCGCTCCATAACTCTTCTGGACTTATGGGTTCTCTCATCATGCTTCACCTCTCAAAGCGATAATCTTCTTAACCAATTTTTCGACATCAACGGGTTTACCGTGATCACTTCTCGCGGGATCAACACCGTCTTCACCGTAGCGGAATTGTATTATCATCCCTTCACTGTTGCGAACCGTCCCGTCATATGCCACGTAAAAGTCTTGAATGGCGCTTTGCAAACGCCTATACATGTAACCGCTCTGAGCAGTGCGTACAGCAGTGTCTACAAGTCCCTCTCTTCCGGATATAGCATGGAAGAAGAACTCCACGGGAGATAGGCCTCGACGGAAGCTGCTGTAAACAAATCCTTTCGAGGCAGGGGAAAGCTCTCCTTTATCGAAATGTGACAGTGTTCGCTCGGTGAAGCCACGCTCGATCCTCTTCCCTCTAACAGACTGTTGTCCCACGGTGGCAGCCATTTGCGTCAGGTTCAGCATGCTACCTCTAGCCCCCGTCCTGGCCATTATGACCGCGTGATTCATTAGACCGAGATACGATCCAGCTATTTCTCCCGCCCGGCTACGTGCCTCCGCTAGAACGTTCATTATTAGATCTTCCAACGTTTCTTTCCTCGTTTTTCCTGGCATTGGCTGTAGCTCGCCCCGCTTATATTGCTCTATAAGCTCCATGACCCTTTGTTCCGCTTCACGTAAAACCTTCTCAATGTCTCTCTGCGCCTCATCCGGGATCTCGATACTGTCAACACCCATCGTGAAGCCATGCATATCGAGGTAAATGATAAACATCTTGTATAACCCGTCCATGATTTCCTTAGCCTTCCCGACGCCATACTCCCTTATTATCTCATGGAGTACGGTGCCGTGTTTTTCTGCACCTATAGCCTGCTTATCGAAGACGCCCAGTAAGAGTTTTCCGTTCTTTATGAGGATATAGCCGTCATTTTCACAAAACTCCTGGTCACATTTCCCGGAAGATGGCGCTACGGCAGCCCTGCCCACGTAGTCCATGTCTGGGGGCAAGAAAACGCTGACTAGCTGTTTCCCAGTCCAGTAGGGGCCTGGTTTTAGGATGGCAGGCTCGGGTAGTGATCCTTTGTAATTTGCATTATACAGCAGAGTTGTGGCTTTATGCTTGTCAAAAAGTGAATCCTTTCTGGTTAACAGGTACGCACCCGTTATATAATCGTGGATTGCTCCAATGATGGGTGCCCCATACCTGGGAGTCATTATATGCTCCTGGACCAGCATCAATGTTCTTGCCTCGGCCCGTGCTTCCTCGTTTTGAGGCACATGGAGGTTCATCTCGTCTCCGTCAAAGTCAGCATTATAGGGTATCGTGACTAGGAGGTTCAGCCTGAATGACTTGTAAGGCAATACTTTGACTATGTGAGCCATTATGGACATACGATGAAGTGAAGGTTGCCTATTGAAGAGAACTACATCCCCATCCTGGAGATGTCTCTCAACTATAAACCCGGGCTTCAAGGTTTGAGCGACTTCTTCACGATGCTTTACGTATCTAAGATCTATACGCGAGCCATCAGGCCTTATGATATAATTTGCGCCAGGCCATTTTTCAGGCCCGTTAATTACGAGCCTTCGTAGTTTCTCTATGTTCCAACTGGTCACTTTTTCTGGTACTGTTAATACCTTAGCTACGTCCTCGGGTACGCCCACCTCATTTATACTCAGGTTGGGGTCCGGGGACACAACCGTTCGTGCCGAGAAATCCACTCTTTTTCCGGCTAAGCTCCCTCTAAATCTACCCTCTTTACCCTTTAGACGTTGTGCAAGTGTCCTTAAGGGTCTGCCTGATCTATGCTTCGCTGCAGGAACCCCTGGGAGCTCATTATTGAAATATGTGGCTACATGATATTGAAGCAATCCCCATAGGTCCTCTATTATTAGCGGCGGCGATCCAGCCTCTATACTCTCTTTTAGTCTCTGATTCACTCGTACAATATCCACTAACTTATGGGTGAGGTCATCCTCGCTCCTGTCACCTGACTCCAGCGTGATAGACGGCCTCACGCTTGGAGGCACAACGGGAAGCACTCTTAGAACCATCCATTCAGGCCGGGCCTCTTTAGGATCCAACCCTAGAAGTTCAAGGTCTTGGTCTGGGATTCTCTCGAGTCTTTCGCGGATCTCTAGAGGTGTAAGTTTTATAAGCCCGCCTTCTCGCTCCTCATAAAAAGTATAAGGTTTCTCAAGCTTAATCTTGTATTGAGGACTACCGCAATGGGGGCATTTTTGAACCTTTGAAGCTTCCTTAATAATCGCTTGTGCATATTTGTATTTAAGCGGAGGCCAGTGTTTTGCCACCGCGTTTATTCTTTTCTTCCATGTCTCGATCCTATCCTGCGGTAGCTTTACTCTTCCACAGTATCTACAAGTAGCCTTAAGGAGGTTAGCGATATATGGTGAGAACTCGGGGTGAATAACAGGTCTGGCCAGTTCGATGTATCCGAAGTGGCCTGGGCAGTTCACAGCTCTATTACCGCATGTCTGACACGTAGTGCCTGGTTCGATCGATCCAAGCCTACGATCCATTAAGCCTCCAGGTATCGGTAGTCCCTCCTCGTCATAAAGCTCGGACGTCTCAACACGCATTACCGAGATTTTCCTGATAAGGTCAGGTGATAGAATTCCGAACTTAACACCAGCAACAATTTTATGCGAACTACTCATGTGAACCACCTCATATCGAAATCTTGTCTTTTAACAGTAGCTTGACAGATATTCCTAGGCCAGTAAGTTCCTGTAAAAGCAATTTGAAGGCGTAGGAGACTTCGACTGGATGAAGCTTTCCCTTCTCTTCGCCACATACAGGGCATACGGGAATATTTTTCTTGGCATCAAACCATCCGGTGTAGCCGCAGTTCTCGCAAACCCAGATTGTGGTTTTATCGGAGCTTTCTAGGAGCCTCTCGCGCAGTAGGAGAGCTGCACCGTGCCCTACGAGACAATCTTTCTCCATCTCACCAAACCTTAGTCCTCCTTCTCTAGCTCTTCCCTCTGTTGGCTGCCTGGTGAGTATCTGTACTCTGCCACGCGCCCTAGCGTGCATCTTGTCCGCGACAAGGTGGTGTAGCTTTTCGTAAAAGACAACTCCTATAAATATCTCGGCTTCAAGCTTTTCGCCTGTTATCCCATTATAAAGAACCTCTCTGCCATCGCTCCTAAATCCATAGCTTCTAAGCAATTCCCTAATGTCGTCTACGCTAGGAGCCTCGAAAGCCGTAGCATCTATGCGTTTTCCTGAGAGAGCTGCGACCTTGCCTGTTATAGCCTCGAGGAGTTGTCCAACAGTCATTCTGGAAGGTATCGCGTGAGGGTTGATGATTAGGTCAGGTGTTATTCCCTCTTCCGTGAATGGCATGTCTTCCTGAGGGACTAGAAGCCCGACAACGCCTTTCTGACCATGTCTCGACGCAAACTTGTCGCCAACCTCTGTGGGTCTCAGATCCCTGACTCTAACCTTTACGAGCTTTACACCTTCTGGGCTCTCCACAAGTACTACTTTGTCCACTATGCCGCGCTCGCCGTGCCTGAGAATTATCGAAGTATCCTTTCTCCTAGAAATCGTTCTAGGTTCGTAGGTCCCAGTATAGAACCTGGGGGGACTGGTACGCCCTATTACTACTTGTCCTCCTTTTAATTCGCTCTCCACGTGTGCTATTCCATCGACCTCGTCGAGTGCTTCATAAGCTTCTATTGGTTTAAGATCCAGGAGCTCCTCCTCAGGCCTCGGCTTTTCGAATTTGTCTTCCATGCCGCCTGGATACCTGCGCTCCTCGGCCTCGTAGGTTCGTAAGAAGACTGATCTCGTCATTCCCCGCTCAATGGAGGCTTTATTGATTATGACCGCGTCCTGTATGTTATAACCGCCGCCTGTCAATACAGCCACAACCATGTTTGTTCCATAGGGCAGAGAGTCTATAGGGAGAAGGTCAAAAATCCTAGTCTTAACTAATGGCTTCTGTGGATAATACATAATATGCATTCGGGGATCCATTCTAAGCTTGAAGTTGAGAGTCGGTATTCCTAGTGACTGCTTAGCCATAGCTGCTTGGTAAGAGTTTCGGGGAGATTGATTGTACTCGATGAAGGGTATGGTCATCGCTATTACGCCTAGGATAGCAGAGGGAACTATTTCGAGGTGTGTGTGCTTCGGAGTCAGTTTTTCTGGGGAGTCAGCTATAAGCGCGTTTTCCTCTTCCTCAGCATCCAAGTACTCTATAATACCGTTCTGAATTAAGTCGCTCCATGTCCATGCCCCCTCGCGTATCATCTTGATATGCGATGGCTTTAGCTTCGGTTGGGCATTCTCGACAATTATCAAGGGTCTTCGCAATCTCCCAGCATCACAATTCACGTAAACTTCCTCGATGCGTCCTTGTTTGTATATCGCTACGTTAACCTCATGGCTAATCCTACCCTGTCTCCGCAAACTTCTTATGGTTGAGACTAGAACGTCACCGTCCTCTACAAATCCTATAAGCCTACCGTTGAGATAAACCCGGGCTCCGGACACGTTTAAACCAACACTCCTCTCTAGGGGTATAACGTTGAGGCGAGTTACGAGTAACTCATAGATTTCCCTCTCATTATACCCGTTGGAAAGGGTTGCGAGCAAAGCCAGGTTCTTAACTAGGCCACAGTTCTGTCCTTCAGGGCTTTCAACTGGGCAAAGCCTCCCCCATTGTGTAGCGTGTAATTCTCGCGCTTCAAAGTGAGGCTGAGTTCTTGAGAGAGGAGAAACAACCCTTCTAAGATGAGATAGTGTAGAGAGGTAGTTTGTCCTATCGAGTATCTGGCTTACTCCTGTTCTTCCACCCACCCAGTTTCCAGTGGCAAGAGCATGACGCAGTTTATCGGTTATAATGTCAGGTCTAACTATACTGATTATGTTGATATCCCGTCCTTTTGTCATGTGACGCTCCAGCGTGTATGTCATCTCTCGAACTAGCTGCTTAAAGGCTACCCTGAATACCTGCCCTATAAGCTCCCCGGCATGTCTTAATCTCTTGTTCGCAAGGTGATCCTTGTCATCGGGTCCGCGAAGCCCTATCTTTAGCTCTAGTAGCCGGGCCACCATCTGTCCTACGAAATAAGCTTTTGCCAATCTTGCAGACTTTGTTCGACCAACGTGAGGTAGAAAGTTTTCGTCTAAAATCTGTTCAGCTCTCTCGATTCTAACGTTCCGTGGTTGTCCTGTGGCTACTCTTGAACCAATATAGTCTAGCGCGTCCTCTACTGTTGATGCAATCTTTGATTGTTCAAGAAGGATTGGAAAGAACTCTTGCTGTATTTCAGGATTATTGCTAATCGCATAGACAATGTCTCTATCCTTCTGGAGCCCTAATGCTCTTAGAACAACAACAACGGGAATTTTCTGAGGTACATGTGGAAAACTTATGTAAATCATTCCGTCCTTCATTCTCTCCACGGTAATGGGTACCTTGTATCCCGCCGCCACCGAGAAAACCTTCGCTGTGTGAGTTACAGACGTCCCTGTACCGCCGTAGTCGACCAGAACCCTGTTTACCGATAGATCCTCCTGCATTACTACTACTCTTTCAGAGCCGTTAACTATGAAATAGCCGCCAGGGTCGTAGGGGTCCTCTCCTAGTTTTATTAGATCCTCTTCTGAGCTTATGCGGGATAGAATACACTTGTTGCTTCTAACCATTATAGGCAGCATTCCTATGAAGACTCTCTCGGTTTTTCTTTCTTCACCGTCCACATATAGTGTCATGTTTAGGTAGACGGGAGCAGCATAAGTGATATTTCGCAGACGTGCTATCATCGGGGTTAGAGTGATCTCAGAGCCGTCAGCCTCCTTGAATATTGGTTCCCCCACCTCTATCCTACCAAACTTTATCTCAACACCATGAGCCTCCAGTTTTATACCACCAATCTCATCCACGATTTCCTGTAATCCTTTTTCTAGGAGTATGTTGAAAGAGTCCAGGTGTTGTCTCACAAGACCTAATTCCTTGACATATGCTTTGACAACCTCCCAGCGATCCTCTCTAGTTAATACCTTGCTCTCCATAGACATCACCCTGGCACTACAAGACGAAATGCCACCGACTCTCCAGCGGTTGGGCTTTGCCTTATAAACATAATAACGTCGCCGGGCTTAGCGCCCAAGGCCTTTGCCACAGGATCCGTTGAGAAAATCCAGGGCAACTCTGTCTTTTTTAAACCCATTATTTTGAGTATACGCTTCGCTTCGTCACGTGAAAGTAAAACAGACTTCGGTACAAGCTCATGCTCAAGAACATTAAGTTTACGAGGCATAATCAACCTCACTTTTAGACTAGTTGATAGCGTTAAGAGTCCTGTTTTTAAACATTTCGTTAGGACTGCCCTTGAGACTCTTACCCTGAAAAGAGGCTGTTCTTAAATTAGAGAACTTACCAACAGTGAAACCAGAAGCTTAAATACATGTCTCTTTGAAGCTATTCCGGATCGGGGATGAACGCTGAGGGAGACAGGAATCCCAGAGCAGTTTCATTAGATGAGCTCACTGAGCTATGTGTAAGACGTGGCTTCTTTTATCCTACAGGGAAGATATATGGAGGGCTAAGCGGCTTTTACGATTATGGACCGTTAGGAGTAGACCTAATGAGAAATATCCTAAACGATTGGTGGTGGTTTTTTGTCGAAAAAAGAGAAGACATCTATGGCATATATGGCAGCATAATAACTCATCCAAGGACGTGGGAGGCTAGCGGTCACGTTGAGAGCTTCATAGACTACATCGTTACTTGTAAGAGGTGTGGAGCCGAGTACCGAGCCGATCATTTGTTAGAGGATCTGGGAATTAAGGTAGTTGATTATTCAATTGAGAGCCTAAAGAAATTGATTCATGAGAACAATATTAGATGCCCCTCATGCGGAGGCGAACTCACGGATCCTCGAACTTTCAACTTGATGTTTGCAACAGCACTCGGTCCGAAAAAGGACCCCCCTTTCACGGTTTATCTAAGGCCAGAGACAGCCCAGCTTATCTTCGTTAATTTCAAGAATATAGTTTTCACAATGGGGGCTACTCTTCCATTCGGAATAGCGCAATATGGAAAGGCTTTCAGGAACGAGATCTCTCCGAGAAACTTTCTTTTCAGGCTACGAGAATTCATTCAGATGGAGATTGAATACTTTGTAAATCCAAGGAAACTCGATGAATGCCCATATTTTGACTCGATACGACATCTCAAGATTAACCTCTTAACCGCTGAGGATCAAGAGAAAGGTACAGATTCAGCTAAAAAGATCACGATAGGTGATGCAGTCCAGAACGGTCTTATAGGCTCTAAGTGGCACGCGTATTGGATAGCAGAGTCCCTCAAATGGCTTTGGCGTATAGGCCTTTCACCTGACAACCTGCGTGTACGAGAACACGTGAAAACAGAGCTCGCACACTATGCAGTCCAGACATTTGACATTGAGTATTACTTCCCCTTCATGGGCTGGAAGGAGATTGAGGGTATTTCAAATAGAGGGGACTACGACCTGAGAAGGCACCAGGAATTTAGTGGGGAATCTCTCCACATAGTCGACGGAGATGAAAAAGTTATTCCTTATGTGATAGAGCCGTCTTTCGGCTTGGAAAGAGTAATTCTAGCCCTGTTGACCGAAGCCTATGTTAAGGAGGAAAAACGAGTATATTTAAAAATAAAACCTTCAATAGCACCGTTCAAGGCTGCTATATTTCCTCTTGTCAAGCGAGACAATATTGATGTCCTGGCAAGAGAGATCTATGAGGAACTTCGCGAACACATCAGAGTTTATTATGACGAGGATGGAAGCATTGGGAAACGTTATGCAAAAGCTGATGAGGTCGGAGTCCCCTACTGCATCACAGTTGACGGTCAGAGCCTGGAAGATGGTACAGTCACAGTCAGATACAGAGACACCAGACAACAAGAAAGGGTGCATAGGGAGAAACTACTCGAATTTTTATCTCTGAAAACGCGACCTTAAGAGAAAAATTAATATCCTATATCATATTGCTACAAATACGGGCAGGGCCGGTAGCTCAGCTAGGAAGAGCGACGGTTTGCCTAGTCCTCCTAGGCAGGTTGAGGCTTTTAACCCGTAGGACCCGGGTTCAAATCCCGGCCGGCCCGTAATCTTACAGTTTAAAACGCTATCTCTCGGAAAAGCCAGTACATCAATCATTTACTTGAAAGAACGATCACCCTCTAGGAAAGCTAATGGTTTTATATTTTTGTCAGAGGTGTAAAAATGATGATGAGTGACTTGCCGTCTGAATAGGAATGAGGAACGGCACACGAAGGCTGAAAAAACTTTTAACCTGGACTTTTGTGAATTATTTTTGTCAGGGGCCCGTAGTCTAGCGGTAGGATGTCGCCCTTGCGCAGCGAGTCGCGCGGCGAGCACAAGGAATTCGTATATGGGGTTCGCCGGAGATCGGCGGAGGTCCCGGGTTCAAATCCCGGCGGGCCCACCAGGCTATAATCTTGGGGGTTCTAGTGTGTCTTCCCCGCTTCTTATTCCTCGAGGATGCTTTCAAGAGTGTCTCTGTGCTCTTCTAGCTCTCTGAGCATCGCGTCAATATCGTTGAGTGTCTTCCTGTATTCTGGGAGGATGCCCGCGTAGATCCTTA